>NNBV01001976.1_pt1 | contig 47479 bp, 40 predicted proteins | sample 1173771 | NCBI WGS metagenome assembly NNBV01 (sample SAMN07173938, study PRJNA388173) | plant metagenome | isolation source: symbiotic tissue sample KVS11 | place: Norway: Troms, Kvaloya island | reverse complement strand
CTCATATTTTATTGCTTTTTGAGCCATTTCAAACCATTGCAATAGTATAATATTCTTCATAATAGTGTGATTCCGAAATAACCTACTTCGTTTGCGGTAATTGGCGATATTTTATTTTATAAATCATTCGTATTACTTTGGGACTTCTAAACCTAAATTTTTAACCTAAACCAAAACCTATGAAGAAGTCTCTACTTCTATGCTTCTCATTTGTTTTTGTGCTCAGTATGGCTTGGGCACAAGAGCGAATAGTTTCCGGTAAAGTATCTTCTGCCGAAGACGGCAGTGCTTTACCTGGTGTGAATGTGGTACTCAAGGGTACTACGAATGGAACTGTTACTGATACAGACGGTAACTTTAAATTGACCGTTTCTGGCGGCAGTGGCAATCTGGTGTTTTCTTTTATTGGGCTATCCACACAAGAAATCGCAATTGGTGAGCGCGCGGTGGTTGATGTCGCACTTTCATTAGATGTGAAACAACTATCAGAAGTAGTTGTTACCGGATCAGGTGTAGCTACGGATAAGAAGAAACTGGGGATAGCAGTAGAATCAGTTACTGCTGATAAACTACCAGCTACACCAACGGCATCTATCGATCAGGCTTTAATTGGAAAAATTGCCGGAGCTCAGATTTCATCCATTAGCGGTAATCCTGGAGATCCTGTAAACATTTTGTTAAGAGGTATCAATACCGTACAGGGTGGTACCAAGCCTTTGATCATGGTTGATGGAGTCCAATTGGCGGCCACGGATATTAACTCGCTTGATCTTAGCAACGTCGAAAGAATAGAAGTAGTACAAGGTGCTGCATCTGCTTCTATCTATGGTGCCCAGGGCGCAAACGGAGTTATTCAGGTGTTTACTAAAAAAGGGCAAAAAGGAAAAGTGGCTATTAATTTTTCAACAAGTTATTCAGCCAATCAATTCCTTAATGAAGGCGATGTGCACAAAGCAAGAACGCATGGTTATATTACCGATGCCGCTGGTAACATTACTGATAAAAATGGAAATATCTTAGATTATAACGAAGTAGGAAGTGTTCAAGGTATATCCTATGTGTATGGAAAAACAGGGGCAACTGCTCAATACCCTAATGGTAATGGTGCTACCCGCTATGCCATTCAGGATATTAGAAATGACTTTAATAAGCCATACGTTGGTAATCTTCAGTATTACGATCACTTCAAGCAAGTATTTAAAACTGGGTATACAACAAATAATACATTAAGCATTTCAGGAGGATCTGATAAAAGTGATTATTCTTTGTCTCTTGCTAATAACAGGACTGTAAGCCCTGTTATGAAAAATGGTGCTGTGGAAAGAAGTAATATCACACTCAACTTAGGTACTGAATTGTTCAAAGGATTTAAAATCAGATCTACTACACAATTAGTTTATACTAAGAATGATCTTCATCCAGGATTAGGTGCGGCTGGCTCTTACGATTACGGAAGAGGAAATTCTTTAGGTAATGTGAATGGTGTTTATAGTTTCTTAAATACTTCACCTTTCTTCGATTTGACGCGTAAGTTAGCAGATGGAACTTATCCAGGTTATCAGGAAGCAGGTGGTTTTCTAAGCGTAAACGCACAGAATCCATATTACCGTGAAGAATATGCAAGTCAGCTTGATAATAAAATCGATGTTATTCAAAGTTTTGATGCCAATTATAATGTAAATAAGTTCATAGAACTGGATGCAAAATATGGAATCAACTACCGTACTGAAAATTCGAAATGGACATACTTTAATCAGTCTCAAAATTTAAATTCGATTGAATATGATAATTGGGTAGGTAACTTTGCTCCTGATCCGAATGGGGAAATTAGTAATTGGCAATACACTAATACATTTCAAAACTTCCTGGCCAATGCTTATTTAAGAACTGATTTTCAAGATGATTTTCATTTAAATATTCCAATCCAAACCAGTACTCAGGTTGGATTTGATTATCGCAAACGAAAATATACTGAACTGGATACATACGGTATTGGAGTAGGTCTTGCACCTCCCTATAATTTATTTTCAACGTCCGCCCAGGCAATTGCACGTGATATAGAAGAACCTTTTATAACATACGGATATCTGGTAAATCAAAAGGTTGACTTTGGGGATTTTGGTGGAGTGACTGCTGGGTTCCGTAGTGACTGGTCATCCGCTTTTGGAGGAGGTTCCAAGCCATTTACATTCCCTCATTATGATGGACACATTTTACCATCTACCTTTTGGAAAGATAACGCTTTAGCCGATGTAGTGCCTTACTTTAAGCTGAGAGCAGCTTATGGTGAAGCCGGTATTCAACCAGGTGCTTTTGATAGATATCCGGTTCTTAACCCATCTCCAACAGGAGATACACCAGCAACAAGTGTTCAGACTACTGTTAGCAATCCTAACCTGCAAGTTGAGGTATCTAAGGAATTTGAAGTGGGTACTGATTTTACAATTAATGCCATTAAAGAAGGAAATTGGTTGAATAGCATTAACATGTCATTTTCTTACTGGAAACGTACCAGCGAGAACGTAATTTATAATGTGAGCCTTCCTCCCTCTAGTGGATCCATTGACAAGCTTGACAATGCCATTAATATGTCATCTAACGGCATTCAGTTTTCTTTGACTTTACCTGTTTACAGTTCTCCTAACCTCAAGTGGGATCTGACTACCAATCTTGGTCATCAGGTTTCTAAAATTGATGCGATCGCGGGGGGTAATGATATCATCCTTACCTCTGGTGCGGGTGATGCCTCCTTGGTATTAACTCCTGGACAGATTATCGGACAGATCTACGGATATAAAGCACTGACCAGCGTTGATCAAGTAAGGAGTAATGGTAAGGCTTATATTACAAGCGATGCAGAAAAAACAAATTATGAAATCGTAGATGGTCGTCTTGTTGATAAACGAACGTATCAAATTCAATTTGCTGATGAGAAATCGGTATTAGGTAATCCTAATCCAAAGTTCAATGCATCATTTATCAATAATGTTTCATTTAAAGATTTTCTTGTACTTAATTTTCAATTGGATTGGGTACAAGGAAGCCATTTGTATAACCAAACAAAAGAATGGATGTACCGTGATGGTATTCATGGTGATTATGAAAAACAAGTTACCATTAATGGAAAAACAGGAGCGTTTCCCGCTTACTGGTCAAGTCCTTATTATAACCTTTTCGGAAGTTTGAATGGAGCAGGTAATCTTGCTACAAAAGACTTCTTCTGGGAAGATGCATCCTTCCTACGTTTAAGAAATGTTTCCCTTTCTTTTGATGTAGCTAAAGTGATAAAGGTACCAGCAGTGAGAAAACTTCAATTGGTACTTACAGGTAGAAATCTTGTAACATGGACTAAATACACTGGTTTCGATCCTGAAGTTAGCTCAGGCAGTGTAAACTCTGCATTTGATAGAGGAATTGATCATAATACTCTTCCTAATACGAAGTCGTACCAGATTGGATTGAATGTTGGATTCTAATTTTCAAACTTCTAAAGATTAAAAATCATGGTTAAAAATAAATTAATTCAAACAGCAATTGTTGCACTATTTGTTTTGGGAACAATTAGTTGCAAGGATCAACTGGATATTGGGAATCCTAATTCTCCTTCTGCTATTCCCAATTCGGAGGCAGCTATTTTAGAATTGGCGACAGGTGGCATTTATGTCAATGGATTTCTAAATGGTGACGGATGGTTAGGAAATAGTTACTTTTCACTTCCAATGGGCTACAATGAACTATTGGCTGATAATGTAGGAGCATCTGCTTCCAACAATCAGGTGACCACTGTTGGGCAACCAGATTATATTATTTTGGATGATGGATCTAAAAGATCCAATACATCACCTTCCGTCGGTATTTTGCGTACATACAATAACCGTCCAGCTACGGGAGCCAATAATAATGCTATTCACTATCAGTGGCTGAATATGTATGCTATGAATAATGCTTGTAATCTTACCCTTTCATTAGTAGATGATATTCCTTATGCAACTGATGCTGAAACTAAAATTGCAACTATTAAAGCATGGTGCTATTTCTGGAAAGGATATGCATATGCATCTATTGGAAGTAAATACTTTTCAGGCTTAGTTGTTAATGAGTATGGAGTCATCAGCAGCACTTATGTATCTCATGATGCAATCATTGCGGAATCTGATAAGTATTTCAAGCTGGCAGCATCTACTTTGGATGGAATTACTTCAGCTGGTGTTTATGGAACCATCCTTGGAAGGTTAATTCCTTCTCAAAATCAAACAGGAAACGGTGGGGTTCCTTCTATTGCAGAATGGAAGAGAAATATTAACACACTCATGGCGCGTAATCTTCTATTTAATAAATTGTCACCTTTTGTAAATGATAACCCGGCTGCAACAATTACAGGATCATCTATGTCCGGTACAATGACTTCAGCTGATTGGGCGACTATTAAAGCACTGACTGCGGATGGTATTAAAAAAGGAGATGTTATTTTTACAGGTAGAACTACTGGTACTAATGATTTTTTCTCAGCAAGTGGAGGTACTGTTAATTCATTAACAGCTAATCCTGCGTCTACCTCCACCTTTAAGCCAAGTGAGAGAGCTCTTCAGAATTTTAATGATGGAGATTTGCGTTTTAAAAGAAACTTCACCGAAGCTGATCCTTATTCTAATGATTATGTATACGGTGTAAGGTTCACATTAATGAATCATGCAGATGTGCTGGCTGATGACTCACTAAGTGCCATTGATGATTCTCTTAGCGGTACTTTTATCTATGCAGATAAAAGAGTGGGTGAGTTTGAGCTAATCCTGGCAGGCAGTTATGAAGAAAATGCTCTAATGTTGGCAGAGGCAAATATTCGTACAGGTGACATTGAAGGAGGACTTATTATTATCGACGCTGTTCGAAGCTACCTTGGCGCTAATAATGTGGATAAGGATGGAATTTTGACAGGTGCGGAACCTGTCGCGAATACTGGACTTACCCAGGCTGAAGCACTAAATGAGCTCACTAAAGAACGAAGAGTTTCTTTACTTTTCCGAGGGCTTTCATTCTACGATAACAGAAGATGGGGATGGACTTATGATATCTCCAAAGGAGGAGGTAGCTACCATAATACGGTGGTAACAGGTGATGAAATAAATACCAATGTGATCATTAATTATAATTTTATGGATTATTGGGATGTGCCAGCTAGCGAGTCAGTGTTAAATCCTGCAGGTGAGGGGAGTATTGTAAGTGTAGGCAGTATTGAAATAAAAAACCCTAATTATAATTAAAAGCACAATAAGAGCTAAAGGCCCGGTTTAAATAGCTGGGCCTTTATTTCCTTAAGCATTCTTCTAAAACCTCCACCACCCTCACCACATCCTCAAACGAATTATACAAAGGCACAGGTGCTATCCGTATAACATCGGGCTCACGCCAGTCGGCAATTACTCCGGATTGAGTTAACTTATTAAATACCTTCTTGCCATCACGTTTCATTAGCAAGGATAACTGACATCCTCGCTCATCAGGATTAGCAGGGGTGATAATGACAAAGTCTTTTCCATACGTTGGAATTTGCCAGAGCAGGAATTCTAAAAGATCGGTGAGCTGGATACTCTTTTTACGAAGTGCAGCAATGCCGGCTTCATTGAATAGTTCTAGCGATGCCAGTAGTGCTGCGCTTTGGAAGACCGGTACATTGGATAACTGCCAGCCATCGGCACCCGCCATAGGCTTAAATCCCTTCTTCATTTGAAAACGTTCGCCTTCATCGTGTCCCCACCAGCCTGCGAAGCGAGGAAGGTTTGGATTATTAAAATGTCTTTCGTGAACAAAGGCTCCTGCAATTGCACCTGGCCCTGAGTTAAGGTATTTGTAACTGCACCATACAGCGAAGTCAACATTGTTCTTGTGAAGGTTTACAGGCACGTTGCCTACAGCATGTGCTAAATCAAAACCTACTATTGCCCCGGCCTTGTGCCCTGCTTCGGTAATGTTTTTGATATCGAAGAACTGCCCGGTATAATACTGTACTCCACCGAAGATGACGAGTGCGACCTCACTACGATGTTCATGGATGGCCTGAAGAATGTCTTCAGTGCGCAATGTGAATTCTCCCTTCCTTGGTTTAAGCTCTATGAGGGTGTTGCGTGGATTATGTCCATGAAATTTTATCTGCGACTCGAAAGCATATTGATCAGAAGAGAATGCTCCGGCTTCGGTTATAATTTTATATCGCTTTTTGGTGGGCCGATAAAAGGAAACCATCATCAGGTGAAGGTTTACCGTTAGGTGATTCATGGCTACAACTTCGGAAGGCTTTGCCCCAACGATGGATGCAAGTGATTTTTTAGCCAATTTGTGATAGTATAACCATGGTCTGCGTGAATGAACGTGTCCTTCACCTCCCAATTGTGCCCAATCATCAAGCTCTTCAGAAATAAACTTCTTTGTTGTCTTCGGCTGTAGCCCAAGTGAGTTACCGATCAGGTAAATACTTTCTTTGCCATTGACTTTTGGTATATGAAATTTTGACCGGAATGATCGTAACGGATCTACACGATCAAGTGAACGTGCAAAATCAATGGAATCCTGAATATTCATAGCGATGAATTTGTGATCAGTAATTTTAAATTTTAAAATAATGAGAGTTGCTGCAGTAATGATCCTTCATGTTGGAGCAACCATATTTTATTATCCATTCCTCCTCCATAACCCACCAAGTCTCCATTTTTACCGATGACACGATGACATGGCACTACAATCGCTATTGGGTTTTGTCCATTAGCTAAACCTACTGCGCGAATGGATTTTATGTTGCCCACGCGTATGGCCAGCTCTTCATATGAAATGGTTTTTCCGTAAGGAATAGTGAGAAGCTCTGTCCATACTTTCTTTTGAAAATCGGTTCCTCGCAAACTCATTTCGAAAGTGAAAAACTTACGACCTTTTAGAAAATATTCATCTAACTCCTGTATGCATTGGTCGATGACGGGAGTTCTTACTTCTTGCTGCTTTGAATCTTTTAAAAAATTAAGGGTAATGATTTGCTCTTCTTCTGATTCGATCAGCAGATCCCCAACAGGTGAAGAATGATAAGCGATTCCTTTCATTCAGCCACAGATTGCATAGATTTACACAGATTGCTTAGCTGTTGTTTTGATTGTTTTTTCATTCTCTCTCTGAATACCTGCAACGCTGGCAAAAGAATTTATTTTGATTTAAACAAACTTAGGATCGGCTTCCATCACAGTGCCACACTTTTTGCATGTGCGTAAATCAATTGATCCATAGAATTCACGGAAGCGGGGAAGAAAATCTTTCTCGATATTCTCAAGATGAAAACGATATTCGTGCAGTTTGTTATTACAGTTTTCGCAGTACCAGATCAATCCATCGAGTACATCCTGCTCCGGTCTTTTGCATTCAATAACTAATCCTACAGTGCCAGCAGGTCGTTCCGGACGATGAGGTGTATTGCCAGGTAACAGGAACATTTCACCTTCTTTAATAGGTATGTCAACTGCCTTCCCATCTTCCTGTATGCGCACATTGATGTCGCCTTCCAGCTGGTAAAACAATTCTTCGGTTTCATTAAAATGGAAATCTTTACGTGCATTAGGGCCGCCCACAATCATCACTATATAATCTCCGGCATCGGCATATAGATTTTTATTCCCAACGGGGGGTTTCAGCAGATTTCTGTTGTCTGTAATCCACTGTTTTAAATTAAAAGGTCTGCGAATGGCCATGATTTTAAATTTGTTACCTTGCGGGAGGCTAAATTAGCAAACATTTAGGTCTATCTTGAATCCTAATTATCGTGTTCTATGAATCTTGATTTAACAGGTAAAAGTGCGGTGGTGTGCGGTAGCACGCAAGGTATTGGTAAGGCATCTGCTATCGAACTGGCCCTTTTGGGTGCTGATATTACGCTTATTGCGCGTGATGAAAAGAAGCTCAAAGCAGTAGTGAAAGCACTTCCTACCCCAGCTGGTCAGAAACATGACTATCTGGTGGCGGACTTCAATTTTCCTGAGAATTTAAAGTCGGGCCTTGAAAAACACTTTGCCAAAGACATGGCGCAGATTCTGGTAAACAATACCGGAGGACCTGCATCCGGGTTTGCTATTGATGCTACGCTGGACGAATTCACAAAAGCATTTACCAACCATCTTCTTTGCAATCAGATACTGGTACAATCTTTATTGCCAGGTATGAAGAAATCAAAGTATGGCCGTATCATCAATATCATCTCTACTTCTGTAAAAGTTCCATTAAAAGGATTGGGTGTATCAAACACCATACGTGGTGCAGTTGCGAACTGGGCGAAAACACTTTCCATTGAGCTAGCTCCGATGGGCATTACGGTTAACAATGTTTTGCCCGGTGCCACCATGACTACCCGTTTGGAATCCATTATTAAGAACAACGCGGAGAAGTCCGGTAAAACGTTCGAAGAGGCGAAGAAAGATATGATCGCGGAGATTCCGGCAGGCAGAATATCTGATGCAAGCGAGGTAGCTGCTGCGGTTGCTTTTCTGGCTACGCCTGCAGCGGGTTATATCAATGGTATCAATGTGCCTGTAGATGGAGGGCGAACAGGGTCTCTATAATTTATTTTCATTAACCATGATCAACAGTTTATGATTCGTCATTCACTGATCATCACGGGTATTTTCATTTCGTTTTTTCTTCAGGCACAGGTAAGTGTCCGTATCAAAGAAGATTTCTCTTCCAACAAGCTTGGGTGGTATGAGGATGATAAAGTCAAAGTGACTGGCGGTCACTATGAATTAAATACTCCGGCCAACGGCTGGCTTGCTCCTTTTGTAATCAAAGCCGATCCGCTCAAAGATTTTACTCTCCAGGCCTCTTTTACCCAGACCGAGGGTGAAGTTGATAATGGTTTTGGTTTCGTCTGGGGATCGGATAAGGAATCCAAACTCAATAGTTTTTTAATTTCCACGAATGGATATGTAAAAATATATTCCTCCGATGAGTATCGTTTGGATGCCAAAGAGTGGCGGGAGACCAACCTGGTTAAGCCGCTTACACAAACCAACAAGCTAAAGATTGAGCAGGTAAAAGGTATGATGAAGTTTTCTCTGAATGGAGAAGAGGTGGCGACCCTGAAAGCCTTGCCCTGGTTTGGGAAAACAGTTGGCTTCATTGCTCATGCTCAGATGAAATTACAAATCGATGATTTCGTTTTTGCGCACCAGGACAAAATCAACCTGCCTCAAAACCTGGCTAAAGGATTAGTAAAAGAAAACCTGGGCGATAAAATCAACACCCGTTATGATGAAGTAACTCCGAAGATCGCTGTAGATGGTAAGATGATTTTATTTGCACGAAAGGCAAGCCGGGATAATATAGGTGGAGTGAAAGATTTATCTGACATCTGGGTGAGTTCAAGCACGGATGGTGTTACCTGGAAGCTGGCTTCTAATCTTCAAAAACCAGTTAACTCAACATCAGTTAATAATATTGTTTCCATCAGCCAGGACAATAACTCTTTACTGGTAGCTCAGGCAAATGATTTTCAATTGTTTCAACGATCGAAAGAAGGATGGAAGGAGGCGGGGCTATTGGGTATTTATTATGAGAATGAAAATGAATTCTTTGAAGCAAGCCAGTCGGCCGATGGGAAAGCAATTTTGTTTACGGCAGAGAACAAACAAAACCTGTACTATAAAAAACAAGAGAGCGAGAAAGATGTCTATGTGGTATTGAAAGATCAGAAAGGTAAATGGAGTAATCCTGTTAATCTGGGAAGCACATTGAATACGGCAGGTGATGAGACCTCACCTTTTCTTGCTGCCGATGGACGCACGCTTTATTTTGCTACGAACGGAAGACCCGGCTATGGTGGTCAGGATATGTTCATGAGTAAACGTATCGGAGAGGGTTGGACCAAATGGAGCGATCCGGTAAACCTTGGTCCGGAGCTGAATACTTTTTCTTTCGATGCTTACTACACACTACCTGCTTCAGGTGAATATGCTTACATGGTGAGCAGTACCGGAGGTAAGGGCTTGACCGACATTATCCGTGTTAAGCTCTCTAAAGAAATAAAACCAGATCCGGTAGTACTGGTATATGGCAAAGTGCTCAATGCAAAAACGAATCAACCCATAGAGGCGGATATATTTTTTGAAAACCTGAGCACGGCTAAAGAAGCGGGTGAAGCCAGATCGAATCCTAAGACTGGAGAGTATCGTATTGCTCTTCCGTTTGGAACGACCTATGGCTTTCGTGCGGTAGCAAAAGATTTTTTATCTGTGAACGAAAGCCTGGAGTTGAATCAGTCGGATAAAAACTATAAGGAGATTGAAAAGAATTTATACCTCGCACCCATTGAGATAGGGCAGGCGGTTCAGCTACAAAATGTTTTCTTTATTCAAGGTAAGGCAGAACTGAAACCAGAATCTTTTCCGGAGCTGGACCGGCTGGTGACTCTCCTGATGAATAATACGACAATTGAAATTGAAGTGTTAGGTCATACCGATAACCGGGGAGACATCAGTGCCAATTATGATCTGTCTGATAACAGAGCCAAGGCAGTGATGGCCTACATTGCGTCAAAGGGAATTGATAAGAAGCGAATGAGCGGCAGAGGTTATGGAGGTACACGACCTATGGTAGCTAATGATACCGATGAGCACAGGGAAATGAATCGCAGAGTTGATTTTAAGATTGTGAAGAAATAGCATGGAAAAGATTATGAACTATATTGATGGCGGGTTAATAGAACCTTCATCAAAAAAATACCTGGATAATTATAATCCGGCAGAAGGTAAAGTGTACAGCCTGCTTCCCGACTCTGATATAGAAGATGTGAACCTTGCCACTATCGCAGCGCAGCAGGCATTCGCGTCCTGGTCATCGCTTCCTTCAGAGAAACGATCTTCCTATCTGCAAAAGATTGCTGATCTTATCGTTCGTGATTTAGATGCATTAGCATTAGCTGAAAGTATCGATCAGGGTAAGCCAGTTAAGTTGGCTAAGAACATGGATATTCCCCGCGCTGCCGCGAACATGAGTTTTTATGCTTCTGCTGCTATTCATTTTGCGAGCGAAGCACACATCACCGATACGCAGGCTATTAACTATACCATTCGTAATCCGATAGGCGTTGCGGGCTGTATATCACCATGGAATCTGCCGTTATATCTTTTCACCTGGAAGATTGCTCCTGCACTGGCCGCTGGCTGCACGGTTGTAGCCAAGCCATCTGAACTTACACCGATGACTGCCTATTTGTTTTCCAAACTATGTATCGAAGCCGGTTTACCAAAAGGAGTATTGAATATTATTCATGGGCTGGGATCAAAAGTAGGGCAGGCTATCAGTGAGCACACCAGCATTACTGTGATTTCATTTACAGGAGGAACGGTGACTGGAAAGAAGATTGCTGCAACGGCAGCGCCCATGTTTAAAAAGCTTTCACTTGAGTTGGGGGGTAAGAATCCCAATATCATTTTTGCGGATTGTGATTTTGAACAGGCAGTCAGTACTTCCATCAACTCTTCATTTGCCAATCAGGGTGAAATCTGTTTGTGTGGCTCACGCATTTTTGTTGAGCGAAGTCTGTATGAAAAATTTGTGGATGAGTTTGTAAAGCGAACCAAAGCATTGATTGTAGGAGATCCATCTGATGAGCAGACGAATCTGGGGGCATTGGTTTCGGAGGCACATCTGAATAAAGTGCTTTCCTACATTGAGCTGGCAAAGCAAGAGGGAGGTGAAATTCTTACTGGCGGCCATCGTGTCAAACTTACTGGCCGATGTGCGGATGGATACTTTTTGGAGCCAACGGTTATTGTAGGTTTAGGCCATCAATGTCGTACCAATCAGGAAGAAATCTTTGGCCCGGTAGTTACGATCATGCCTTTCGATAGCGAAGATGAAGTGATCACTTACGCAAATAGTACAGCCTATGGTTTATCGGCGACTATCTGGACAGAAAATTTAAAACGTGCTCACCGCGTATCGGCACAAATCAAGAGTGGAATCATATGGGTAAACTGCTGGCTCTTCCGCGACCTGCGCACATCTTTCGGAGGAATGAAACAGTCGGGAGTAGGAAGAGAAGGCGGATGGGAAGCGATACGCTTTTTTACAGAAGCGAAGAACGTGTGCATTAGGCTTTAGATTATAAGCCACGAATGCACGAATGTTTTTTATTCGTGCATTCGTGGCACAGTAAAGATTACAAAATCAGAAGTGTTAATCAATTCCGCTTTTCAAAAGATCCTGTTCGTCTTTTGTCTCATTATCCAACACTACGGCCAAATTCACTTCGTCATTAGGCAATTTAGATAAATACTTTTTGTGGAGCACCATAAGCAGAGACACAGAAGAAGTATGCTAGCGGCGTATATACTTATATAGATCAAATCATTGTTTATGTATTCGCGCATCGATTGATCAGAATCGGCTTCTGTTGAATAGAGTGATCCGAAAAAAAGAGATGGAATTGTTGATAGCGTGTAGGATAATAGAGGGTAGGATTGATTTGGTTTTCCAATAAATCCACCCAAACAAAGTGCCTGCCACCAGAGCACTCAATCCTTGAATGAGGTTTCCATGGATGATAGCGAAGATAAATGCAGAAGCAAGGATAGCATGTAGCGGTTTATAATTTTTCAGAAACCCATCCAGGATAACTCCACGAAAGAGAATTTCTTCCAGTATAGGAGCTGCAACTGCAATCATGATAAAATAAGAATAAGGTTGCTCTTTTATGCCTTTCTCCATTTGTAATAAGAAATCAGACGTAGGCATAAAGGTTTGTAATGGCTCAAGTAGTATCTGATAGGAAAGAATGATTACGACGGAAATAGGAATAATCGCATAAGGAAATGGATTAGTTGTTAGTTGCCAGTTCTTCCGGATGTTGAAAGCGAAAGCAATTGTTAGAAGTAAGGAGACGATGTAGGTAAGGGATAATCCTATTCCGTCTGTTTGAGAAAAGAAAGGGATTATGATTACTAATGCGCTAACGAGTGTAGCTAAAAACATCATTAACATTAATCCAATCGATTGCCGGTAGGTGGGGTAATGACTTGCCATAGAATTTGGTTTTGGGTAGGGGTTTAATGTAGATTCGTGCCTTTGGATATTACTTCTTAAGCTATGTCTTTTTTCGATATCAATAATATCTTTTTTACAGTTTTGGATTATCCCATGAGCTATGTGGAGTTCTTTGCTGTGATTTCCGGACTCATCGCTGTTGGCTTATCAGCTATCGCGAATATATGGAGCTGGCCAATCGGTATTATCAATGTGTTTTTATCTGCTTTCTTTTATTACCAGATTCAGTTGTACCCGGATATGTTTCTGATGGTATTTTTCTTTGTTACTAATCTGCTGGGCTGGTGGCGCTGGGCTAATCCCAAACCGGAAGAAGAAGACAAGAAGAAAGAATTGAAAGTAAGTTTTATGAAATGGAAACAGTTTGCTGTTCTCTCCGTGGCCGGACTTGCAGGAACGTATGTAATTGGAACGCTGGCCAGCAATCTCCATGAGTGGCTTCCTTATTTATTTAATCTTCCAAGCGCTTATCCGTTTGCTGATTCGTTCATCCTGGTAATGAGTGTAATCACTACATTCTTCATGATTCAAAAGAAAATAGAATGCTGGATCATCTGGATTGTGGTGGATGTAGTGGCTACCTATTTATATTTTTTAAAGGGCGCTAAATTTTTCGGAGTAGAATACCTGGTGTTTACACTAATCGCCATTTTTGCTTTATGGAACTGGATCAAAGAATATAAAAGCTATTCGACAAGGCAGGCATGAAGCGGGGATTAATTATCGGAAAGTTTATGCCTGTTCACCAAGGGCACATTGCACTAATCCATTATGCAGCCTCGCAATGTGATGAATTGATTGTATCGATGAGCTACACGCACAATGATCCAATTAATGGTGAGCTTCGTTTCTCATGGATGCAGGAAATTTTTCTCGCATACCCTAACATCAAACTTTATTCTATTGAAGATAATTTTGATGATACTTCACTTGCATTACCAGAGCGGACAAAGCAATGGGCAGAGCGGATGAGGCAGGTATATCCGCCTATTGATATACTGTTCAGCTCAGAAGAATATGGAATTCCTTTCGCTGAGAATATGAGCGCAGCGCATCACAGCTTTGATCCGGAACGCAAGACTATTCCTGTATCGGCAACGCTTATTCGCAATCATCCCTTTCGTTATTGGGATTTTATCCCCGAAGTGGTGCAACCTTTCTTTGTAAAGAAGGTTTGTTTCTATGGATCGGAGAGTACGGGTAAGTCGACCATGGCAAAACGGATGGCGGAGATTTATCAAACGGAATTCGTACCAGAGGTAGCCCGTGAGTTAATCACTTCCAATGACTTTACGCTAAACGATATTTTGCGAATAGGTCATGCGCAAACAAAGCGCGTGATTGATAAAATACTGATCGCTAACAAAATTCTTTTCTGCGATACGGATGTGATCACCACACAGATCTATTCAAAGCATTACCTCAATGAAATTCCTGCTGAGTTATTTGAGCTGGAAAAAGTAATCCATTACGATCAGTATTTTCTTTTTGATATTGATGTAGCCTGGGTAGCCGATGATCTGCGAGACCTGGGCAATCAGCGCTCAGAAATGTACGAAGTGTTTAAGCGTGCTCTGGATGAACGAAACATCAGCTACTTGAAAGTGCAGGGTAGTTATGAAGAACGCGAACAGTTTATACGATCGGTGATCGACAAGATGCTGGAAGGGTGAACGGTTACTGGTTGCCAGTTACCAGTAACAGGCAACTGGCAACTTGTTTCATTTCCCTGCAATCTCAGTATGAAAAGTCTCTACACACTTTCTGTCCTGTAGTGTCACGTAGCACGTCTTTTTATCTTTTCCACCAAAGTTGATGTTGCTGGTTTTCTTTCCTTTCATTTCTACTTCGCGAAGGAGCTCTCCTTCATAAGTGTAGATCGCCACTGTCCCTTTTCCCCAGCGGGTTACAAACAGGTTGCCTTCGGCATCGCATTTCATGCCATCAAAACCAAAATCTTCTACTTCGGCGAAGAGCTGTTGATTGCTGATGTTTCCTTTTTCGTCCACATCAAACTTCCAGATTTTACGTTGCACGCTTTCGTTTACGTAAAGTGTTTTCTCATCCGGACTTAGTTCAATGCCGTTGGTAGTGCCCATTTTTTCTTTGAGTAAAACCGCTTTACCATCGGTATCAATGCGCCAGATCTGGCCAGTGCTTTCTTTCCAGTTCGGGTCAGAGGCAAACAGGTATCCTTTTTTGCTGATGCAGATATCATTGGGTTGGTTAAACTTATCGGTATGACTATACACCGTTACTGCTTTTGTTTTCTTATCTACTTTCAGGATGTTGTGTGCTTTGAAGTCAGGCAGCAGCATGTTGCCACTTTTGTCAAACTGAATGGCATTGGCAATACTGCCTTCCGGTAACGTTACATACAATTCTACTTCGCCATTTGGTTTTACGGCACCTATTGTTCCGTCCCTTTTGAAATTCACTACATACAAAATTCCATCGCGGTAGTTAGGGCCTTCTATGTTTTCCGTAAACAGATTTTCTTTGGTTAAATCGCTTGCCGTATAATTGGATTGAGCGCTGCACATGGAAGCGCTGGATAAAACGACACTAAACAGAAATATCTTTTTCATAGTTAAGCGTTTGCTTTTCCGATCTTATGACCTTTCACTGCGAAATATAGTATAAACAGGTAGCAAGGAAGCATGATCCAGTAAGCCTGTTGCGTGCCGATGCTTTCTGAAATTTTTCCATAGACAAGAGGAAGAACAGCTCCCCCAGCTATTGCCATTACCATTAAAGCGGAACCTATTTTAGTAAACTTACCTAAACCACCGATAGCTAATGGCCACATGGCAGGCCACATTAACGAGTTAGCTAAGCCTAACAAGGCCACACATGCTACTGAAACGTATCCGCTAGTGATTACCGTAGCAAAAGTTAATATAACGCCAAGAATAGCACAAATCTTTAAGGCTGTGGATTGAGTCAAATATTTTGGTATCATCGTAATTCCAACTACATATCCAATGAGCATACATGCCAGTGTGCCTTGAGTAAAATAGCGGGCTATCGATAGTTCAATACCTAATGATTTTCCGTAGCTAATGATCGTATCGCCTGATATTACTTCAACACCTACATAAAGGAATAGTGCGACTACGCCTAAAATCAAATAAGGAAATTGAAGAACATGGGTTCTTTCCGGTGAAGATTTAACAGTCAATGAGTCGTCTTCATCTTTGATATCTGGCAAGGAAGAGAATAATACGGCCACCGCCAGAAAAATCAATACACCAGTGATGATGCTATAGGGAGTAATCATTCTTCCTGCTAATTCATTTAGCGTGATATTCCTGGCTGCCTCATCCATGGTTTTAAGGCTTGCTTCAAGTACATCGGCATCACTCAGGGCGATGTAACCGAAAATCAAACCAGCGAGAATACCAGCTACCTTGTTACAGATTCCCATAATGCTGATGCGCATGGCGGCACTTTCAATCGGGCCAAGAATTGTTGCGTAGGGATTAGATGCAGTTTGCAAGAAGGCAAGCCCACAGCCGATAATGAATTGCGCTGTTAAGAACAGATTGTAATTTCTTGCATTGGCTGCGGGAATGAATAAGATCGCTCCAATAGCCATTACAAAGAGACCTAACGACATCCCCTTTTTATACCCTGTAATCTTCAGGATAAATGATGCAGGAATAGCCATAATGGTATACGCAATAAAAAAGGCGGTTAGAATAAGATAAGATTGGAAGTCCGTAAGCTGGCATGCAATTTTTAGATAGGGGATCAGTGTGCCGTTGGTCCACGTTACAAATCCAAAAATGAAGAATAAAATACCGATGATCGTGATGGAAATCAGGTACTGTTTTTTTTCCTCCGGGGAAGATGCCTTTGTCATTATTTAAGTATTTTTAGAAGGTTCAAGATGGTGTTTTATATTCTTCTTTTTGCAATTTCGCATTCTAATTAATTGAAATAATTCAAACTTCCATGAGTGATAAGAAAAAACTAACCTTATTGGTATTAGCAGCAGGTATGGGTAGCCGCTATGGTGGCATCAAACAAATAGATGGCTTTGGCCCTAGTGGCGAAACCATTATGGATTATTCACTCTTTGATGCAATTCGCTCCGGGTTCACCAAAGTAGTGTTCATTGTGCGCGAAGAAATAAAAGACACAGTGAAAGAGATTTTTCTTCCACGCCTGCAGGGAAAGATAGAAGTAGACTTTGTCGTGCAGTCATTAGATAAGATGGTGCCTGCCGAATATAAAAACAACGAACGCACAAAGCCTTGGGGCACAGCCCATGCTGTACTCTGTGCGAAAGACACAATCAACGAACCATTTGCTGTAATCAATGCCGATGACTTTTATGGTCGTGGCGCGTTTGAATCGGTAGCTAAGTTTTTTGCTAATGATACCACCGGCACACACGCTATGGTAGGCTATACATTAAAGAATGTACTTTCCGAAAACGGAAGTGTATCGCGCGGATGTGGCGAGCAGGATGCTAACGGAAATCTGAAATCGGTTGTAGAGCGCACCGTGATTGTAAAAGAAGGAGATAAGATTATTTCTAAAGAGAAAGACGGAGACCTGGAACTAAGCCCGGAAACTCCTACCTCCATGAACTTCTGGGGATTCCATCCTTCCGTGTTCCCGATGACACAGACGATGTTTGAAGAATTTCTGAAAGAGAACTCCACTAATCCGAAAGCTGAATTTTTTATTCCCATCATTGGCAATAAAATGATTCAGAAAGGTTTGGGTAAAGTGAAGATCATTGGTGGTGGCGATATCTGGTTTGGAGTAACATATAAAGAAGACAAAGACGAGGTATCAGGAAAAATCAAAGATTTGGTTGCAAAGGGTGAGTACCCTGCCAATCTTTGGGCATGAGTTTGTCCGTCATACTAAAAGCTTTCGGCCTTGAGCCAACTGAATATCAATGTGACCGGATTACCTCCGGTCACATTAATTTTACCTACAAGCTGACAGGAGCGAAGAGCTTCATTCTTCAGCGCATCAACAGAAATGTTTTCAAACAACCCGAAGTAGTAGCCAATAATATCCGGCTCGCTGCTGATTACCTTTCAAAAAATTATCCTGATTATCTTTTCACCAGTGGTGTTCCTTCTTTAACTAAAGAAGAAATGGCGTATGATGAAGAAGGTTTCCCCTGGAGATTGTTCCCCTACATCAGCAATACCTTTACTGTAGATAAAGTGGATACAGAACAGGAAGCATTAAGTGCTGCTACGGGTTTTGGTCAACTCACTGCGCATTTATGGGATATTGATGTTAGCCAGTTTCATGAAACCATTCCGCGCTTTCATGATCTTGCCTTGCGCTACGATCAGTTTAAAACAGCCCTTGAAAGCACAACGGAGGAAAGAAGACAGAATGCCCAATGGGCCATTGATCAATGTATAGCACAACATCACCTGGTTGATCATTACAACAACCTGATCAGCAGTGGCGAGCTTACGCTTCGTGTTATGCACAACGATACCAAGATCAACAACATTCTCTTTGATCGCACATCGCGCCAGGCAGTATGTGTGATTGACCTGGATACACTAATGCCCGGCTATTTTATTTATGACCTGGGCGATATGATCCGCACCTTTGTGAGCCCGGTAAGCGAAGAAGAAAAAGATTTTACTAAAGTTGTTTTCAGGGCGCCTATTTACAAGGCATTGATTGATGGATATTTTACCTCCATGGGTAACCATCTTAGCGATGAGCAGAAGTCACTTGCTCCCTTTGCGGGATATATGATGACGTACATCATGGCACTTCGTTTCCTTGCCGATTACCTCAATGGCGATGTCTATTACCAGACCCACTATGCCGGACAAAATTTGATAAGAGCGCAAAATCAATTGCACTTATTAAATAACTTGCAGGCTGCATTGAACTAACTTTGTTTTATTAATTAACCTAACTATGAAGAAGAAGTTGTTTTGTTTTTTGTCCCTGTGTCTTTCTTCGGGGATGTTGCTGGCGCAAACCAATACTGCCAATGTAAAGGAGTATGGCGACCAGATTAAAGCGGAAGAGTTAAAAGAATATTTAACCATCATCGCCTCCGATGCACTGGAAGGCAGACGCACCGGCACACGCGGTCAGAAAATGGCAGCCGCTTTTATTGCCAATCATTTTCAGGAAATCGGATTGAAGGCTCCCGTGAACGGAACCTACTATCAGCCGGTAGAATTGTTCTCCTCATCACCGGCCGAAGTGTATGTAAAAGCTGGCGATCAGCGCTATGATAATTTTACTTCCATCACCTTCACCGGTGCAGTGGAGACGGAAGGTGAAGTAACGAATGATGTTGTGTTTGCAGGACAAGCCAGACCGGAAGATCTTGCCCAGATAGACGTGAAAGATAAAGCAGTATTAATCTATGCAGCTGATGCATCGAAGTCGGGAAGCTTGCGCCCTGTTGTTGCAGGACTGAGAGAAAAAGGAGCGAAGGCCATCTTTATTGTATTTGGAGGTAAGGAAGATTACACAGGCTTTGCAGGTCAGTTGAAAGGATATCTTTCAAATGGAAGCCTTGGTTTGAAGAAGGCAGACAACAAAGGCTCTTTCTATATCGATCAGGTTGTTGCTGAAAAAATATTCAAAACAACATTTGCTAAGTTAGATGCAGCAGCGAAAGCAGATGCAGCTAAGAGTCCATTGAAAAAAGTAAAGCCAGGAAAGGTAACGTACAAGACAACCATGAAAGTGAAGACCGTACTTTCTGAAAACGTATTGGGCTACCTGGAAGGCACGGATAAGAAAGACGAACTGGTAATCGTTACTGCTCACTACGATCACATCGGTAAAGGCAATGGTACAACGGGAGATCAGATCAACAACGGTGCAGATGATGATGGCTCAGGTACGGTAGCTGTTCTTGAAATTGCCAAGACATTTGCGAAAGCAAAGGCAGACGGACATGGCCCGCGCAGAAGCATGTTGTTCATGACCGTAACAGGTGAAGAAATTGGGTTGCTTGGTTCGGAATATTATTCAGAGCATCCTGTTTATCCATTGGATAAAACAGTAATGGATTTCAACATTGACATGGTGGGAAGAAGAGATCCAGAGCACAAAGACAAACCGGATTATGTATATGTGATCGGAGCAGATAAGCTTTCAAGTGAGCTGCATGAAATCAATGAGCGCAACAATAACATGTACACCAAGCTTGCCTTCGATTACACCTACAATGACGAAAACCATCCTACCAACTTATACAAGCGTAGCGATCACTGGAACTTTGCCAAGAAGGGAATTCCTATTGTGTTCTTCTTCGATGGTATCCATGAGGACTATCACAAGCCAAGCGATGAAGTAAGCAAGATTGAATTTGACCTGGAAACCAAACGTGCACAGGCAGCATTCTATACCATTTGGGAAGTAGCTAACCGCGACAACCGTTTGGTGGTGGATAAGAAATAATCGATGCAGATAACGTAAATAAAAAAAGCGGGTGAATAGCCCGCTTTTTTTGTTGCGTCTGGGTTTAAGTACACAAACTATAAATGGCTTTCTTTTTCATTATCTTTAAATGATGAATCATAACGAAACACAGGAGCGCATTCAATTATTTTCCCAAGTGAATAATGTGGCGGTTGCGTTTCAGAATGCTAACAAAAAAAATAAAAAAATGGCTGCTATTGATTTCAGAGATCCTGATGTACTGTCGTTTTTTAAAGACCTGCAGCAGGAAAATGTGAGATATATTTTGGTAGGGGGCTTTGCGATGGCCTTTCATGGCCACATTAGAGCCACACATGATCTTGATATCTGGCTCAAAGATTCTCCTCAGAATATTGATAAATTCAAACAAGTTTTAAAAACCAATGGAGTGAAGGGCCTTGATGAAATGAGATCATTTGAGATGGTTCCTGGTTTTACTCAGTTTCAGGTTGGTGATTCCGGTTTTGTAGTTGAACCATTTAAAAGTCTAAAGACCCTTAGCGAGTACGATTTTGATGCCGCATACCAGCGAGCGCAGGATGGAAGCTTTGGAGATATCCATTTTAAAGTAATACATGCTGCTGATTTATTAAGAGAGAAGGAGGCGGTCAACAGACCAAAGGATCAGGGTGATATTGAATTTCTCAGATCATTGAAATAATTAGATATCAGTATTTGCAACATTACTTTCTATCCTGCGTCTAATGAAATGAATTAACTTATCCCAACTAAAATGAAACCCCAAAAACTGTTTGTTCTCTTTCTCTTTTTAATTGCCAGCGCATTGCAGGCACAAGTCACCGATCAGGCGAAAGCCATTGATGAATACCTTACCGGTTTGTACAAACCTACTGAACCCGGTGCCAGCGTGCTGGTAGTGAAAGATGGAAAGGTTATCCTTCGAAAAGGATATGGCTTAGCGAAGCTCGACACAAAAGCGCCCGTTAAACCAGAAAGCATTTTTCGTATCGGTAGTGTGACCAAGCAATTCACTTCTACTGCTATTCTCAAACTTGCCGAGCAAGGCAAACTTAACCTGCAGGATGACATTACCAAGTACCTGCCTTCTTATCCCACGCAAGGAAAGAAGATCACCATTGAGCATTTGCTTACGCATACTTCAGGTATAAAAAGTTATACAAGCCTGGAGGAGGTGATGGCTAAGAGAGAACAGGAAATAAGCATAGAGAACATGATTAATACATTTAAGGACAAACCTTTTGATTTTAATCCTGGTGATGGCTACCTGTATAATAACTCTGGATATTTTTTGTTAGGTGCTATCGTTGAAAAAGTGTCGGGTATATCGTGGGGAGAATACCTGAAGAAGAATTTCTTTGTTCCGCTGAAGATGACGAATACGTTTTATGTTGATCCTAAACTTCCTGCACAGGCAACAGGATATCAGAAAACATCGGCAACAGAATATGGCTTGGCCAAAGAAGTACACCCTACAGTGCCCTTTTCTGCTGGTGCTATTTTTTCTACGGTAGATGATTTATGGAAATGGGAGAAGGCCATCTATGAATATAAAGTAATCAAGAAAGAGTCGCTCGATAAAGCATGGACTCCGCTTACATTAAATAGTGGCAAGAAGGAAAGCTATGGTTATGGATGGGCATTGAGTAAAATCGGTGACAACAAAGTGATTGGCCATGGAGGAGGCATTGATGGATTTGTCTGCCATGAATTTTATGTGCCGGCTAGCAAATTATTCGTTACCATTTTAGAGAACGGAAACCCGGTTGATCCGCAAAACACCTCTTATGAAATTGCAGATCGGGTATTGGGAACATCGACCAGCGTGCCTGCAGCCATTACACTCGATGATAAGAGCCTGGAAGAATATGTAGGTGTATATGAGTTGGCCAACGAGTCAGATCGCATTATCACCAAAAAGAATAACCAGCTTTTTTCACAACGCACCGGCAGTACACCTTATGAATTGATTCCTTATGCTAAAGATTTGTTCTCATTGAAAGGCTCAACATCACGCCTGAAGTTTAACCGGGATAGTAATGGTAAGATCAAAGAAGCAGAGCTGGTAAGCCGTGAGTTTATTAATAAAGTAGCAAGCAAAACCGATAAGCCCATTCCGGCAGAGAAGGAAGCGGTTGTTGTGTCGGCAGAAGTATTTGATCAATACGTTGGTGAGTACCAGTTGGCACCCAGCTTCATCATTACCGTGCGAAGAGAAGACACTAAATTCATCGCGCAAGCTACCGGCCAGCCACCATTCGAAATATTTGCTGAGAGTGACACTACTTTCTTCCTGAAGGTAGTGCCGGCAAAGATGGAGTTCAAGAAAAATGCAGAAGGCAAAACAGAGAGCCTCACCTTATTCCAAAACGGACAGGCAATGCCAGGGAAGAAGATTAAATAAGTTGGCAATTGGCAATAAGCAGTTAACAAAGCTTTGCACCCGCAGGTAACAAATTGATTGATTTACGATCTACTAATAAAGAGGCTCCCAATTTTGAGAGCCTCTTTTTTCTGTGTTTCTCAATGCCTCAAAATAAAATACGGGTATTAGGCAACGCCAGAACCTCTTTTTGCATTTCTGCTATTGTATCGCCTGCAATAAATAATCTGTCTTGAAGGAAATAGAACTGGTCCGGGGTTGTCAAAAAGCGAAGCGTAATGCGCAGGAAGAACTTTACCGGGTTTATTCCGACCGCATGTTCCGGCTTTGCTGTCGCTACATAAAAACGCAGGCAGATGCAGAGGATGTAATGATCAGTGCATTCAATAAAATATTTGAACGTATTTCTTCCTTTCACTATGAGGGAGAAGGGAGCCTGGAGGCATGGATAAGAAGGATCATAGTAAATGAGTCATTAATGTGGCTTCGCAGAAGACATAATTTTAATATGATGGAAACCATTGATGACACTATTCCGCAAATCGACTTAAGTGAGATGAGTGAACTGCATGCGGAGTATATTCATAAACTCATTACTGAACTGCCGGTAGGTTATCGCACTGTGTTCAACCTATCGGTGATTGAAGGATACAGCCATCAGGAGATTGCTTCCATGCTGGGAATTGACGATGGCACCTCACGATCTCAACTTTTTAAAGCGAAACATATTTTAAGGAATTTATTAATCAAGGAGGGATTTTATTATGGAACATAACGCAGAAAAAATCATTCAACAAAAAATAAAGGCAGTAGAACAAATACCTGTTAACTGGAATAAGGAGAGAGTATGGTCATCTATCAATAAGGCCAGGCCAGCCCGATCATATGGATATGTATTTTATTATGCAGCGGCTAGTGTTCTTTTAGCGGGAGCTTTGATCTTTTATTCTATTCAGGTAACGAGGAGAGAAGAACTTGATAAACAAATAAGTCTTCTTGAATTGGCAATCGAAAAGCAAGCCGGTGCGGCCAGTTCCTCTGCCTCAACAGAGTGCCTGGTTAATGATGTAAAGCTTTCAACGTCAGAATATTTTTTATCGGAGCGAAAGGCAGACGAGAAGATGTTTCCCAATGAACCGATTCCGGTTTATTTAACATCGCCAATTCAAAGCAATGACGACTTCAGCGATAGCCTTTCATTTCTGCAGAGCGAATTAACGGATCCAGCTTCAGGTGGAACAGAACCAATAGTGCCAATAGCAAGTCAGAATACGATAGAACCCATTATAAGGGACTATTTACCTGAAGCAAAAGATAATGCTGTGGCAAGTAAGAGTAAAAGGAAAATGAAGGTTCGCTTTTTCAGCACTCCGGAAAAAGGACCTCTTGATGCAGAAGAATCAGCCCCTTTCATATTAGCTCGTATAAAATAATTTATATCTAAAATCAGATCCATGAAATTGTTCGCTCACAAGCCTCTGCAACTAATCCTGTTACTACTATTTTTTGTTCCCCTTGTATCCAAAAGTCAAATTAAAAGAGCGTATCATGTGGCTGATGGCTATAGGAACAATACTCAGAATTCATTTCCTGATTCCATCCGTGTTGATTTTCCGGATGAAAGAGCCTTTGTGATTTTTCAGGTAAGTGATTATATGAAAGATTACACTTTCGTTGAAAGCTTTGGCTTCATTTTGCCGGAGTTGATTAAGTACATCAGGCAGAGTTCTGCTGATAATGATTTTGCCTTAACACCGCACCAGGCAAAGGTTACTCTTAAAGCAGGAGGTGAAGAGGAAATACAAATATCACCCGTAAATAATGCCACAACTAGGTTATTGATTAAAGATGATCAGGTAGTAGAATTGCTTCCGCCCGGCTGGGAAATTGCAATTGAAGGAAATGTCAGCAAGGCTTATGTATATGGAAAAGATCTGGAAAGTATAGAAAAGATGATAAAATTTGATTTCAGGAAAGTGGTAGATAAGATTAATTCACATCAGGAAGAACCAATTGGTAAAAAGAACATTAATGCGAGAATGATTGTGAAAAATGGAGATGTCACACAAAGTGAAGTTGTACTCAGGCATCCGGGCAGTTTTCTGGTGTTTTTACCTTCTGTGGGACTAGGATTTATTTCTAACGGAAAATTCTATCCTGAGATAGGTGTAGCTGCAGCAGCCATTTTCTTAGGCCATTCAGGAAGAAAAAACACGATGATTAAACTCAATATTGATTACCGGTTTAATTTAGGTACGATGTTGTCTCTTAGCCATGGGTGGAATATGGCAAAAAATGGAGCCCCACGTTGGGTGGCTCCGGGAATTGGTATTTTTAAAGAAACCGATGAAGGAAATTACAATGGAAGCAAGGTGCGTGTTTTTATTTCCTATGATGTAAAAAACAATATAAGTCTGGTTCCGGAATTCTTTTTTCCGGGACGCCTTAGTGATTCAGTATTTGGTCTAAAATTGAATTATACGTTGCCTTAAGATCTCCGGCAAAGTTCATCATCGAATTAAAATATGCAGTTGATAAACAGGCTATGTTTTGTCAAATGCCTGTTGATAATTGGAATTTAATCCATCGGCACATTCACGTGGCGCTCGGCATGATACGATGAGCGCACAAGAGGACCAGATTCAACGTATTTCAATCCACGTTTCAGTCCCTCTTCTTTATACATTGCAAAAGTGTCCGGATGTATAAACTCAGCTACTTCAAGATGCAGCTTGGTAGGTTGCAGGTATTGGCCAAGTGTAAGGATCATTAAACCATTGGCAACAAGATCATCCATGGCCTGAAATACTTCTTCTTTGGTTTCGCCTACTCCTAGCATGATGCCGGTCTTTGTTCTCTTGCCCGCTTCGCGAATGCGTTTGATCTGCTCCAGACTACGTTCGTATTTAGCCTGTGGGCGAACCATACGATAAAGTCTTCCTACGGTTTCAATATTATGACTCACCACTTCCTGGCCGCCTTCAATCATGCGGTACAATGCTTCCCAGTTTCCTTTTGTATCCGGTATCAAAGTTTCTATAGTAGTCTCTGGGCTGATGGCCTTGGTTTGTACCACAGTTTGATACCATACTTCTGCACCACGGTCTTTCAGTTCGTCGCGGTTTACGGAAGTGATCACGGCATGTTTCACGCCCATCAGCTTGATTGCTTCAGCTACGCGCTTCGGTTCTTCTACATCATATTCGGTAGGGCGGCCAGTAGCCACCGCGCAGAATGAACAGCTGCGGGTACATACATTACCCAATATCATGAATGTAGCAGTCCCTGCTCCCCAGCATTCGCCCATGTTAGGGCAATTGCCACTTTCGCAGATGGTGTGCAGCTTATAGTTGTCTACCAGCTTTCGCACTTTCGCATACTCCGACCCTACCGGCAATTTTACACGCAGCCAGTCTGGCTTGCGCTTGCGGGTAGTTTCTTCGGGTGCGGGTGCTGATATAACAGGTAGCTCTATCATGTTGAAATAGTTAATCGTTAACAGTTAAACGTTAATAGGGATGGAATTTGAATTGACTATTAACGTTTAACTATTAACTAACATCACTTACCAATAAGTTCCTTGTATTGAGCGGCAGAAAGAAGGCCGGTAGTATCTCCGGAGATTTCCATTTTGATCATCCAGCCATCACCATAAGGATCTTCATTTACTTTTTCAGGACTTGCATCAAGCAGTGGGTTCACTTCCACTACTTTACCCGTGATGGGCATGAACAGATCCGACACGGTTTTCACCGCTTCCACAGAACCGAATACATCATGAATATTCACCTGCTGACCTACCGTGGTGATATCTACATAGACGATATCGCCCAACTCGCTTTGCGCGAAATCGGTAATACCTACTGTAGCAGTTTTGCCTTCAATTTTAATCCACTCGTGATCTTTGGTGTAGTGCAATCCGTCAGGAATATTCATGTGTTTAAATTTTGTAGTTACAGGGAGAAATAAGAACTCAAAAATAGGGTAAGATTGGCAATCCATAAAATATGTTTTTGCCTGTGTTTGACCGATAGAATAAAAAAATGGAGACGGGCTCTTTTTTATTTAGGCAAGGAGTAGTCCAAATGATCATTGGCAAATGCTGTGTTTGGTAGCCAACTATTTTGATTTTTTGAATTCGTCCGATTATCTAAACTGTTTGCTTTGCCGGCTTGCCTTCTCCTTTTACTATACTTAAGTCATGGCCTTATTCCTCCCATTGGTTCTCCTCTTGTGCCCGCCATTCTATTCCTTAACTTTCGCCACGTATTTGTATTGACTATGAGAAAAACGAAAGTTCTCCTTATCGGAGCAGGCGGACAATTGGGTTCGGAACTGACACAAGGACTTTGGAATCTGTACGGTATTGACAACGTAATTGCCTCCGACATCAAAGATCCTCAGGGAGTTTTAGCAGAAGGTCGCTTCGAGAAGTTTGATGTAATGCAGCGTGACAAGCTTTTTGAAATTCTGAAAAAGAACGAGATCACCCAGGTGTATCACTTGGCAGCATTGCTTTCTGCAACTGGTGAAAAAGATCCGCGCTGGGCATGGAAGCTGAATATGGAGAGCTTACTTTTTGTGTTGGAAGCAGCACATGAACTGAAACTTCACAAAGTATATTGGCCAAGCTCCATCGCGGCCTTCGGCCCTACAACTCCGAAACAGGAAACACCACAGGATACCATCATGGATCCGACCACGGTATATGGTATTACCAAACTTGCCGGTGAGTTGTGGTGCGAATATTATTTCAGAAGATATGGAGTAGATGTGCGCAGCCTTCGCTACCCGGGTTTGATTGGCTGGAAGACGCCTCCCGGTGGTGGCACTACAGATTATGCGGTGGATATTTATTTCAAAGCATTAAAGGAAAAGAAATACGAGTGCTTCCTGGCAGCAGACACTTACCTGCCTATGATGTACATGGATGATGCCGTAAAAGCCACACTGGATTTGATGGAAGCACCAGCAGAGAAAGTGAAAGTGCGCACCAGCTACAATATTTCATCCATGAGCTTCTGCCCTGCGCAAATTGCTTCTACCATAAAGAAACATATTCCTGATTTTGAAATCACCTACAAACCCGACTTCCGCCAGGCCATAGCTGACTCGTGGCCCAAGTCCATTGATGATGCACCGGCCCGCAAAGACTGGGGATGGAAACATCAGTTTGGCCTGGAAGAAATGACGGCCGATATATTGAAGAACCTGGCTGCGGAACAGAAGTAAAAAAAGAATTGATAGCGTATAAAAAAGAAGAGCTGCACTCATTGAGTGCAGCTCTTCTTTTTTGGTGTTGACCAAGTCTTATTTCTTATTGCACAACAATGCGCGATACTTTGCTGAAATCCATAGAGCTCATTTTTACAATGTAAACACCCGTTTCCAAAGAAAGCTTCATGCTTGCCTGAGTTTCATTGGCTTTGATAAGACCGCTGAAGCGTTCTACTCCCGTAGTGGTGAGTATTGACACAGCGATTTCCGTTTTAGGAACAAAGTTGAGTTTAAAAGAAAGGTCTGAATTAACTACGGGTACAGGAGATAAAGCAATGCTTTTGCTAGCACGCGAATCGACAGCGACAACATGGAATGTTTCGGTGTAGTTGTCAAAGTCAATGGACTGCAACCGGTAATACGATGTGCCTTCTATAGGGAACGTATCGGTATAGTTATAATCGTTGCGCTCTTTAGTTGTGCCATGTCCTTTCACTTCACCAATGGTTTCAAACTTTCTGCCATCATGCGATCGCTGAATATTGAAGTAATCAAAATTCAGTTCGGATGCCGTAGCCCAGTTTAATTTAACTTCCGTACCAAAGGCTGCCACTGCATTGAAATATAAAATCTGAACAGGTAATGATGAATTGTAATGAGAGGAATTACAATAGCTAGAGGTTGGGCCGGTGCAATTTCCTCCAAATTGAAAGATCCCTGTTCCATTAAGATTGCCCGATGAAACCGAAACGTCATGACTTATAAGCACTGAACCAGAACCATTCACAGTCATGTCAGAATTATTGCCTGAAACCAGATTACCCTCCACTTTTAATGATCCATTCACACTCATACTTGTTCCCTGTGACATGGTTAAATTTCCTTTTATGATAACAGTGGCGTTAGCTTCAATGGTCCAGGATACCTTATTTGCAAAGGTGGCATTGCCCCAGATAATAAGTGTGGCACCACTTCGCACTATAATACTGGGATTGTTACCATTCATTATCAGATTTTTTGAATTGCCACTGGCACCAAGAGTAAGCGTAGCCGGGCTATTAACGGTAACAGTATTATCTCCATTTCCTGTCAGGCTCCCGATAGTTATGGATGCGGTAACAGTGGGTCTTGCATTCAGAGCAAGGATAGCATTTTCGCTTATATCATCTGGAAAATTACTGCTTGTCCAGTTGGCAGGGGTGTTCCAGTTGGCGGTCGTTCCGCTCATGGTGAGATTTGTTTGCGCCACCGATTTTTCGCAGATGATCAGAGAAAACAGCAAAAGGGAGCTTTTAAGAAAAATGTTAATAAGCCGCTTAGAGGGTGTCAATGCACAGGGAATGAGATGACCGGACTGCGCGGAAAGATCACGTAGAATAGAATTCATAGATTAAAGACCATTTTCTCTTCAGGTGTTTCAACCATTGAAGACCTGAAGGTTTGCAATATAACGGAAGGAATGAAAATAGAAAAGGGAAAGGTTGGGAAGGGCAATGAATGGTCTGCATTGTCCTGCCTTTTCAAGCAACCCTTTGGCTATAGGCTGAGAAGATAAGTTTCAGCGAAAAATGCGAAGAAGCATAACAGATTTATACGGTTCTGTTATGCTTCTTCTTTAATTACTTCACTATGATACGGCTTACTTTGTTGAAATCGATGGAACTCATCTTTACAATATAAACTCCCGGCTCGAGTGACAGATTCAGATTGATGTCAGTCTCATTGGCTTTAATTAATCCTCTTACCCTCTCCAAACCGGTAGCGCTTATCACCGATACCAGTATTTCTGTCTTTGGCTCAAAGTTGAGATGGAAATATAAATTGGAATCGGTAACAGGTACGGGATAGATAGTAGCCTCATGCGCACTTTCAATCGAAGCAGAGAGCACAGAAAAGGTTTCGGTGTACTTATCAAAATCAACAGACTGAAGACGATAATAGGCAGTGCCGCTTACGGGAAGTTTATCAGTGAATGAGTAATCGTGGTATTCTTTAGTGGTACCGTTGCCTTTGATCTGTGCAATGGTTTCAAATTTTTTACCATCTGTTGAACGTTGCAGGTTGAAATAATCAAAATTGATTTCAGAAGCCGTAGCCCACGCCAGTGTGATTGCTTCTTCCGTGATACTTTTTATGTTGAAAAAAACCAGCGTTACAGGCAGCGGGCTTCCTGAAAGACCTGAGATATAAGTGTAGAAAGGAGCATCGTTTGATTGAAGCTGACTTTTAGTACCAACAGTACCGGCAGTAGTCTGAGCCGTAGTTGTTCCATTTACATAAAGCCCGATTACCGGAGAGCCGTTAGAGCCGATAGGCGAACTGCCGCTGTTATTATTGGTTACTGTATTGCCACCACCAGTGCCTACGTTGATGCTGCCATTCACATAAGCTTGTCCTCCGCAATTCACAGTAACCAGGTTTCCGCTACCTCCTGAACTGGTCAGGTTTCCATAGATCACTAACCTTCCGTTTTGATTCACAGTTACATCTCCGCTTCCGATCAGAATGAGGTTGGTTTTTATGACAAGGTTAGCATAGTTGGTAATTATATTTCCGCACGATGACACATTAGTACCAACAATTACGTTGGGATTTGAATCGATGGTAAGAGAGCCATTGACGGTCATGGTTGAACTTGAAGATGCACCTGGATTGAGTTGGATTAAACCATAGGCAAAAGCATTTCCTGTTACATTGAATGTTCCGGAACTGGTGGTAGAACCTCCTGAATTATTTTGAGTGTAATTGCCATTGATCTGTAGTGTACCCGTATTGGTTAGTGATTTTGAAATGTCTGCATTGCCATTGGTAGTAAACGTTCCTGCATTTGAAAAGGAAGATGAACCACTGCTGGATACGGTAAGGCTGGCTACCGTTGTGGAAGAGCCGCTGGTAGCAGAATAGATACCACCTGTTAAAGAGAATGCACCCGAGGCTGTAAGCGTACCTCCCTGCATGATTACTTCAGCGCTGTTATCTAAAGTAAAGGTGCCGGTTACCGCCATTGTTCCTCCTGTTTCTATATAGACATTAAAGCCATCGCCGATAAGGGTGGTATTGCCACTGATATTTAAACGACCACCGCTTTTGATAGTGATAGAAGCAGAAGTTGTCCAACTGGTATAGCTATTACCTCCATAGGCAATAGTGTGTCGGATAACGATCACATCCGTTTCTGTAGGAACTCCATTGGGTGTCCAGATGGTGGGAGTATTCCATACACCGGAACTATTTGACGTATAGGTTGTGGCAAATGCTCCGGAAACCGAAACCAGGATCAAGAGCACCACAATAACCAACTTCTTCATTTTCATATGCTCACTTTTTTATCAATTGCTTTCCTTCTTTACAAGAAACTTACCAGACCCCCTCACTTACGATGTGAACCCGTGCGGGAGATTTGGTGTGTTCGTGTTTCCTTTTGAAAGCGATTGCCGGGTTGCTTTTTTGTGGTTAAAACCATTGAAAAAGCGCCCTGTACTAAATTTTTATTTTGAGTAATCATTTTTATAATCTTCAGATGATATGCTGTTGCTATTTTCCCGGTAGCACCAATTTGGGAAAAATGGATTCGGCTTTGGGAAGCATTATTTCATCACTACTTCCGCATAAAGCGACTTTTCTTCACCATCCAGGTAGATGAGTTTCAGGCGGTAATACGCTTTTCCGGGAAGCGGATAGAGGTCTTTTGAACTATGAGTATGTTCCTCGCTGAGAAAAGTTTTTCCAAGGATGACGATAATGGCAATGAAATTCTGCCCATCGGCCGATCGTTCGATAACAAAACGATCAAAATATTCAAGGGCAGAGGTGGCCCATTTTAAAATCACTTTGTCATTGTCTGCATGCGCACTGAATAATAAATCATTTTTTTGCCCCTCAACTTCTCCTGCACTTTCTTTAGCCATAATAAATTACTTTTACGAAAACCTCCATTCATGAAAACTTATCAGAACTTAAAGACAGAATTGAAAGAAGGAATTTTTCACGTTACCATCAGTCGCCCCCAAGCCCTCAACGCACTCAACATGGAAACCATGAGCGAGTTGGGCCAGGTACTGCAAGAAGCTCACCACGAATCGGTGCGCGGAATTATTCTTTCCGGAGAAGGCGAGAAAGCATTTGTGGCGGGTGCCGATATTAAAGAGATCGCTACACTGTCGAAGGAAGAAGCAGCTGCTTTTGCGAAGCGGGGACAAATTTTATTCAAGCAATGGGAAGATTTTACGAAACCGGTTATCGCTGCAGTCAATGGTTTTGCATTGGGTGGAGGTTGTGAGCTGGCCATGTGTTGTCATATTCGCATTGCAACAGAGAATGCCAAATTTGGACAGCCCGAAGTCAATCTGGGAATCATACCCGGCTACGGTGGAACGCAACGATTAACTCAACTGGTAGGCAGAGGCAAAGCATTGGAGTTGATGATGACCGGTGATCTCATCTCCGCCCAGGAAGCGAAGAACATCGGTCTGGTTAATCATGTGGTGACAACACATCAGGAACTGACAGAGCTTGCGCATAAGATGATGAATAAAATTTTAGCGAAAGCGCCAGTGGCCATTGCTCAATTAATCAAAAGCGTGAATGCCGGATTTGATTTTGAGAAAACAGGATACGAAGCAGAAGCAGCTAACTTTGGCGAGTGTACCACCACACAGGATTTTAAAGAAGGTACTACTGCCTTTATAGAAAAAAGACAGCCACAGTTTAAAGGAAAGTGATTGAGTAAACTCAAGCGACTCGCAGGCGAAACCGTTTTATACGGTCTGGGCAACATGGTGCCCCGCTTGTTGAACTTTATTTTATTTCCATTACATACGGGAATCTTTGAACCCGAGCAATACGGAGCATTCACTTATCTGATGTCGTTCGTAGCAGTGCTCAATGTGATTTATAGTTTTGGAATGGAAACCGCTTACTTCCGCTTTGCAATGAAGCCGGGCGCAGACTCCAAACGTATCTTTAACATTGCACAAACAGCAGTGATCATTGTCAGCGCACTGCTCTCCGTTACGTTTATTGTCTGGGCTCCATCCATTGCCTCGCTCATGGGAGTGGCAGGTCACACGGATTTTATCATCTGGCTCTCTGCCATTTTGTTTATTGACAATATCGTGTCCATTCCTTTCGCACGGCTTCGACTGGAAAAAAAACCGCTTCAGTTTGCCTTCTATCGCATCACCAATGTTTTGATTCTTACGGGTCTTAACTTGTATTTTTTGTATGTGGTGTACGATCCGAAGATTGGTATTGGTTATGTTTTTCTGGCCAACCTGATAGCGAATGCTTTTTACCTCCTGTTCTTCCTGAAAACATTTATTTCATGGCGGCCCACTTTTGATCGTGAATTATTTCCTTCCATGACACGCTATGCCTTTCCGATCATGATCACTGGCCTGGCAGGAATGACGAATGAGTTTTTTTCGCGCGTGGCATTGGAGAAATGGCTTCCTGAAAATTTCTATCCTGGCAGAAGTTCAGCCTATGCAGTAGGTGTATTTGGTGGCTGCTATAAATTCTCGGTGTTGATGAATCTTACCGTTCAGGCATTTCGCATGGCGGCCGAACCGTTTTTCTTTTCCAATGCATCGCATAAAAACTCGCCTCACCTTTTTGCGCGTGTCAATCATTACTTTGTCATCGTGGCTTGTTTTATTTTGTTGGCAGTAAGTATCAATGTGGATATTCTGAAGTTCTTCTTTTTAAGAAAAGTAGAATACTGGGAAGGCCTGGCTATTGTACCACCCTTGCTATTAGGTTATTTGTTTCTGGGTGTGTACTACAATTTCTCAGTCTGGTTTAAGCTTACCGATAAAACGTATTACGGAACCATCATTGCCATAGGCGGAGCGGTACTAACCATTGTACTCAACTTCTTATTTATTCCGATTGCCGGCTACCTGGGAAGCAGCTGGGCCACTGCAATGGTATATGGATTAATGGCCGTAGTCTGCTACCTGATTGGTCAGAAATTTTATCCTGTTCCTTACTCCATCGCACCGGCTATAGCATATATCAGCATATCGTTTCTTCTCGTTTATCTGGTCAATGCAATATCAATTGACAATCAATGGGCAGCCACCTCTTTTCATGCAGCGGTGTTGGCGGTGTTCGCCGTCACGATTTTCTTTATCGAAAGAAAGAACTGGAAGCTGGATCAGAGTCAGGTATAATTTGTCAACTGTCAACTAAATCCACCATCATCCAATATACGGTAGGGTAGAGTTTACCCATTTTTATGCACAACAGACTGTTCTTTTTTTCGTTAATTTTGAGACCCGTTTGTGTACTTTGAACGCGGGAGATTATCATTGAAAACGCGCATTCTATCTTCTGTATTTTTCATCCTGGCATTATTTACAATAAGCACAGTACCTTCTTACGCTCAAAATAAGAAGAAGCGGTCTGGCGATGGTCGTTCGTCGGAGCCACGATTGCGGGAGGCAGAATTCTTCTTTACGGAAGCCGAGAAATATTTTATCCTCGAAGATTATACCAAGGCGTTGTTGTACTATCAGCGCACAGCCGAACTTAATCCTGAAAACGGCACAGTGCATTATAAGATTGCCGAAGTACTTTCGCGCGGAGCCAAAGAAGATGATCTGATCAGGGCTTCCATCAGCATAGAAGCTGCTTTACGAATAGAAAAGAAGAACAAATACTTTTACCTGCTGGCTTCCAATATTTATAATAGCCTCACTCAATTTGGAAAATCAGTGCAGGTGCTGGAAACCATGATGAAAGAGCTTCCCAACACAGAAGACTATTTGTACGAGCTCGCAGCCATTTATCAATACGACCACAAGTCAGATGAAGCCATCAAAGTATATAATAAAGCCGAAAGCATTTTAGGGATCAATGAAGTGTCATCGCTGAACAAGCAGCGTATTTACCTGGAACAAGGCAAGATAGAAGAGGCCATGCGTGAAGGTGAAAAACTGATGGAAGCTTTTCCTGATGAAGAAAGACTTGTACTTGGCTTTGCTGAAACGCTATCGCAAAACGGACAGGCAGCGAAGGCTATACCTTATGTAGAGAAGTATTTGAAAGAGCATCCCGAAGCAGGAAATTCTAAAATGCTTTTGGCCGGATTATATCGCGACACCAAACAGGAAGACAAAGCACGCCAGTATATTCTGTCTGTGTTTGACGATCCCTCCGTGGAGGTAAGCAGTAAAGTGCTGATGCTGGGAGTGTATAGCACGCAACTTAGTGATCAGCTAAGCAAGAATGTAAGTGATCCATCGCTGCAGTCATTTACCCTTTCGTTGTTCGAGAAGCTAAAGAAGACCAATCCGAATGATGCCAATGTGCACCTGGTAGGTGGCGATCTGTACCTGGCATTAAAGAGAAATGATGAAGCACGTGCTGAATACCTGAAATCAATTCGCCTGGGTTCTTCCAGTTTTGAAGTGTGGCAAAATTTACTCTACCTCGAATCACAGACGAACGAACTGGATAGTTTGATCAAGCATTCTGAAGAAGGCCTCGAACTGTTTCCTAACCAGGGCATGCTTCACTATTTCAATGGATATGCTAATCTCAGAAAGAAGCATTATCGCGAAGCGGCTACGGCATTGGAGCAAGCCAAAAAATTATCCTCTTCCAATACCACTCTTTTGCAGGAAATCAACAGCATGCTGGGTGAAACCTACAACGGCACGCGTGAGTATGCCAAGTCAGACAAAGCGTATGATGATGCCTTGCTGATTAATCCGTACAACGACCTTATTCTGAATAACTACAGTTACTACCTCGCCTTGCGCAAAGAGAACCTGGAGAAAGCCGAGAAGATGGCCGCCCAGATGATCAAGAATAACCCCGACAATGCATCTTACCTCGACACTTATGCATGGGTGCTCTTCATGCGTGAGAAGTATAAAGAAGCAAAGAAGGTAATGGAAAAAGCAATCCACGGTGGGCAGGTGAGCGCTACACACTTTGAGCATTATGGGGATATTCTTTTCCAACTGGGAGACATCGATGAGGCCGTGAAGCAGTGGCAGAAAGCCAAGGGCATGAGCAGCGACCATGAACTAATCGACAAAAAAATCGCCAACAGAAGGTTGTATTAGCTATTTTTACGGATTGAAAACAATCTGTAATTCTTTCACCTTGTCTACTTTGGTATCTATGCGCTTTAACGCTATTCTTTTTTTTGCTGTGTTGACTGTTGCACTATCATCGTGCAGCAAAAAAATAGCACCAACAATTATAGGCACCGTACCAGCCACCACTTACAATATACAGGAAGTAGACTTTGAATATTTTGAAGGTAAAGCGCGCGTAAACTTTAAAGACAACAAAAAAGAACGCGATGTAAAAGCCGCTATCCGCATCCGTAAAGACAGCGTGATATGGATGAATTTTTCCGTGCTTGGTGTGCAGGGAGGAAGAGTGCTGATCAACAAAGACTCGATCACCTTGCTGAGTAATATTGATAAAGAATACTTTGTGTTTGATTATAAGGAACTCTCCAAACGATTTAATTTCCATATCGATTACGATGTAGTGCAGGCAGCCATGTTGGGTAATTTGGTTCAGGCCAAGTCTGAGGCAGATAAAATTACCCAGGAGCCAAGCTTCACTATTCTGGAACAGGACTACAGTGGCGTGCATATAAAAAACTACATCAATAGCGCGACCACAAAACTGGAACGTGTTGAAATGACGGAATCGAACAGCAACAATTCAATGACCATCAACTACCGTAATTTTCAGCCGGTAAATGATAAGTTGTTTCCCTATACAGGTGTAATCAGTTTGTTCTATAAAGCAGCCGCAGGCGTGTTGAACAATACCATTGAGTTTGAATACAACAAAGCAGAGGTGGGCGACAAGGAATTGAAATTCCCGTTCAACATTCCGCGTAAGTATGACCGCAGGTAGACTATTTCTTTTTTTAACGCTCATCGCTGCACTTCTTGCTGCGCCTCAGGCATTCGCGCAGAAGAAATCAAAAGCACAGCTTCAGCGCGAGAAGCAACAGAACCTTGAGAAGATCAAGGAAACGGAGCGTATCATTTCAGAAACCAATCAACAGAAAAAGAATTCCATTGGTGAATTGAATGCACTGAACCAGCGCATCAATCAGCAGGAATCACTGATCATGTCCATTAAAGGTGAAATGGATTTGCTCGATTCAGACATCAGTGAGAACATGCAGATTATTTTTTCGCTGCAGCGCGATGTGGAAAAACTGAAACAGGAATATGCTACACTGTTGATGTCTGCACAAAAATCAAGCGGTCGTATTGACAAACTTACTTTTATTTTCTCTGCCCAATCATTCGATCAGATGCTGATGCGATTGAAATACATGGAGCAATACAGTAAAGCGCGTAAAGAGCAGGCAGATGCCATAGCAAAAGTGCAAAGTGTATTGGGTGAGCAGGTGAAGAAGACCGAGGTGAAGAAAGAAACAAAAAATCAATTGCTGGGCGAAGAGATCAGTGAGAATTATCAGCTCACGGATTTAAAACAAAAGCAGAAAGGGGTAGTGAAATCGCTGGAGAAAGAAGAGAAACGATTGAAAAGAGATCTGGAGGAAACCAAGGAAGCCGTAGCACAGTTGGATGATCTGATCAATAAGATCATCAAAGAAGAAATAGAGCGGGCCGAACGCGAAGCAAGAGAGGCGCGTGAGGCGAAGACCAAAACAAAAACGGTAAAAACAGTAGAAGCATCAATTGCCCTCTCGTCTTCTTTCGAAGAAAATAAATCGAAGTTTGCATGGCCTGCTTCCGGCTTTGTATCACAGCGATTTGGAAGGCAGAATCATCCCGTTCTTAAAAACGTGATTTTGCAAAACGATGGAATTAATATTCAAACCAAGCAGGACGAAAAAGTGAAAACCATTTTCGATGGTGAGGTACGAAAGATTGCTTTCATTCCCTCCATTGGAAATACAGTGATCATCAACCATGGCGACTACTTCACGGTATATAGCGGGCTTAAAGAAGTATTTGTGAAAAATGGTCAGAAGGTGGTAACCGCACAGGAAATCGGGCAGCTACAGGTAAATGGGGACGGAATATCCGAATTGCGTTTCCAGATCAGGAAAAATACAGAGGCACTGGACCCCCAGGGATGGCTTAAAAATTAGCCTTTCGCGCCATTTCAACCTGGGCTTCCCAGGATGGCGTGATGATCCATAACATTTCGTTAATATTGTTTTCTATTCAATAAGGTTTGGCTAAGTCTTTTAAGCTCAGGGATTTTCTTATCGGGGAAGAAGAGATTTTCTCCTACCCGAAATTTAAGCGCATCATGCTGGCGGCTTACCTGTCACTCATCTGCATGGCGGTGGCTTTCATTTATAGTATAGTGGATATTGCCAACGGGGTGTATTATTCCTGGCCTGCGTATGTGATCCTGTTTTTTATGCCGCTTATATCTATCCGGCTCATTCAAAAGAAAAGATATAAAGCAGCCAAGGTGATTCTCATGATCTCCTCCAACATCGGAGTGTTTTTCGCAGCGATCAATGATCCCTTCGAAACAGGAGTATTCCTGTATTTTATTCCCACTGCTATCGGATCTATGGCCATGCTTGAATTTGACGAACGCTGGACAGGAATTGGCCTGGCTGTGTTTACGTTATTTCTCTTCTTACTGGCTTACTTCGGCAACTTTGAAAAATACATCCAGGTAGCAAGGCCAAGTGAATTTTATATTCAGCTTAGTTTAGTCTTCAATTATTTTTTCTCGGTCACGGTTTCTGTACTCATCATTTATTTTTTAACCAACCTGAACAGGCGCGCTGAAAAAGAACTGACTGAAAAAGAAGAACTGGCAAGTCAGAAAAACCTGGAATTACAAAAAGTAAATGAAGAACTGGACCGCTTTGTATATAGTGTGTCGCATGACTTACGCTCTCCACTCAGCTCTATATTAGGCCTCACCGATCTGGCACGAAGAACAGATGACCTTAAAGAACTGGATCAGTTTCTGGTAATGATTCAGGGAAGAGTGAAAGCACAGGATCATTTCATTCGTGAAATCATCGATTATTCACGCAATGCACGCACGGAAGTGGTGAGTGAATCCATTCATCTTTTGACACTGGTAGATGAAGTACTGGAAGCATTGCGCTTTGATACCAATGCACAGCGAATAAAATTCACCAAGCAAATCGATGCCGATGTTTTTTTAATTTCGGATAAGACACGTCTTGCTGTTATTCTCAATAATCTCATCGGCAATGCCATCAAGTACCACGATTTCAGTAAAGAGAATCCGGTGGTGGAAATCGGGTTTCTGAAGAACTCCTCTGCATTGTTTGTAAAAGACAATGGAACAGGCATAATGCCAGAGCATCAGCAGAAAATATTCAATATGTTTTATCGTGGCTCCGAGCGCTCTACAGGAAGCGGGCTTGGCTTGTTCATCACCAAAGAAGCCGTAGCAAAACTGAATGGAGATATCGAAGTGAAATCCGAATTTGGCAAAGGCACTACCTTTACGGTGAAGTTTCCCGGCAATCTGTAATTCGTTTAATCGTTTTAATTCACTATGGAGAATTATTCAATGCCCGAAGGTTATAATTTCCTTCAATCCTTATGGCGCACCTATAAGCAGGTGAACGATCCCATTGGTACTATGGAGGAGAGTATGGAGCAGTTTAACGGAACCTACAGTGTCAACCTCGGCACACGTAGATTAATTGCTACGCAAGACCCTGGCTTTATTGATTATGTTCTTAAATCAAATCATAAGAACTACCACAAATCAGCGATACAAACAGAAGAGCTGGGCAAATTTCTCGGCAAGGGATTACTTACTTCCAATGGAGAATACTGGTTGAAGCAACGGAGATTGATTCAACCTGGCTTTCACATTGAAAAAATATATGCTCTGTATGATATCATCAAGAAGACAACAGATGATTTTCTTCTTGCGTTTCCTACGGGAAAAGTAGATGTGTATCCGCACATGCACCAGCTTGCTTTTGAGATTGTGATCAACTCACTGTTCAATATTAAAGTGCCGGTTGAAACGCGGAATAAACTGAATGAGTTTATTAATGAAGTACAGGCATTCGTGATTAAAGATTTGCGGCAGCCCTATAAAAGCTGGTGGTTCAGCCTTTCGGGGGAAGTAGCAAAAAATTTAAAGAGAGCGGAGGGAGCGCGGACTGTTATCCGTGATATGATCAATACGAGGAAGCGAAGCAGTGAGAAGTTCAATGACCTGCTCGACATGCTGCTGAATGTGCGCTATGAAGATACAGGCGAGCCCATGCACGAAGATCAGGTCATCGATGAGATCCTGATTGTGCTGATAGCAGGACATGAGACAACCGCCAATGCATTGTCATGGACACTTTATTTATTAGCCAGTCATCCGCAGGAGATGGAACGATTGAAGCAGGAAACAAAATACCTGGGTGTAAGAGACTGCGTGACGAATGATGCATTAGCAACGGTGATTAAAGAAAGTATGAGGTTATATCCTCCTGCATGGATTAGCGACCGGGTGGCGTTAAATGATGATGCTTACAAAGAGTTCACTTTTCCCAAAGGAAGCATTATCATCTTATTCTACTATGGCTTGCATCGCGATGCAAAGTATTGGGAAGATGCGACCTCATTTATTCCTGCCCGCTTCTCCAAAAGCAATGAAGATAAAAATAAAACAAAGACGTATTATCCTTTTGGCGGAGGCCCAAGGCTTTGTATAGGAAATAATTTTGCCATGGCAGAGATGGCCATCTTTCTACAAGCGATGATCAGTCAGTTTGAGATTGCGCCTACTTCAGAACATCCAATGGTAAAACCATTGATTACATTACGACCGACTAAAGTAGTGCTGGATATAAAGAGGAAATGAGAAAGTGAGTTCATGATCTGTGCAAAGGATAATGAACTCACTTGAATTAAATCTTAACCGCTACTTCAAACTGCTCAGCAGAGGAACGCTTCAGGTATTCTTCATATTCATACGGAGCATCATTCCCTTCCAGCAAACATCCATCAGGCAGAACCGGATAAATCTCTTCGAAGGTCTTCACGGTGTTCATGAATATTCTCCGGTATACATGAGAATGATTGATCTGATCAGGATGCTGAAGACCAGCTGCTCCAATCAGTTCAACAAAACCTTCAATCGTATTTTTGTGATAATTGGCTACACGTCCTTTTTTATCTTCTACCACCAGGCCCTTCATAAAATAAGGATCCTGAGTAGCCACACCGGTAGGGCAGGTGTTCTTATTACATTCCAGCGCCTGTATGCAACCCAAGGCCATCATCATAGCGCGGGCACTGTTACATGTATCGGCACCTAATGCCATCACACGCACCATGTGGAAGCCGGTAAGAATTTTCCCGGATGCGATTAACTTCATTTCATTGCGGATACCAAAACCGCGAAGTGTATTATCAACAAACGAAAGTGCATCCAATAAAGGCATACCCACCGAGTTGGTAAACTCAGGAGGTGCAGCACCGGTGCCTCCTTCACCACCGTCAATGGTAATGAAATCAGGGTAAGCGTTTAGTTGCACCATTGCTTTGCAAATGGAAATGAATTCGCTCTTGCGCCCGATACAAAGTTTAAACCCTACCGGCTTGCCGCCTGACAATTCGCGCAGGCGCTGTACGAATTTAATCAACCCAATCGGAGTGTTGAATGCGCTATGATAAGGAGGAGAGAATACTGTAGTTCCTGCTTTCACATTACGAATAGCAGCAATCTCCGGTGTGTTTTTGGCGGCAGGTAAAATACCGCCATGACCTGGTTTTGCTCCTTGTGAAAGTTTGATCTCAATCATCTTTACCGAAGGCTTGATCGCATTGCCTTTAAAAATTTCATCATTGAAATTTCCGGATTCATCGCGCGCACCGAAATAGCCAGTACCCACTTGCCAGATGATATCTCCACCAGGCTCCAGGTGATAAGGGCTCAATCCGCCTTCGCCAGTGTTGTGAGCGAAGCCTCCTATTTTTGCGCCCGCATTTAGTGACAGAATTGCATTCTTGCTCAATGAACCGAAGCTCATGGCCGATACATTAAGCACGCTCATGTCATACGGTTGTTTACAATCTTTTCCTCCAAAGCGAACACGCGGATGATGATCCATTTTATGAAAGTCCATGGGGGCGATGGAGTGCGTCATCCATTCATACCCTTCCGAATATACATTGAGCTGCGTGCCGAAAGGAATAGTATCGGTCTGCTTCTTTGCACGCTGATAAATAACAGAGCGTTCATTCCGGTTGATGGGCGATCCATCAGTATCGGACTCTACAAAGTATTGTTGAATTTTTGGACGGAAGTCTTCGAAGACATAGCGAAGTCTGCCCAGCACAGGAAAGTTTCGTCTGATAGATTGTTTGGTTTGAATCATGTCATCGATACCCATGTAAATGAGTGGCCCGACAAGAAGGAAGGTAAAAAGGGCTTCGATCCGGAAATAAGCCCACAGCAAAATCAAAGCAGTGATTACAATGCTGCTCAGAATAAAAATCTTTCTCATACGCAGGACGGGTTAATAATCAAAGATACACGGTTTTGAAACACACCCAACCGTTTGCAAAGCCTGATGAGAGGTTGGAATGAATCTAATTTATGCCACTTTCATGGTCACAATGCCACGTTGCTTGTGAATTTTAAGACCAAACTGCTGGTGGATAAAGTGGGTCATGCGATTTTCAGACAGACGAGCATCTCGTGTTTTGGGAAGGAATACGGTAAGATCCAATACAGCCCTCACGAATAGCTCCTGGTGACAGAATCTGGAAGTGTGCTGATGAAAGAAGGTAGCCCAGTCGGCTTCGTATTTTTTCAGATGATCGGTGCCATCCCAAAGAAACTCCAGCTGATTGTCTCCAAATTTATAGCGGTAAACTCCCGCCAGGTTTTGATAGAAGGTTTTTAGCGGCTTAAGATTATCGGGTTTATAATCTTCGACGGACTGACTGACAGGATCAGGCAAGCGTAGCGAATTGTAACGGATGAAGTAGTGATCTTTAATTTTATCAATAAGTGCAATAAGGAGTGCGTCTTTCATTTGAAGCTGGGCAGCTTCAAGCAGGTAATTTTTATCGAGCGGGAAGAATTTTCTGACCACTTAAACAAAGGTTGAACAAAAGTAGAAAGTTTTATTCTATTGTGAGGTATTCGAATGAAGCAATGTGTATTTTTTTGTTTATAAATTGTTCATAAGCAATAATCCGGATGGATGAAAAGAGAGGTAGGACCGGATAAGCTGACTCAATTGTAATTGAGTAGCGCAGGAGCTTTGACAAAACTTCCCGAATATTTAAAACGCAGATTGCTCGTAAACTTGAATTCAAAATTACCAACGCCCGGCACAGTGATGGGGAATAAATAAACCCTGAACTCCATCGTTCCAAAGATCAGGTTTTCATTACGGGTGCGTACTCCGGCACTAAAGCCGGGATAAAAAACATATACCTTCCTGGTGTTTACTTTTTGTCTGAACAATGCTCCCTCAAAAGCGGTAAACGGTGCGAAGCGAAAGCCGAGTAAGCTCCATTCCGAAAAGAACGTAGTTTCTGATTGTGCATAGAGGCGTCTGTATCCATACAAGCTATCGGGCCGGAAGCCTCGTACCTGCCCGCTTAGTGTAAGCAAAGGATTAGTTACGTTGTTAAACATTTCGGTATAGCCCAACTCAAAGGACTGGCGGAGCTTCATTTTTTTATAGGTGATCAATCGGCTATAAAAATTCCCTGTTGCCAGTACTACGGCATCTTCCATCAGATGATCGCGTGGATAACCACCGGCAGCTGCGCGGAAGGTGTAAAAATTTCCATTCTTTCTTACGAATGACTTTAAATAGTCAGCAGAAAAATAAGGCCGCTTTCTGTCAATTTCTTTGGAGTGTCCTGCTGTTAATGTGAACGTTGTTCCATAAGGTACATCTTCCGTACGGCCAAAGCCATACACATAGTGCGTCTTATAAAAATTCTGTTCATAAAAAGTAAATGAAGTAAGAAGCATCAGCCTGTTGTTATACATGGCATTTGTCAGTTCAATAGGCTGAGTAGGCTGCTTCAGGTATTGCTGCTGGAAGTAACGAACGCCAATAAACTGGCGGGTACGATCATTCATGTTATTACTCACGCCCATGTTATATCCCGCCCAATAATCCTGAACATTATACCGATAGTTGAGAAAGAGCGAATCCGGTGAGTTGAAAACATTCTTTGACCAGTTACGGCTCAGTTCAATACCACCTGCCCATCGGGAGTAAGGCGACACCAGCGGGCGATCTAATCGTATATAGTAGGCGTATTCATTTTCCGTTCCATAGCTGCTGCCGTTATCCAATTGAGTAAAGCCCAATGTAACATTGGTAAGGCTTCCCATAAAACTGGATTTGCGATACGATGCACTTAGGCCTGTGCGTGGTGTGCGATCTGTTTGAAGTAATATGTTTGCATCAACACGTTGTGCATTACCCATGAGGTTGGCATCGTATAATCCAAACTTTGATTTGGTGGGACCAGATGGATTCACACTTCCCCCCAGGCTAAACACATCTCGTGTAATCACAAAAACATCAACCGAATCGGCCGTTGCTTTTTTTACAATGATGCGTGAGTCGAGAATGAAGTCAAGATCGCGTAAGTAACGTTCATTATCTGCCAGCTTGTAAGGATTGAGTTGTTTGCCTTCGTAAAAGAAAAGATGCTGCTTAATAATTTTCGGACGGGTGTCTGTGTGCAGGCTTTTGGCCACCCGGGTTACAACACTCTTAATGTTCTTTTCAGGATTGTAAATAGAACGGTCAAGCCCGATGTGATCAATGTAAATCTTACGGATGATTTTACCTTCGTAAGGAATAAACTTATCCTCACTGCGCTCTTGCTTTACGGAATCTGAGAAAGTTCTGCGCGTAACACTCCGGCTGATTTCTTTTCCGATGCGCGTGTTCCTTAAATTTTGAAATAAGGAAAGCGAATCTTTTTTGTGCTTGTCATGCTTGTTCACCTTTTTCTTTTGGGCTAATACAGCAAAAGGAAGAGAGAGCAGTACAAGCAGTACAACAGACGGCAGTATTGATCTATGTGTTAATCTCTTCACCTTCCAAAATACTAAATCAAGCGCAGGTATCTGCCAGGAAAAGGCAGAACGATGGAAATAGTAAAACTTTATGCCACTGAAATAAAAGTGAATGCGATTTTGATTAAAAAGTAAGCCCTTTAAAACTCAAGCATTCGCACAGCGGTGATAGCTGCTTCTTCGCCCTTGTTGCCCAGCTTGCCACCGGCACGTTCTTCTGCCTGCTTTTTGGTAAGTGTAGTAAGCACGCCAAAGATTACCGGCTTACGGGTTTTGATATTTACTTCTGTGATACCGTAAGACACACCCTGGCAGATGTAATCGAAGTGAGGTGTGTCACCCTGAATAACACAACCCAATACAATCACCGCATCCACGTCTTTTTTCTCTGCAGCCCACAAGGCACCCAATGTCAATTCAAAAGTGCCGGGTACGCTTTTACGAATGATGTTTGCTTTTTTTGCGCCAAGCGTGAGCAGGCCCTGGTAAGCGCCTTCGTAAAGTGCTTCAGTGATGTCTTCGTTCCATTCGGCCACCACAATGACGAATTTCTTTTTGGTAAGATTGATCTTGCTTTTACCTGAAACTGATTTGAGTATGCCTGCCATGCTTATTTTCTTTTCTTGATTGCTGTTGGAAGAACCGGTTCACTTTAGATGACCGTATGTTTTTATTGTTCTATAATATCATTTAGAATGCCCAGTGAGAAGACTACTATATACTTCATTTCATGTTTTCAATTTTCGATCTGAGTTCATCCCAGCTAATCGCGTTCTGTGGATTTAGCTCATAGTCTGCTGCACGTTCTTCTGTAATCTCTTTATGCCAATCAGGAATTTTACAAGACGGCTTATCTACCATCACCCTTCCATAAATAAGATTTAGCAACCGATCATCAGCTTCCTCAATGTATTCATGAAGTTCTCTCTTGATTTCTGTTGTATTCATAACAGACGTATTTGTTATAAAAATAGAAAGAAAAAGGGGATCACGTTTCCATGATCCCCTTCAAAGTTATTAAAAGTCTTCAGTTATGAATTCTTCTGCAGGCTCGCTTTAAATTTTTTCGCGTTCTGAGATTCGCTGCTCTCCCAGTATTCAGTGATGATACGATCGTACGTAGTGATTGCTTTATCGTTTTGGTTTGCTTTTTCGTAAGCAAGTGCCAGCTTCATCAGGTAAGCAGGAGTGTAGAATTTGTTCGGCTTGTAGTCCGATGCTTTTGCGTAATACTTGGCAGCACTTTCATAGTCTTTCAACTCCATGTGTGCATCACCGGTAAGGCTGTAAGCACGGGCTTGCACTAATATATCGCTGGCTTTAAAATCTTCCAGGTAGAACAATGCCAATGCATATTTACCTTGCTTCAGATTGATTACTCCGGCATAGTAGTTAGCCAGGTTTCCGGCAGCAGTAATTCCGTAGTCGTCAATAATTTGCTCAAAGCCAAGATTGTTACCATCCCCTTTCAATGCCAGGTTTAAACTGTCTGCTTCAAAGTAGCGAACTGCCTGAAACATTTCTTTTTGGGCTAACTGGTTTTGAGTGCCCTGGTAGTAACGAAAACCAAAATATCCTCCAACGATCAATACAATAGCGCCTACAATGCCGATGATAATTTTTGGATTTTGCTCAATCCAGAATTCCGCGCCTTCCAGCTTTGCAGCAATCGCTTCGTTGTTTTCGAGAATATCAATTTTCTCTTCTTTTTTAGCCATGTCTTTATTGAGTATTAATAATCGCTTTTTACCCTATAGCTCCCCATAATGTATAAGGAGATCTGCGGGATGGGGCGCAAAACTAAGAATTCAGTATAATTAATCAAAAGGGGTTTAGCCTGTTACAAAAGGATAATCCGTTTGCACGTACACGTCCGTCAACGCTTCAGAAGGATCCGGATACGGAGACTCTTCCGCAAACTTCACACTTTCTTCTACAATGGCAGCGATTTTAGCATCAATGGCTTCCAGGTCTTTTTCAGTAGCCAGCTTCTTTTCCAGAATGGTCTGCTTGGTCACTTCAACCGGATCGCGTTGCTTGTATTCTTCTACCTCTTCTTTAGAGCGGTATTTCTGAGGGTCAGACATAGAATGACCTTTGTAGCGATAGGTACGGAATTCCAGAAGACTTGGGCCTTCTCCGGCACGTGCTCTTTCGGCAGCCTTGGCTACAGAAATGTGTACGGCCTCTACGCTCATTGCATCCACTGGTTCTGCGGGCATGTCATAGGCTTCAGCCAAAGTATAAAGTTCGGTTAGGTTAGAAGATCTTTTTACAGATGTTCCCATGGCATAACCATTGTTTTCAATAACAAAAATTACCGGCAGTTTCCATAGCATATCAAGGTTCAAT
>NNBV01000955.1_pt1 | contig 48910 bp, 43 predicted proteins | sample 1173771 | NCBI WGS metagenome assembly NNBV01 (sample SAMN07173938, study PRJNA388173) | plant metagenome | isolation source: symbiotic tissue sample KVS11 | place: Norway: Troms, Kvaloya island | reverse complement strand
TGTGGGGCGCTGTTGTYMAGGGCGCGCTCACGAGGGCGGGGTACCTTGCTCTGCGAATGTCCTCCGGCCTGCGGGCTACCGCCTCTCCTCCTTTGTTTCGCTGCGGGGAGCACCCCATCGCCGTGAGCGTCATTCGGAGCAGTCGTTGATCGCGCGATCACCCGCAGCGTGTCCGGTGCACAGGGCGTCGGGTACTCCCCGCAGCGAAATAAAGGAGGAGGGGCGAAGCCCCGGGGGACATTCGCGGAGGGGAGTACCCGGCGGCCTGTGCACGCGCCCCGAACAACAGCGCAAGCAACACAAGCAGGAGCCAACGCCATGAACCTGCTCGCCTCGATGCGCTACCTCGTAGCCCTGAACGAGCACAAGCACTTCGGCCGCGCGGCACAGTCCTGCCACATCACGCAGCCCGCGTTGTCGAACGCACTGCGCGCACTGGAGAGCGAGTTCGGCGTGGTCATCGTCAAGCGCGCCCGCGTGTATGTCGGCCTCACCCACGAGGGCGAGCGCGTGCTGGCCACCGCGCAACGCATGCTGCGCGAGAACGAAGTGCTGCTGCAGGAACTGCGCAGCGAAAAAGGTGACCCCCACGGGCGCCTGCGCATGGCGGCCGTGCCCACCGCCATCCCCCTGCTGTCGCGCTTTGCCGCCATGCTGCAGCAGCGCCATGCGGGCATCGTGCCGGCCGTGCTGTCCATGAGCTCGCAAGAGCTCGAGACCGGCCTCGAAAGCCTGTCGGTCGACCTCGCGCTGGGCTACACCGAACGCATGCACCTGCCGGGCATCAAGCTCACGGCCTGGCCGCAGAGCATCGAACACTACTTTCTGCTGCGGCGCGCCAGCAAAGCGTCGGCCGACCAGTTGCGCATCGGCAAGCCCATGACCTGGGCCGAGGCAGGCACGCTGCCGCTGTGCCTGCTCACGCCCGACATGCACAACCGCGCCATCGTCGACCAGGCGCTGCGCGAGGCCGGCGTGCCGGCGGCGCCGGCCATCGAGACCAACTCGGTGCTCACGCTGGCGCTGGCGGTGAGCGTGGGGAACGTCAGCAGCGTGCTGCCGGGCGGCATGGTGGCCGCGGTGCGCAGCCACCGTGAACTGGAGGCGCTGCCGCTGATGGCGCCCGAGGTGCGCACGCCCATCGGCTTCATGACGCAGGAAGGCGTGCGGCCCTCGCGCGCGCTGGAGGCCGCGCTGGCTTTCATGAAGACGCCCGAGTGGCAGGCGCAGGTGCAGCAGCACAGCGGCACGCTCGGCGAGTGAGGCAATTCAGGCGGTTCAGGCAATTCAGGCAATTCAGAGGCGTGACCGGCCGCGTCCCGGCCTGTCCATTCAATTGTTGAATGGCGCCATGCGTTGATCGAATTTGACGCAGCCTGAAGCATTCACTCACACTCCGCGGCCCGGATTCGCAACAACTCATACATCCGGCCAACAAGGAGAAACATGGCAGGCTCATCTGCAGGCGTCCTCGAGGGAGAGCGCATGAACGGAGGCGGGGTGCAACAGCAACCCGGCTTTCTGGAAAAGGAACGCATCATCGCGGGCCCCGGCTTCAACCGCTGGCTGGTGCCGCCCGCCGCATTGGCGATTCACCTGTGCATCGGCATGGCCTACGGCTTCTCGGTGTTCTGGCTGCCGCTGTCGAAGGCGCTCGGCACGGCCGGTACCGGCGCGCAGGCCTGCGCCAAGGACATGAGCTTCTTCGCCGAACTCTTCGCCACCACCTGCGACTGGCGCGTGGCCACGCTTGGCTGGATGTACACGCTGTTCTTCGTGTTCCTGGGCTGCTCCGCGGCCCTGTGGGGCGGCTGGCTGGAGCGGGCCGGCCCGCGCAAGGCCGGTGTGGTGTCGGCCGTGTGCTGGTGCGGCGGCATGCTGCTGTCGGCACTGGGCATTCACCTGCACCAGTTCTGGCTGATGATTCTGGGCTCGGGTGTGATCGGCGGCATCGGCCTGGGGCTGGGCTACATCTCGCCGGTGAGCACGCTGATCAAGTGGTTTCCCGACCGCCGCGGCATGGCCACCGGCATGGCCATCATGGGCTTCGGCGGCGGCGCGATGATCGGCTCGCCGCTGGCCGTGGACCTCATGAAGCGCTTCGGCTCCGCCACCGACGTGGGCGTGATGCAGACCTTCGTGGTGATGGCGCTGGGCTACTTCGTCTTCATGATGGCCGGCGCGCTGGGCTACCGCGTGCCGCCCTCGGGCTGGAAGCCCGAAGGCTGGACACCGCCTCCGGCGCAGACCAGCAACACCATGATCACCCAGCGCCACGTGCACGTGAAGAAGGTGTGGGGCATTCCCCAGTTCTGGCTCGTGTGGCTGGTGCTGTGCATGAACGTGAGCGCCGGCATCGGCGTGATCGGCATGGCCTCGCCGATGCTGCAGGAGGTGTTCGGCGGCGCGCTGATCAACCTGCCTGCCAAGTACGGCCAGCTCGACAAGGCACAGCTCGCGGCCATCGCGGTGGTCGCGGGCGGCTTCACCGCGCTGCTGTCGCTGTTCAATATCGGCGGGCGTTTCGTGTGGGCCAGCATGTCGGACAAGCTGGGCCGCAAGCTCACCTACACGGTGTTCTTCCTGCTGGGCGCGGTGCTGTACGCGAGCATTCCGTCGTCGGCCGGCGCGGGCAGCAAGCTGCTGTTCGTGGGCGCGTGCTGCGTCATCGTGTCGATGTACGGCGGCGGCTTTGCCACCGTGCCGGCCTACCTGGCCGACCTGTTCGGCACGCAGTTCGTGGGCGCCATCCATGGCCGCCTGCTCACCGCATGGGCCACGGCCGGCATATTGGGCCCGGTGGTGGTGAACTACATGCGCGAGTACCAACTGGGCCTGGGCCTGCCGCGCGAGCAGGTCTACAACCAGACCATGTACATCCTGGTGGGCATGCTGGTGATCGGCTTCATCGCCAACCTGCTGGTGCGCCCCGTGGCCGACAAGCACTTCATGAGCGACGCCGAACTGGCGCACGAGAAGAAGCTGGCGCACGAGAAGGCCTCGGCCGCCGAAGTGGGCCGTGGCTCGGGCCGCGCCGACGCGGTGAGCCCGCTGGTGGTGGCGCTGGCCTGGATGGCCGTGGGCGTTCCGCTGGCCTGGGGTGTCTACAAGACCTTGGTCAGCGCGGCAAAGTTCTTCAACTGACCGCTCCAGGCGATCAGGTGTTTCACCTGGTCGCCTGAACGATCGGCGCCCCGAAGGCCGCGCCGCGGCGGTGTCCATCGCGGCCAGCCGGCCATGCCGTTGCGGCGCGCATTGGTTTAGGCTTGGCGCCCACATGAAATCCAAAGTCCAGTTCCGCCTGCGCGTCTACCGGGACGACACCATCGCCATCGGCCCCGGCAAGATCGCCGTGCTCGAAGCCGTGGCCGAGACCGGCTCCATTTCCGCGGCGGCCCGCCTGCTCGGCATGTCGTACCGGCGCGCCTGGATGCTGATCGACGAGATGAACCAGGCGCTGGCCGCGCCCGCGGTGAACACCGCCGCCGGCGGCTCGCGCGGCGGCGGCACGGCGCTCACGCCGGTGGGCGAGGACATCGTCAAGCACTACCGCGCCATCGAAAACGCGGCCCGCCTGGCCACCGCCGCGGACATTCGCGCGCTGACCCGCCTGCTGGCGCCCTGAACGCCGACGCCACCGGCATGCCGGTTCAGACCGAGCGCGTGGTCGTCTACGCTGTATTTCTCGGTATATGAAGATGCATTGCTTTGCGCAGCCTGGCCGCCGCGATGAGCGCCAGCGTGCAACAATCGCGCCGTATTTTCATGAACACGACGCAATCGCTCATCGCATCGGCCGACTGGTTCCCGCTGGTCCTGTCGCTCAAGGTCGCCGCCGTTGCGACGGTGCTTGCATTGGTGGCCGGCGTGGCGTTGGGCTGGGTGTTCGCGCGCAAGCGTTTCTTCGGGCGCAGCGTGCTGGAGGCGGTGTTCATGCTGCCGCTGGTGCTGCCGCCCACGGTGATCGGCTACGCCATTCTGGTGGCGGCGGGGCGCCGCAGCCCGCTGGGCGCGTGGCTGCGCGAGCACCTCGACTACACCATCATCTTCAGCTGGCACGGCGCCGTGGTGGCCTCTGCCGTGGTGGCGCTGCCGCTGGTGCTCAAGTCGGCCAGCGCGGCGTTCTCCAATGTCGACCGCTCGCTCGAAGCGGCGGCCAGCACGCTGCGGCAGTCGCCGCTTTCCGTTTTTCTGCGCGTCACGCTGCCGCTCGCGTGGCCCGGCATCCTGGCCGGCACCTTGCTGGCGTTTGCGCGCGCCATGGGCGAGTTCGGTGCGTCGCTGATGGTGGCGGGCTCCATTCCCAAGCAGACGCAGACGCTGTCGATGGCCATCTACGACGCCGTGCAGTCCGGGCATGACGACCTGGCGCTGTTGCTGGTGATGGTGACGTCGGTGCTGTCGATCACCGTGCTGGTGTTGTCGAACCGCTTCTTTTCGCTTCGCTGATGTCTTTTCAATGAATAAACAAACAAGCAATCTGGAGTTTTCCATGCGCCCGTTTCGTCTTCTGTCGTTGGTTCTTGCATTCGCCTTGCCGCTGGCCGCCAGTGCACAGCAGATCACCGTGTCCGCCGCTGCCAGCCTGACCGACGCATTCAAGGAGATCGGCCCCAGGTTCGAGGCCGCCAGGTCGGGTGCCACGGTGCGTTTCAACTTTGCAGCGTCGGGCGTGCTGCTGCAGCAGATCGCCCAGGGCGCGCCGGTGGACGTGTTCGCCAGCGCCGACCAGGACACCATGAACCGTGGCGCCGAGCAGAAGCTGGTCGACACGCCCACGCGCAAGGACTTCGTCGCCAACAGCCTGGTGCTGATCGAGCCGGCGAAGGACGCGGTGGGCCTGAAGACGTTGCAGGACCTGAGCGGCGCCGGCGTCAAGAAGATTGCCGTGGGCAAGGTCGCGACTGTGCCGGTGGGCCGGTACACCAAGCAGGTGCTCGACGGCGCCAACCTGTGGACCTCGCTCGAACCCAAGTTCGTGCAGGCTGACAGCGTGCGACAGGTGCTGGACTATGTGAGCCGTGGCGAGGTCGAGGCTGGTTTTGTCTACCGCACCGACGCGGCGGTGGCTGGCGACAAGGTGAAGATCGCCTTCACGCCGACCGGCCATACGCCTGTGACCTACCCGATTGCTGTGGTGTCCGATAGCAAGCAGAAGGCCCTTGCTGGTGACTTCATTGCTTTCCTGTCTACGCCTGCCGCGCAGGAAGTGCTCACGCGCTACGGGTTCGGCAAGCCCTGAGCCTTTGGCCTAGATGAAGCGCTGCCTTGTGTTTTCGGGTGTGTGTGTTGAGCGTCGCTGTTCAGGGTGCGCTCACGAGGGCGGGGTACCTTGCTCCGCGAATGTCCCCCGGCCTGCGGCCTCCTCCTTTATTTCGCTGCGCAAGGCACCCCACCCTCGTGAGCGTTGCAAGCCGCGGTGGTCGATCGCACGATCCCCGGCAGCGTGTCCACGTGAACAGGGCACCGGGTGCTCCCCGCAGCGAAATAAAGGAGGAGGGCGAAGCCCGGGGGACATTCGCGGAGGGGAGTACCCGGTGGCCTGTGCACGCGCCCTGAACACAAAACCAGGGCAATCCGCATGATCGACGTCGACCTGAAGCTCTCGGTCGCCGACGGCCGCCGCCGCTTCGATCTGGCGGTGCGCTTTGCGACGGACGTGCCCTTTGCCGCGCTCTACGGCCCTTCGGGCGCCGGCAAGTCGCTCACCCTGCAGGCCATCGCCGGCCTGCTGCATCCCACGTCGGGCCACGTGCGGCTCGACGGCCGCACGCTGTACGACTCGGCACAGCGCATCGACGTGCCCGCCCCGGCGCGCCGTGTCGGCTACCTGTTCCAGGACTACGCGCTGTTTCCGCATCTGAGCGTGCGCCAGAACGTGTCCTTCGGGCTGACCGCCTGGTACCGCCGCAAGCCGCCCGCCAAAGATGCCGATCGCGTGCAGGCGCTGCTCGAGAGCTTCGGCCTTGCCGCGCTGGCCGACAGCCGACCGCGGAACCTGTCGGGCGGGCAGCAGCAGCGTGTGGCGCTGGCCCGCGCGCTCGCCTGCGAACCGCAGGTGCTGCTGCTCGACGAACCCTTTGCCGCGCTCAACCCCATGCTGCGCGCCGAACTGCGCAACGAACTGGCCCAGGTGCGCAAGCAGTGGGGCATTCCGGTGCTGATGATCACGCACGACATCGAAGACGTGCTTGCGCTGGCCGACGTGGCCTTCGTCTACAACGACGGCCAGGTGGTGCGCGAGATCGACCTGCGCAACGCACAGAGCCGCGACTTCGCGCTGCGCGACATCGCCGGTGCGCGGCCAATCGAAGAGACGCCGCTGCGCAGCAAATTGCGCGGTTTGCTCATGCAGGACGCGCGCGGCGCCTGAGCTTCATTTCCGTTTTGAATCACCGCATATCCCGATTCAATTTGACGCCACCCCCTCGCGCGCGAACACTCGCCGCATGAGCGAGCAGAAGATCGAGTTTTACAAGGGCCCCGCCGGCGGCTGGGGCGCGTTGCGCAGTGTCACGAATGCGCTGCTGCGGCAGGACATTCCCATCAAGGGCGCCAAGACGCTGCTGTCGGCCAACCAGCCCGACGGCTTCGATTGCCCCGGTTGCGCCTGGCCCGACCGCAACCACGCCTCCACCTTCGAGTTCTGCGAGAACGGCGTGAAGGCCGTGGCCGCCGAGGCCACCGCGCGCCGCGCCGGGCCGGAGCTGTTCGCCAAGCACACCGTGGCCGAGCTGGCCCAGCAGAGCGACTTCTGGCTCGAAGACCAGGGCCGCCTCACGCACCCCATGGCCTACGACGCGGCCAGCGACCGGTACGTGCCCATCGAATGGGACGCCGCCTTCGAGCGCATCGCGCTGCACCTGAACGCGCTGCCCGACCCGAACCAGGCCATCTTCTACACCTCGGGCCGCGCGAGCAACGAGGCCGCGTTCTTGTACCAGCTGTTCGTGCGCGAGTACGGCACCAACAACTTTCCCGACTGCTCCAACATGTGCCACGAGCCCAGCGGCAGCGGCATGCGTCCGCAGATCGGCGTGGGCAAGGGCACGGTCACGCTCGAAGACTTCGAGAAGGCCGACGCCATCTTCATCTTCGGCCAGAACCCCGGCACCAACCATCCGCGCATGCTCGGCGAGCTGCGCGCGGCCTCCAGGCGCGGCGCGCGCATCGTCAGCTTCAACCCGCTGCGCGAGCGCGGCCTGGAGCGCTTCGCCGATCCGCAAGACAAATTGGAGATGGCCACCCTGGGCTCCACGCCCATCAGCTCGCACTACTTCCAGCTTCGCGTGGGCGGCGATTTTTCCGCCGTCAAGGGAATGATGAAGCACGTCATCGAGCGCGAAGACGCGGCCGTGGCGCGCGGCGAGCCGTCGGTGCTCGACCATGAATTCATCGCCACCCACACCACCGGTTTCGAGGCGCTGGCCGACGACCTGCGCGCCGAGTCGTGGAGCCTGCTGGTACAGGAGTCGGGGCTGAGCGAGGCGGAGATTCGCGCAGCGGCCGATGTGTATCTGGGCGCCAAGCGGGTCATCGCCTGCTGGGGCATGGGCATCACGCAGCACCAGCATTCGGTGGCCACCATCCAGATGATCGGCAACTGGCTGATGCTGTGCGGCCACATGGGCCGCGAAGGCGCGGGCGCCTGCCCGGTGCGCGGCCACAGCAACGTGCAGGGCGACCGCACCATGGGCATCTGGGAGAAGCCGCCGGCCGCGCTGCTCGACCGCCTGCAGCAGGTGTTCGGCTTCGAGCCGCCGCGGCGCAACGGCGTGGACACGGTGGAGGCCATTCAGCTGATGCTCGACGGCAAGGGCAAGGTGTTCTTTGCGCTGGGCGGCAACTTTGCCGCCGCCACGCCCGACACCTACCAGACCTGGAAGGGCCTGCAGCAGTGCGACCTCACGGTGCATGTGACCACCAAGCTCAACCGCAGCCATGTGATCCACGGGCGCGAGGCCCTCATTCTTCCGTGCCTGGGCCGCACCGAGATCGACATGCAGGCCGGCGGCGCGCAAGGCGTGACGGTGGAAGACTCGATGAGCATGGTGCACATCTCCATGGGCATCAACCCGCCCGCGTCCGAGCAGCTGCTGTCGGAGCCCGCCATCGTGGCGCGCCTGGCGGCCGCCACCATCGGCGCGCGCAGCAAGACGCCGTGGCTCTGGCTCATCGAAGACTACGCGCGCATCCGCGACAAGATCGAAGCGGTGTTCGACGACTTCAAGGACTTCAACGCCCGCGTGGCGCACCCCGGGGGCTTTCGGCTGCGCAACACCGCGAGCGAGCGCGTGTGGAACACCGCCTCGAAGAAGGCCGTGTTCTTCACGCATGCCGTGCCGCTGGACACCCACGCGCACCGCGCCCGCGCACGCTACGCGAAGAAGGGCGACACCATCGTCTTCACGCTGCTCACCACGCGCTCGCACGACCAGTACAACACCACCATCTACGGCATGGACGACCGCTACCGCGGCGTGTTCGGCCAGCGCCGCGTGGTGTTCATCCACAAGGACGACATCCGCCACCTGGGGCTGAAGGACGGCGACTGGGTCGACATCCAGACCGTGTGGAGCGACGGCCAGGAGCGCCGCGCCGACCGCTTCAAGCTGGTGGCGTACGACATTCCGCGCGGCAACCTCGCCGCGTACTACCCCGAGACCAACCCGCTGGTGCCGCTGTCGTCGGTGGCCGAGAACGCGGGCACGCCGACCTCCAAGTCGATTCCGGTGGTGCTGTCGTTGCACGTGGCGAGCGCAGCCGATGCACACGCCGCGGCCAACCCCGCCGACGTTATCGACGCTGCCGCTAACGTGGCTGCATGACAGTCCCTGCCTTCGACGCCGATGCATTTGCCGTCGCGATCCTGCGCGCGCTGGCCGAGGCGCCGGGCGAGGGCGGCATGTCATTGCCGCGCCTGGGCAAGCGGCTGGGGCAGGGCGGGAGCGTGGTCATGCGCCATCTCACGCTGATGGGCGATGCCGCCATCGGCGGCGTGCGCGGACCGGGCTGGGTGCGCGTGGTGCAGCTGGACGAGCGCTGGGTCGCGCACCTCACCGACGCGGGCCGGGCCTGGGTCGAAGCGCTGCCGGCTGACGAAAACGCCGGCTGAGCGGACAATGGCCGCGGCCATGCAAAACCCAACGACCACCGACGCGGACTCCGATTCCCTGCCGCCGCTCTCGCGGCATGCCGTGCACGTTTTCGGCGAACGCGGCCTTGCGCCCGAAGGCGTGGTGCGCGACGACACCCTGGCCGCCGAGGTGCCGGTGGCGCTGGTGTTCAACGGCGTCTCGCACGCGGTGATGATGGCCACGCCGCAAGACCTGGAAGCCTTCGCGCTGGGTTTTGCGCTGAGCGAAGGCATTCTGGACACAGCCGCCGATTGCCGCGGCATTGACGTGCACACAGTCGACGCCCGCGACGCCGGCCTGCCCGAAGGCATGCCCGGCATCGAGGTGCAGCTGGACATTTCCACGCGCAGCTTCGAGCGCCTGAAGGACCGCCGCCGCAGCCTCGCGGGGCGCACCGGCTGCGGCGTGTGCGGTGTCGAAAGTTTCGCGGGGCTCGATCTCGCGCCGCAGCGCGTGCCGCCGCGCGAATGGATCGAACGCATCGACCTGGCCACCGTGCTGCGCGCCTTCGCTGCCATGGCGCCGCGCCAGGTGCTCAATGCCGAAGCCGGTGCGATCCATGCGGCCGCATGGGCCACGGTCGAGGGCGAACTCACCGACTTGATGGAAGACGTCGGCCGCCACAACGCGTTGGACAAGCTGCTGGGCAAGCTCGCGCGGGCGGGCCGACTGGAAGAGCCCGGCTTCGTGCTGATGTCCAGCCGCGGCAGCCACGAGCTGGTGCGCAAGTGCGCGCGCCTGGGCATTGCGGCGATGGCGACCATTTCGGCGCCCACGTCGATGGGCGTTCGCATGGCCGAGCTCAGCGGCCTGCGTTTCTGGGGCTTGTGCCGCGCGCCGCGCGGGGTGCTCTATGCGGATGGGCTCGCGGTGGGTTCGCCAAGCGCCAGCACCCCATCGGCCACCGCCTCGATGCCCTGATCCGACAGATCGGGCGCCACCACGCGCTGGCGTTGCGCCCACGCGCGAAAGTGCAGCTCCTGCGACTTCTCGTAGTGCGGGTCGTAGTGCAGCGACATGAGCTCGGCAAACAGGTGCGGCAGGTCGGCCTCGTGCGCCCATTGCTGCCAGCGCGTGACCGTCTCCTTGCCCTGCAGTTCTTTCAGCACGCCCATCTTGTCGGCGAGCGCGTTGCGGTCGTCGCCCAGGTAGGCGTAGTCGCGCAGCAGGTAGGCCAGGCGGGCCTCGGGCGTGGCCGAGACCTCGATGCAGGGCGCCGTGCGCATCTGCGCGACCAGCGACAGCGGCAGCGACAGCCGCCCGATGCGCGCGCTCTCGCCTTCGACGTACAGCGGCCGTGAGAGGTCGACGGTTTCGAGCACGGCGGCGATGCGGGTCTCGAAGTGCTTCTGCGACGGCTGGGCCACGCCGGGGAGCGCGCCGAGCAAAGAGCCTTTGTGGTTGGCGAAGTCTTCCAGGTCGAGCACCTGCGCGCCGCGCGCGGCCAGCGCATGCAGCACGCGGGTCTTGGCGCTGCCGGTGGCGCCGCACACGATACGCAGGTCGAGTTGGGGCGTGAGCGCATCGATTTGCGAGATCACGTGCCGGCGAAAGCTCTTGTAGCCCCCTGCGAGCTGTTGGGCGTCCCAGCCCACGAGGCGCAGCCAGGTGACCATGGAGCCGCTGCGCATGCCGCCGCGCCAGCAGTAGACGAGCGGTTTCCAGTTTTCGGGCCGGTCGGCCAGGGTGTCGTGCAGGTGCCGTGCGATGTTGGCCGCGACCATGGCGCCGCCGATGCGCCGTGCCTCGAAGGCGCCGGTCTGCACGTAGATGGTGCCGACGATGCGGCGTTCGTCGTCGTCGAGCACCGGGCAGTTGATGGCTCCCGGAATGTGGTCGAGCGCGAACTCGGCGGGGGAGCGGGCGTCGATCAGTGTGTCGAAGGCGTGGCGATCTTGGACCCGGACGGGCTGGCGGTGACTCATGGCAGGGACCTCATGTTTCCATTGTCGCGGGTGGTGCGTTGGGTTTGGGTGTGTTGTGCTGTTCGGGGCACTTTGTTCAGGGCGCTTTGTTCAGGGCGCTTTGTTCAGGGCACTTTGTTCGGGGCGCGTGCACAGGCCGCCGGGTGCTCCCCTCCGCGAATGTCCCCCGCTTCGCTCCTCCTTTATTTCGCTGCGGGGAGCACCCGACGCCCTGTGCACCTGGGCACGCCCTGTGTGATCGCACGATCAACGCTGGCTCTGATGACGCTCACGCCGATGGGGTGCTCCCCGCAGCGAAATAAAGGAGGAGGCCGCAGGCCGGGGGACATTCGCGGAGGGGAGTACCCCGTCGGCGTGGGCGCCGCCCTGAACGACCATCTCAAAGACACAGCTAAGCGTAAGCAGGCCCCAGGCCTTTCCGCAGCCGAGCGCTGGCAAAGTCCACCAGCGTGACCAGCCCGAACATGGCGATCAGCACCGTCATCGCCTGCTGCTGCTGGAATATCGACAGGTGGAAGTACAGCAACTGCCCCAACCCGCCACCGCCCACAAAACCCAGCACCGCCGCCATGCGGATGTTCATCTCCCAACGGTAGAGCGTGTAGGCCACCCACTGCGGCAACACGATCGGCAGGCTGGCGTAGCTGAAGGCGGTGACCGGCCCGGCACCCGAAAGCGTCAGGGCATGCTCCGGCTCACGCGGGGAGTTCTCCAGCGCTTCGGCGAACAGACGGCCCAACACGCCGGTGGTGTGCAGCGACAACGCCAACGCACCAGCGAACGGGCCGATGCCCGCGGCCAGCACCATCAACGCGGCCCACACCAGCTCGGGCACGCTGCGCAGGAAGTTGAGGGCAAAACGCGCCACATGGCGCGGCAGCCAGCCCGCGCGGCCGGAGGCCGGCAGCGCCAGCACCGCGCCCGCCACGGCGGCCAGCACCGTGCCCAGGGCCGATACCGCCAGCGTCTGCAACGCGCCGTTGCCTACCCTGGTCAGGAAGTCCGGCGACACGTCGGGCGGGAAGAACTCGGCGATGAACTTGCCCATGAGCCGCAACGACTCCGACGAGCCGAGCGCGCGGTAGTCGATGCCCAGGTAGACGAAGCTCGCAACCACCGCCACGCCGATCAGCAGCAGCGCGATGCGGCAGCGCCAGCAGGGCGGCGGGCGCGGGGGCAGCGCCGTCATGCGAGCAACTTCCGCAAGGTGTTGCTCAGCAGGTCGGCCAGCAGCACCAGCGCCAGGAACACCAGCAGGATGCTGCTGGCCTCGCCGCCGTTGAGCATCTTCATCGACTGGTCCATCAACTGGCCCAGCCCGCCCGCGCCCACGAAACCCATCACCACCGAGGCGCGCACCGCGCATTCCCAGCGGTACACGGTGTACGAGGCCAGCTCCTGCGCGGTGTTGGGCAGCAGGCCGTAGCACAGCGCCGCGAAACGGCCGCTGCCGCTTTCGAGCAGCGCGCGCGCGGGGCGGGTGTCGGCCGATTCCAGGATCTCGGCGTACACCTTGCCGAGCATGCCGCCGTAGGTGATGGCCAGCGCCAGCACGCCCGAGGCGGGGCCGAGCCCGAGGGCGCGCACGAACAGCAGCGCCCACACGATTTCCGGGATGGCGCGCAGCACCATCAGCAACCAGCGCGCGGCCTGGCGCACCACGCCGGCCTGCAACCGGCCGGGGCCCGGTCCGATGCGCGAGATGGACAGCGCGCGCGTGGTCACGAAACCCAGCGGCGCGCCGATCAGCAATGCCAGCGCGGTGCCGGCTGTGGCCATGGCCAGCGTCTCGAGCGTGGCCTTCAACAGCAGGGCGAGGAAAGCGGGCGATGCGTCGGGCGGGAAGAAGCCCGCCAGAAAACCGCCGATCACCGCAAGGTTGCCGCCCTCGAACAGCGCCCACGGCTTGAACTCGGACAGCGCCAGCATCGGCCATGCGATGACCAGTGCAGCGGCCCATGCGGCGAGCCTTGTCGCGGCCTGCGGGTCGCGGCGTGGCGCGAGTGTGGCGTTCACGGGCAGTCCGGCCGATGGAAGGCCGGCTCCGCTGCCGCGCCCGGTGGCGGCGGGTGTTGCGCCGCCATGCCGCCTTCGCTCGCATACAACGCGTCGAGCATCGCGGCCGTGACCTGCGCGGCAGGCAGGTCGAACATCACTTGCGCGTTGCGCATGCCCACGATGCGCGGGAACCAGCGCAGCGCCAGGTCCACCGCGTGCAGCGAGGCCACCAGCGTGGCGCCGCTCGATTCACTTTGCGCCACGAGCTGGCCGATGGCCGCGTCCGACAGCGTGGGGTCGAGCGCGGACACCGGCTCGTCGGCCAGCAGCAGCGCGGGGCGCTGGTACAGCACGCGCGCAATGCCCACGCGCTGCAACTGGCCGCCGGAGAGGCGGTCGCAGCGGTCGAACAGGCGGTCTTCCATGCCCAGCCGCGCCAGGGCTTCATGCGCGCCGGCGATGTCCGACGGATGAAACAGCGAGCCGAGCGCGCGCAGCGTCGACCATTGGCCCAGGCGCCCGGCCAGCACGGCAGTGACCACGCGCAGGCGCGGCGCAATGGGCGGTGCCTGGTGCACGGTGCCGATGCGCGCGCGCAGTTTTTTCAGCACGGCGGCGCCCAGTTGCCAGGGCTTGGCGCCCAGCACCTCGGCCACGCCTTCCGACGGGCGCAGCGCCGCGCCGAGCACGCGCAGCAGCGTGGTCTTGCCCGCGCCCGAAGGGCCGATGACGGCAATTCGTTCGCCGTCGCGTGCGGCAAGGGTGACCGCGGCCAGGGCGCGCTGGCCGTTGGGGTGCACCACGCCGACGGCTTCCAGGGAGAAGCTCACGTTGGGGGGCTTTCGGAGGCTGCGCCCTCACCCCAACCCTCTCCCGCGAGCGGGAGAGGGAGCAATGCGGGGCGTGACTTCGGCTGTTGGCCCCCTCTCCCGCCTGCGGGAGAGGGTTGGGGTGAGGGTGCCCCCGAGGGTGCCCTCACTGTCACCAGGATCACTTGATCAAACCCGCCGACTTGCCCGCCGTCTCGATGCCGTCGTAGTTCGACGACTTCGTGGGAATGAACTTGCTCGCGCGCTGCAGCGCCATGATTTCCTTGTGCGCCGGGTTCGCCGGGTCGAGCTTCAGGAAGGCGTCGGTCAGCTTCTTCTGCAGCACCGGGTCCATGCCCGGGCGCACGGTCCAGTTGTAGTCGAAGTAGGTCGGCGTGGTCGCCAGCACGCGCACCTTGGCGGCGTTGGGGTTCTTCGACTCCACCAGCTTGTCCCACACCGACGCGTTGAGCACGCCCGCTTCGGCGCGCGATGCGGCCACGAAGGCCACGGTGGCGTCGTGCGCGCCGGAGAACGCGACGGTCTTGAAGTCTTTCTCGGGGTTGATGCCGGCCTGCAGCAAGAAGTAGCGCGGCATCAGGCTGCCCGAGGTGGACGAGGGCGCGCCAAAGGCAAAGGTCTTGCCCTTCAGGTCGGCCAGCGTCTTGGCGGGGCTGTCGATGGGCACGATGAACTTGCTGGTGAACACCTCGTCTTCGGCGCGCTGCACGATCGGCACCGCGCCGCCGTTGGTGCGGATGCGCGCCTGCACGTAGGTGAAGCCGCCCAGCCAGGCCAGGTCGATCTTGTTGGTGGCCAGGCCTTCGACCACGGCGGCGTAGTCGGTCACGGGCGTGAACTGCACGTCCATGCCGGTTTCCTTCTTCAGGTAGTCGCCCAGCGGCGTGAACTTGCGCTGCAGCTCGGTGGGGGCCTCGTCGGGAATGGCCGAGACGCGCAGCACGCCTTGGGCAAAGGCGCCGAAGCTCGCGGCGGAAAAGGCGAGCGCGAGCGCCACTTGGGTGAGAGTCTTCTTCATGGATGTGCCTCGGGGACGTGCGGGATAGGAAAGGACGCGATTGTAGAAAGCGGGGCCGCTTCGATAATCGACCCATGAATCCAACGCTCATGAACCCACTGGCGCCGTTGCGCCTCACGAGTTTTTCGCACGGCGGCGGCTGCGGCTGCAAGATCGCACCCGGCGTGCTGTCGCAGATATTGAAGAACCACGCCGGCGGCATGATCCCGCCGGAGCTCATGGTGGGCATCGAGACCGCCGACGACGCGGCCGTCTACAGGCTCAACGACGAGCAGGCGCTGATTGCCACCACCGACTTCTTCATGCCCATCGTGGACGACCCGTACGAGTTCGGCCGCATCGCCGCGACCAACGCCATCAGCGACGTGTACGCCATGGGCGGGCGGCCGATCATGGCGCTGGCGCTGGTGGCCATGCCGATCAACCAGCTGCCGGTGGAAGTCATCGCCGAGATCGTGCGCGGCGGGCAGGACGTGTGCCGCGCGGCCGGCATCCCGATTGCGGGCGGCCACACCATCGATTCGGTCGAGCCGATCTACGGGCTCGTGGCCATGGGCCTGGTGCACCCGAAGCGCGTGCGGCGCAATGCAGATGCCAGGGCGGGCGACGTGCTGGTGCTGGGCAAGCCGCTGGGCGTGGGTGTGCTCTCTGCGGCGCTCAAGAAGGAGCAGCTGTCCGAGACCGGCTACCGCCAGCTCATCGAGAACACGACCCAGCTCAACACGCCCGGCATGGCGCTGTCGGCGCTCGACGGCGTGCATGCGCTGACCGACGTGACCGGCTTCGGCCTGGCGGGCCACGCGCTGGAGCTGGCGCGCGGCGCAAAGCTTGCGGCGGTGGTCGAGTGGTCGAAGGTGCCGTTGCTCGACAACGTGGTGGCGATGGTGGCTGGCGGCTTCGTCACCGGTGCGTCGGGGCGCAACTGGGCGGGCTACGGGGCAGACGTCGAACTGGCCGCCGGCCTGCCGGTCACTGCACAGGACTTGCTGAGCGACCCGCAGACCTCGGGCGGTTTGCTCGTGAGTTGCGCGCCGGAGGCGGTCGACGCGGTGCTGAAGATCTTCCGCGATGAAGGCTTTGCCAAGGCAGGGGTCATCGGGCATGTCGAGGCTGGTGAGCCGTCGCTGCGCGTGGTGCCCTGAGTCCCCGCATCGCTCCCTCCCCTCCCGGGGGAGGGCTGGGGTGGGGGCAAGCGGCGGTCGATGAGGCGCGGCGCCATAACCAGTGCCGCGTGCCCCCATCCCAACCTTCCCCCGGGAGGGGAAGGAGCAAGACAGGAAATACGGCGGAAGGGGGAAGGAGTCGAACCTTCCCGGCGACGACTGGCGCCACCCACCGGGTTTGAAGCCCGGCCGCCCCACCAGGGACGATCCCCTCCCATGACTGTCTTCGTCGTTCACGGCCTCGCCTCGAACAACGACGTGTCGGGCCGCAGCAGGTGCGCGTCTTTCACGCGCCGCGTCAGCCCCACACGGTCGAAAAACTCCAGCAGCTGAATCGCGCGCTTGCGGCCCAGCCCCGTCGCGTCACGAAAGCTCGCGGCCTGCAAGCCTTCGGGCCCTTCGAGGCAGTCGCGCGCCATGGCCGCGAGCCGTTCGACGGTGGCCAGCGGATAGTACAAGTCCTTCACCACCTGAAAGGCCTCGCCGCGCCGCGCGAGGCTCGCGAGCGTCTGGCGCACCAGCGGCTCGCTCACCGCGCAGTCCTTCGCCAGGTCGCGCACCCACGGCGGATCGAAGCCGCCGTCGGCCAGCCGGGGCAACAGCTTCTGCGCGAGCTTCTGTTCGGCTTCGTTCAGGCGTGCCGCATGGTCGGGCAGGTGCAGCCAGGTGCCGCTGCGCACCAGCGCGCCGCGTGCGACCAGCGCGTCGAGCGCATGGCGCCACAGCGCGTCGCCGGTGCGCGGGCCGGCAAGGCGCTTGAGGCGGCGCGCATCGGGGCCGACCTCGTCGGGCGCACCGCGATGAAAGTCCGACAGCCGCGCGGTGATCTGCGCTTCGAGCGCGTGCAGGTGCGACGGCGCGATGGCCGTTGCGTCGATGCGAATGACATCGCCGGGCAGCGGCAGCGCGGCCTCGCTCGCCAGCGACAGGGCGCGCGCGAGCCGTGCGGTGTCCAGGCCCAGCGGTGCGTTGTTCAGCAGGGCGGCCACGCGCGCGGCGCGCTCGTCGATGGACCACGCCGCCAGCGTGCGCAGGCGTTCGGGTGTGCGCCGGTAGCGCACCGGCGCGAACGGGTCGAGCACGCGCACGCCGGCCACGGTGCGCGTGGCCGAGGCGTCGCGCAGCACGCCCCGGTCGCCGTGCCATGCGCCGACGCTGTCTTTCAGCACGAGCTGGGCAATGGCTGTGTCCCCGGGCGCCAGCACATCGCGGTCGAGCAGCGCGACCGATGCCATCACATCGCTCGCGCCAAGGTGCGCATGCACCGTCGCGCCCGAGCGCAGCGGCTTGGCCTCGTCGGGCCACAGCGTGAGCAGCACGTCGATGCGGTCGGTGGCGAGCGCGATGGCCGGCGCGCAGACCCAGTCGCCGCGGTGCATCTCGTCCTTGCCGACGCCGGCCAGCGCCAGGGCGCAGCGCTGGCCCGCATGGGCCGACTCGGCCTTCTGGTTCTGCGCATGGATGCCGCGCACGCGCACCGCATGGCCGCTGGGCACGACGCCCAGTTCGTCGCCGATGCGCACGCTGCCGCTGAAGACCGTGCCGGTGACGACGGTGCCGACGCCCGAGAGCGTGAAGGAGCGGTCCACCGCCAGCCGGAACGCAAGACCGTCTTCATGCGCGCGCTCCGTGCGCGCCACGTCGAACAGCCGCTCGCGCAGGGCTTCGATGCCCGCGCCGGTCGTGGCCGACACCGGCAGCATCGGCGCGTGTGCCAGCGGCGTGGGCGCGAGCAGCGCGGCGATGTCGGCTTGCACCTGCGCCAATCGCGCGGCCCGCGTGGCCTCGTCGAGGCGGTCGATCTTGGTGATGGCCACTGTCGCCTCGCGCACACCCAGCAGGGCCACCACGGCGAGGTGCTCGCGCGTCTGCGGCATCACGCCGTCGTCGGCGGCCACCACCAGCAGCGCGTGGTCGATGCCGGTGGCGCCGGCCAGCATGGTGTGCAGCAGGCGCTCGTGGCCCGGCACATCGACGAAGCCGAGCGCCACGCCGTCGGGCGCGTGCAGGTAGGCGTAGCCGAGCTCGATGGAAATGCCGCGGCGCTTTTCTTCGGGCAGGCGGTCGGTGTCGACACCGGTGAGCGCGCGCACCAGCGTGGTCTTGCCGTGGTCGATGTGGCCTGCGGTGCCGATGATCATGGCGTGCGGTCTTGCGCCTTCCCCTTTTGGGGGAAGGTTGGGATGGGGGCAGAGCTTCGATGAGGCGCTGCATCTTTTTCGAGGCCGTCGTGCCCCCACCCCGGCCCTCCCCCAGCGGGGGAGGGAGAAATACGGGGGAGGGCGGTGGGCGTCATTGCAGGCGCTCGCGCAGCAGCGGCAGTTGGGCGACGAAGGCCGTGCTGTCTTCCAGGCAGCGCAAGTCCAGCAGCAAACGGTCTTCCGCGATGCGGCCGATCACCGGCAGCGGCAGGCCGCGCAAGGCGGTGGCCAGCGCATCGAGCGCAGTGCCCAGGCCCTTCTTCGTCGTGCCTGAAGGTGCGAGCGCCAGGCCCGCCGAGGGCAAGCGTTCGACCGGCAGCGAGCCCGAGCCGATCTGCCCCAGCAGCGACACGACCTCCACCGTGAAGCGCGGTGACACCGCCGCCTGCACGGGTGCCTTCAACGCTTCAGCCATCGTGCGAATGGCTTGCGCTGGCCGCGTCAGCAGCCGCAGCGTGGGCAGGTCCTGCACCAGCCGCTCGGGCCGCAGGTACAGCGACAGCGTGGCCTCCAGCGCGGCCAGCGGCAGCTTGCTCATGCGCAGCGCGCGCTTCATCGGAAACTTGCGAATGCGGCCCACGGCCTCCCGGCTGCCCACGATCAGCCCCGCCTGCGGCCCGCCCAGCAGCTTGTCGCCCGAGAAGGTGACCACGTCGCAGCCCGCCGCCAGCATCTCCTGCGGCAGCGGCTCGCGCGGCAGGCCGTAGTGCGCCAGGTCGACCAGCGAGCCGCTGCCCAGGTCGGTGGCCAGCGGCACGCCGCGCGCATGCGCAATGCCCGCGAGCGTGGCCTCGTCGACCGCGGCGGTGAAGCCCTGCACGGCGTAGTTGCTGGTGTGCACCTTCATCACCAGCGCGGTGTGTTCGTTGATGGCGCGCTCGTAGTCCTGCGGGTGCGTGCGGTTGGTGGTGCCGACCTCGACCATGCGCGCGCCCGCGCTGGCCATCACGTCGGGCATGCGGAAGGCGCCGCCGATTTCGACCAGCTCGCCGCGCGAAACGATCACCTCGCGCTCGCGCGCCAATGCCGCGATGGTCAGCAGCACGGCGGCCGCGTTGTTGTTGACCACGGTGGCGGCCGCGGCGCCGGTGATGTCGCACAGCAGTTCCTCGACCAGCGAGTCGCGGTCGCCGCGGCTGCCGGTGGCCAGGTCGTACTCCAGGTTGTTGGGTGAGGTCATCACCGCCAGCAGCCGCTGCAGCGCCGCATCGGCCAGCAATGCGCGGCCCAGGTTGGTGTGGATCACGGTGCCGGTGAGGTTGAGCACGGCGCGCATGCGCGGCGCGAGCCGGGCCTGCACGCGCGCGGCCAGTGCGTGGCCCAGGGCGTCGTACTGAACCTCGGCTGGGGCCAGCGTGCCCGCCACGGCCTGCGCGCGAAGGCCTTCAAGCAGTGCGCGTGCTTCCTTCACCACCAGCGTGTGGCCATGCTCGGCCAGCAGGGCAGCAGGCTCTGGGAGCCGCAGCAGTTGATCGACAGAAGGCAGATCCTGGGGCCTTGCCGTCGAGCCGTGAACCACGGACTCTTTCGGCGCGGCCATCAGCCGCCTCCGCCGTCGTTCGCGGTCTCGGTCTCGGGGTCGCCGAACAGCAGCATCAGGTTGTGGCCGCTGCGCTGGTGGCCGGCGTCGGACACCAGCAGGTCGAGCGTGACGCTGGCCAGGTCGTCGGCCACGGGCTCGACCTCGGGGTCTTTCTCCATCGCGATCTGCTTCAGGTAGTGGCCGCAGCTGTCGCAGCACTCGGCTTTCACAGCGCCTTCGCGCGCGCCGGTGCCCGACAGGGTCACGCCCGGCTGCGGCGACAGCGACTCGAAGTGAATGCCCTTGGTGCTTTCGCAGTGCGTGCATTTGATGCGCACGTAATGCCATTCGGTGCTGCACAACGAGCAGTGCAAATACCTGAAGCCCGCCTCGTCGGCACCGATGCGCGTGATGCTCACGGTGGGCGCGCTGCCGCAGCAGGGGCACTCGGTGCCGGGGTCGGTGCGCCCGAAGATGTTCTCGCCTTCGCGCTCGGCCACCTGCAGCACCAGGTGGGTCCAGTAGGCCTGCAGGCCGGCGGCGATCAGCGGCGCGGCGGCCAGGTCGAGGCCGAACATGATGCGGCGCGACAGCAGGTCGGCCTGCTGTTCGATCCATGCATCGTCTGCGGCCAGCACGCGGTCCAGCGTGTCGCGCGCGGGGCCTTGCGGAACGCGCACGCGCAAGAGGGTGAGCAGGCGGCGCAGTTGATGCAACCACACGGCGTCGCGCGTCCAGCCGAAGGCGGGCATCGGCGGCTTCAGCAGCCTGGATGCGGCCTCGAGCGCTTCGGACGCGGGGAGCGCCACGGCAGCGTAGTCCTGCAGCACCTGGTGCTGGGCCTGCGCAAGGTCCGCGATGAAGATCAGGTACTCGCGCATCGGGTGCGACGCAGCGAGCTGGCGCAGCCGCAACTGCCGGTCGGAGAACACGAGGGCGCGAACCGGCAAGCGCAGGAACGGCATCTGCCGTCCGGCCTGCATCGCGATCTGTTCGGGATCGAGCACGCGCGTGGTGCGCAGCGGTGGGGCGCCTGGAGGGCTGTTCATTGCATTCACTCTACAGCGATCTGGCGGTTGGTCTTGCTCCTTCCCCGTCTGGGGGAAGGCTGGGATGGGGGCAGCGCCCAATGAGCGCTGCAGCAGTGCACAGGCCGTCGTGCCCCCACCCCGGCCCTCCCCCGGGAGGGGAGGGAGAAAGACCGGGACGCAGGGGAGAAAGAGGGCGACGCGCTATTCACCGCGCGTCATTTTCCGGTGCCACAGCGGATGGTTCAGCTTGGCCCATCCCTCTGTGACGGTGCCGCGCGTCATCGCCCGCAGCGTGCCCTTGACCCAGATGGCCGCATAGATGTGCGTGATGACCGACAGGATCAGCACCACCGCCGACACCGAATGCACCACCACCGCAATGCGCCGCACGAGGATCGGGAAGAAGTCGACGAACCACGGGCTCCAGAACATGAAGCCGGTGACGAACAGCAGCAGCAGGCTGATGCCGAAGGCCCAGAACACCAGCTTCTGCCCCGCGTTGTACTTGCCCACCGGCGGCATGCCCGACTTGTCGCCCTTGAGCATCCTGGGCGCATTGGCAATCCATTCGCGGTCGGTCTTGTCCAGAACGTTCTCACGCCACATGGTGAAGAATAGGAACACGAAGCCGAACACCATCAGCAGGCCCATGAACGGGTGCAGGATGCGCGTCCACGGCCCGCCGCCGAACAGCGTGCTCAAAAAGAACAGCGCCGGGTGGAAGAACGCGAGGCCCGAGAGCGCCGCGGCAAAGAACATGAGGGCCACGAACCAGTGGTTCATGCGCGTGGCGTCGCGGTAGCGGCGAAGGTAGTAGCGGGTCATCGCGTTCTCCTCATGCACGGGGGGCCGAAGATGAAGCAGGCGGTGGCGCCTCGATCACCACCACGTCGTCGGGCTTGCCGTCGCGCTCGGCGTCGGGGTGCTCGTCCTTCGGCTCGACGGGGCCGACCTTCATGTAGTGGAAGAAGCTGCCCACCACCGCGCCGATCATCGCGACCATGGCCAACGGCTTGGCCACGCCCTTCCACAGCGACACCAGCGGGCTGATGCGCGGGTCTTTGGGCAGGCCCGCGTACAGGCCCGGCCGGTCGGCATGCTGCAGCACGTACATCACGTGCGTGCCGCCCACGCCCGCGGGGTCGTACACGCCGGCGTTGGCAAAGCCGCGCTCCTTCAGGTCGACGATGCGCTCCGAGGCGTACTCGTGCATGTCTTCCTTGGTGCCGAAGTGCAGCGCGCCGGTGGGGCAGGCCTTGACGCAGGCCGGCTCCAGGCCCACGCCCACGCGGTCGGAGCACAGCGAGCACTTGTAGGCCTTGTTGTCGGCCTTGCTGATGCGCGGCACGTCGAACGGGCAACCGGTGACGCAGTTGCCGCAGCCCACGCAATGCTCGCTGATGAAGTCGACGATGCCGTTGGCGTACTTGATGATGGCGCCCGGCGAGGGGCACGACTTCAGGCAGCCGGGGTCGTCGCAGTGCATGCAGCCGTCCTTGCGGATCAGCCATTCGAGCTTGCCGGCTTCGGGCTCCACCTCGGAGAACTTCATCACCGTCCAGGAGGCGGGCGTGAGGTCGACCGGGTTGTCATAGGTGCCGTGGTTGGTGCCGACCTCGTCGCGCAGGTCGTTCCACTGCATGCACGCGACCTGGCAGGCCTTGCAGCCGATGCAGGTGGACACGTCGATCAGCTTGGCCACCTGCTGCACCTGCGGGCGGTGGCGGATGTCGGGCGACGGCGTGGTGGTGGCCGAGCGGGCGGCGATGTCGAGGGTTTGGAGGGAGGACATCAGCGGCTCCGGTGGTCTGTCTTGCTCCTTCCCCTTCCAGGGGAAGGTTGGGATGGGGGCAGGCCTTCGATAAGGCGCCGCGTGGTCGTGGAAGCCGTCGTGCCCCCACCCCGGCCCTCCCCCGGAAGGGGAGGGAGAAAGTCGAAGGCAAAGTCAACGAGCGCGTGCGTCATCTCATGCCTTCTCGATATTCACCGTGAACGACTTGTACTCCGGCGTCTGCGTGTTCGCATCCCCCACGAACGGCGTGAGCGTGTTCACCAGGTAGCCCGGCTTGGCCACGCCCACGAAGCCCCAGTGGTTCGGCAGCCCCACCGTATGCACCGTGCGCCCGTCCACCTGCAGCCCGACGATGCGCTTGGTCACCACGGCCACTGCCTTGATGTGGCCGCGCTTGCTCCACACCTTCACCGTGTCGCCGTGCGCAATGCCCTTGTCCTTGGCCAGCTCTTCGCCGATCTCCACGAACTGCTGCGGCTGGATGATGGCCGAGGTGCGCACATGCTTCGTCCAGTAGTGAAAGTGCTCGGTCAGGCGGTAGCTGGTGGCCACGTACGGAAAGTCCGCCGGCACGCCCAGCCGCTCCAGGTCGCCCTTGAAGATGCGCGCCGCGGGGTTGGCGCGCGCCACCGCGTTGTTCGGGTGCATCAGGTTGTTGACCAGCGGCGACTCGAAGGGCTCGTAGTGCTCCGGCAGCGGCCCTTCGGCCATGCCCGTGGGCGCGAAGAGCCGCGCCACGCCTTCGGCCGTCATGATGAACGGGCGCACCGCGTCGGCTTCCATCGGGTTGGCGTCGGGCCGGATGTCGGGAATGTCCGAGCCGGTCCATTGCTTGCCGTCCCACGCGACGAGCTTGCGCCTGGCAATCCATGGCTGGCCGGTGGTCGGGTCGGTGGAGGCGCCGTTGTACAGAATGCGCCGGTTCGCCGGCCACGCCCAGGCCCAGTTCAGCGCTTGGCCGATGCCGAACGGGTCGGCGTTGTCGCGCCGCGCCATCTGGTTGCCGGCCTGCGTCCACGCGCCGCTGTAGATCCAGCAGCCCGAAGCCGTCGATCCGTCGTCGCGCAGCAGGCCGAAGCCCGAGAGCTGTTCGCCGGCCTTGGCCAGCGGCGGCTTGCTCGGGTCTTTCGGGTCGAGCAGGTCGGTGATGGCGCGCCCGCTGTATTCCATCGCCAGCTCTTGCGCTGAAGGCGAATGCGCAATCTTGTACGGCCACGTCAGCTTGACGATCGGGTCGGGAAACGCACCGCCGTCCTTGATGTAGGCCTGGCGCATGCGGTTGAAGATGCCCGCCACGATCTCGATGTCGCCCTTGGCCTCGCCCGGCGGCTCCGCGCCCTTCCAGTGCCACTGCAGCCAGCGGCTGGAGTTGGTGAGCGAGCCGTCTTCCTCCGCGAAGCAGGTCGAGGGAAGGCGGAACACCGTGGTCTGAATATCGGCGGTCTTCACGTCGTTGAACTCGCCGAAGTTGCGCCAGAACTCGCTGGTCTCGGTCACCAGCGGATCGATGGTGACAAGAAACTTGAGCTTGGAGAGGCCGTCGACGATCTTCTTCTTGTCCGGGAACGAGCCCACCGGGTTGAAGCCCTGGCAGATGTAGCCGTTGAGCTTGCCCTGGTTCATGAGCTCGAAGGCCTGCAGCACGTCGTAGAGCTTGTCGATCTTGGGCAGGTAGTGAAAGCCCCATTCGTTCTGCGCCGTGGCCGCGTCGCCCCACCAGGCTTTCTGCATGCTGACGAAGAACTTGGGGTAGTTCTGCCAGTAGCTCATCTGGTTGGGCCGCAGCGGCTTCAGCGCGCGGGTCTTGTAGTAGTCGTCCAGCGTCTGCTCGCTGTCACGCGCCAGCGACATGTACCCCGGCAGCGAGTTCGACAGCAGCCCCAGGTCGGTCAGCCCCTGGATGTTGCTGTGCCCGCGCAGCGCGTTCATGCCGCCGCCCGCCACGCCGATGTTGCCCAGCAGCAGTTGCACGATGGCGCCGGTGCGGATCATCTGCGAGCCCTGGCTGTGCTGCGTCCAGCCCAGCGCATACATGATGGTCATGGTGCGCGTCGACGAGCTGGTGCTGGCGATGTACTCGCACACCTTCAAGAACTTGTCTTGCGGGGTGCCCGTGATGCGGCTCACCAGCTCGGGCGTGTAGCGCGAATAGTGCCGCTTCATCACCTGCAGCACGCACTGCGGGTCCTGCATGGTCATGTCGACCTTGGCCATGCCGGCTTCGTCGAGCGCGTAGTTCCACGACTTGGGGTCGTAGTTGCGCTTCTCGGCGTTGTAGCCGCTGAAGATGCCGTCCTCGAACTTGTAGTCAGGCCCGACGATGAACGGCGCGTTGGTGTAGTTGCGCACGTACTCGGTCTGGATCTTGTCGTTGCCCAGCAGGTAGTTGATGACCCCCGCCAGAAACGCGATGTCCGAGCCCGCGCGTATCGGTGCGTAGTAGTCGGCCATGGCGGCCGAACGCGTGAAGCGCGGGTCGACCACCACCAGGCGCGCCTTGTTCTGCTTCTTGGCCTCGATGACCCATTTGAAGCCGCACGGATGCGCCTCCGCGGCGTTGCCACCCATGATCAGCACGACATCCGCGTTCTGGATGTCCTGCCAGTGGTTGGTCATTGCGCCTCTGCCGAACGTCGGGGCCAGACTGGCCACCGTGGGTCCGTGTCAAACGCGTGCCTGGTTGTCGAACACCAGCATCCCGGTCGAGCGGAATGCCTTGTGCGTGATGTAGCCGGTTTCGTTGGACGAGGCCGAGGCGCACAGCATGCCGGAGCTGGTCCAGCGGTTGACCGTTTTGCCGTCGGCGTTGGTGGTCTGGAAGTTGGCGTCGCGGTCGGCCTTGAGCAGCTTGGCGATGCGGTCGAGCGCGTCGTCCCAGCCGATGCGCTTCCATTCCGTGGCCCCGGCTTCGCGCACCTCGGGGTACTTCAGGCGGCTGGGGCTGTGCACGAAGTCGAGCAGGCCCGCGCCCTTGGGGCACAGCGTGCCGCGGTTCACCGGGTGGTCGGCGTCGCCCTCGATGTGCAGGATGTCCGACACCACGTTCTTCGCCTTGTCGCCCAGGCTGTACATGATGAGCCCGCAGCCCACCGAGCAGTAGGGGCAGGTGTTGCGGGTTTCGGTGGTGCGCGCGAGCTTGAAGTTGCGGGCTTCGGCCAGTGCGGCGGTCGGCGAGAAGCCGAGCGCCACGATGCTGGAGCCGACCAGCCCCGCGCTGCTCACACGGAAGAATTGCCGGCGGCTTATGTCCATGACACAACCTCCCGCAGCGGTGAAGTGGGGTTTTTCATCGGGGGCTTCTTGTTTGCGTGGGGAAACTGGAAAAGCTGTTTCTGGTGGCTGCGTCGCGCGCTACTTGGGCGCCGTGCCGTCGCCACCGCTGGGCGTGGGCGACGCGCCACCGGATGCGCTGCCGCCGTTCGGCCCGCTCATGCCGCCGACGGCAGTGCCGCCTTCGGACGGGCCTTTGTGGGAGGCGGAAGATTCGACCTTGTCGCCGGAATCGGCGGGCTTGATGCCGGCGGGGCTGGCGCCCGACGGCGCTGCTGATGCTGATGCAGGTGGTGCGCCCTGCGCCATGCTCGTGGTGGGCTTGGGATCGCAGGCACTCAACAGCAGGCCGAGGGCCATGCACAGGCCCAGGGTTGGAAGGCGCTGAATTCTCGGCATCGACACTCCTTCGGGGAAAGGACGGCCAGACAGTGGAATGTTGTCGGTTCACCCGGCTGCACCGGCAGGAAACGCGCGATCTGCGCAGCAGGGTGTTTTTTTGGATCATGCGACAGCCGCTGGATGCGATCAAGTAGGCCAAGGCCGCCAATCACCGGCAATAACCCTTGAATGGCGCGACGTGCGGGGCTCTGGGCTATCGTCGCGCCCATGAATGCCTCCCTCCGCCTGGGTTGGCGCACGCTCTGGCGCGACCTGCGCGCCGGCGAGTTGCGCCTGTTGATCGTTGCCGTGCTGCTGGCCGTGGCCGCGCTCACCGCCGTCGGCTTCTTTGCCGATCGTCTGCAGGGCGGCCTGAAGCGCGATGCGCGCCAACTGCTGGGCGGCGACGCCGTGGTGGTCAGCGACAACCCGACGCCCGAAGCCTTCGTGGCGCAGGCGAAGGCGCTGGGCCTGCAGGGCACCGGCACCTACGGTTTTCCGACCATGGCGCGGGCCGAAGACGCGCAGGGCGGCGCCAGCAAGCTGGTGGCGCTGAAGGCCGTTACCGCCGGCTATCCGCTGCGCGGCAGCCTGCAGACCTCGCCCACGCTGGAAGGCGCGGGCGCCGTCACGCGCGACATTCCGCCGGCCGGCGAGGTGTGGGTCGATGCCTCGCTGCTCGACTCGCTCGGCCTGAAGGTCGGCGACACGCTGCTGCTGGGCGACACCGGCCTGCGCGTGGGCCGCGTCATCACGCTGGAGCCCGACCGCGGCGCCGGCTTCATGAGCTTCTCCCCGCGCGTGATGCTCAACCAGGCCGACGTGGCGCGCACCGCGCTCGTGCAGCCGGCCAGCCGCGTGGGCTACCGCTATGCGGTGGCCGGCAACGACGTTGCGGTGAAGCGCTTCACCGACTGGGCCGACGCCATCATCAAGAAGGGCGACCAGCGCGGCGTGCGGCTCGACTCCTTCGAGGGCGGCCGCCCCGAAATGCGCCAAACGCTGGACCGCGCCGAAAAATTCCTGAGCCTGGTGGCGCTGCTGGCGGCGCTGCTGTCTGCGGTGGCCGTGGCGCTGGCCGCGCGCGGCTTCGCGGCCAGCCACCTGGACGACTGCGCCATGCTGCGCGTGCTGGGCCAGAGCCAGCGCACCATCGCCGCGGCCTATGCCTTCGAGTTCGCGGTGATCGGCCTGGTGGCCAGCGGGCTGGGCGTGGCCATCGGCTTTGCGGTGCACTACGTGTTCGTGCTGCTGCTGGCCGGCCTGGTCGAAACGGCACTGCCGGCCGCCACGCTGTGGCCCGTGGCCTTCGGCATGGGCATGGGGCTGACGCTGCTGTTCGCCTTCGGCCTGCCGCCGGTGCTGCAACTGGCCAAGGTGCCGCCGCTGCGCGTGATCCGGCGCGACGTGGGCGGGCTCAAGCCGGCGTCGCTGGCGGTGCTGGGCGTGGGCGTGGCGGGTTTCGCGGCCTTGCTGATGGCGGCCAGCAGCGACATCAAGCTGGGGCTGATCGCGGTGGGCGGCTTCGCGGGGGCGGTGGCGGTGTTTGCGCTGCTCAGCTGGCTGGCGGTGAAGGTGCTGCGCCGCAGCGTGAACGAAACCACCGCGCCGCGCTGGCTGGTGCTGGCCACGCGGCAGATATCGGCACGGCCGGCCTATGCGGTGGTGCAGGTCAGCGCGCTGTCGGTGGGCCTGCTGGCGCTGGTGCTGCTGGTGCTGTTGCGCACCGACCTGGTGGCCAGCTGGCGCAAGGCCACGCCGCCGGACGCGCCCAACCGCTTCGTCATCAACGTCATGCCCGACCAGAGCGAGGCGTTCCAGAAGTCGCTGCGCGACGCGGGCGTGGGCAAGTTCGACTGGTACCCGATGATCCGCGGCCGCCTGGTCGCCATCAACGACAAGCCGGTGACGCCCGACGACTACGCCGAAGACCGCGCCAAGCGCCTGGTGGACCGCGAGTTCAACCTGAGCAACAGCGTGCAGGCGCCCGAGCACAACGGCATCACGGCCGGCAAGTGGACGCCCGACGCCAAGGGCGAGGTGAGCGTGGAAGAGGGCCTGGCCGACACGCTGGGCCTGAAGCTGGGCGACACGCTGCGCTTCGACATCGGCGGCATGCAGAACGACGCGCGCGTCACCTCGCTGCGCAAGGTCGACTGGGGCTCGCTGCATGCCAACTTCTTCGTGATGTACACGGTGGCCTCGCTGGCCGACGTGCCGGTCACCTACATGGGCGCCTTCCGCGCGCCCGAGACCAAGGGCTTCGACAACGCGCTGGTGCGCAGCTACCCCAACGTGACCAACGTGGACATGAGCGCCACCATCAACCAGGTGCAGCGCGTGCTCGACCAGGTGATTCGCGCGGTGGAGTTTCTGTTCGGCTTCACGCTGGCGGCCGGGCTGGTGGTGCTGTTTGCCGCGGTGACGGCCACGCGCGAGGAGCGCGCCCGCGAATTTGCCGTGATGCGCGCGGTGGGCGCGCGCGCCAGCCTGTTGCGCCAGGTGCAGCGCGCCGAGCTGGCGGGCGTGGGCCTGCTCGCGGGCTTTCTGGCGAGCATCGTGGCCTCGGTGATCGGTTGGGCGCTGGCGCGCTATGTGTTCGAGTTCACCTGGACCGCGTCGCCGCTGGTGCCGGTGGCCGGCGCGCTGGCGGGCGCGGTGCTGGCGCTGGGGGCCGGCTGGTGGGGCCTGCGCGACGTGCTGCGCCGGCCGGTGGTGGACACGCTGCGGCGCGCGTCGGAATAGCGTCGGAGTAGCGTCCGAACAGCGGTGGGGTAGCTTCGGAATAGCGCTGAAGCAGGCACTGAAAGTTTTTTCTTCTGTCATCGGCAAGACGGGGTCGGGGATGCCATACATTCCCCGACCCCGTATTCAATTCAGAAGAGAAATTCCTGCATGCGCTTGGCGTCATTCCAGATCACCCACTTTCGCTCGATCAACGACAGCGGCCTCATCGATTCCTCGCAGATCACGGCCATCCTCGGTCGCAACGACAGCGGCAAGTCGAACCTGCTGCGCGCATTGCACAGCCTGAACCCGGCCGACGGCCTGGCCGAACTCAGCCCCATCAAGGACTTTCCGCGCCACCGCCGCCTGGAGGAATGCACCGCCGAAACGCCGGTCGTGTTCACGCGCTGGCTGCTGGACGACAGCGAGCAGGCCGCGCTGGCCGAGATGCTGCCGCGCGCGGCCGGCGTGCGCCACGTCACCGTGAGCCGGGGCTACGCCACCGACCGCCGCGCCGGCCTCGAAGGGCTGGCCGCGCTGTCGCTGGACGTGAGCGACATCAAGGGCAAGGTGCGCAAGATCGTGCCGGCGGTGAAGGCCGCCGCCGAGAAGGTCGCCGAGGAGGCCAGGGCCCTGCTCGAGCAGGAGGCCGACACCTTCGACGCCGCGATGATCATGAGCCCCGACTACATCCGCTGGTCGGCCGGCGCGGTGAAGGCGGCGCAGGCGCTGCGCAAGGCGCTGGCCGTGGCGGGCGCCGAGCTCAGCGACAAGCAGGAGCAGATGCTGGCCGAGCTGGAGGACATGGCCCTGGCCATTGCCAACGACGCACCCGCGCTGGCCCGTGCGCAGGCCTGGGTCATCGAGAAGCTGCCGCGCTTCGTGTACGTGGACGAATACCCCGCGCTGCCCGGCCGCCAGAACATCGCCGAGTACCTGGGCCGCCAGGGCTGGGGGCAACTGACGCCCGCGCAGCAGAGCTTCGGCAAGCTGTGCAAGGTGGCGGGGCTCGACCCGCGGCAACTGCAGGGCCTGCTCGAAAAGAACGACCTGGCCACCCGCAACCAGCTGGTCAACCGCGCCGGCGCGGTGGTGACGGCAGAGATCCGCCGCCTGTGGAAAGACCGCCCGCTGAAGGTGCGCTTCAACCTCGACGGGCAGCACCTGGACACGCTGGTGTCGGACGCCAATGACGCCTACGACACCTACGAAGTGGAGGTGAATCTGGACGAGCGCAGCCGCGGCTTCCAGTGGTTCTTTTCGTTCTACATCGCGTTCTTTGCCAACACGCACGGCGCCCGCGCGCAAGACGCGGTGCTGCTGCTGGACGAGCCGGGCCTGCACCTGCACGCCCACTCGCAGGCCGACCTGCTGGCGCACCTCGAGCAGGACTTCGGCAACCAGATCCTTTACACCACGCACTCGCCGTTCATGGTGCCCACGCACCGGCTCGACGCAGTGCGCACAGCGAGCCTGGATGCGCGCACCGGAACCACTGTGAGCAACACCGCGCAGGGCGATGCGCGCACGCTGTACCCGTTGCAGGCGGCGCTGGCGTTGAGCCGGATGGGGGCGCAGGCCGCGACCGTGGCGGCGCCTGCATCGGCCCCCGCTGCGGTTCCAGAGCCAGCCTGATCGGCCGGCGCCAGACGCTGGGGCTCAGCCCCGGCTGTCCCTGCCGCTTCGAGCCGCGCCATCGCTTCTTCGACCGCGCTCAGGCGTACGTCCTGGGTGCGATCACCGCCTGGTTGCGGTAGCGCGACTGGCGTTGGCGCTGCGCGGAAACACGTCGGCCCGACAGAAAGGAAACCAGGGAAGGGAAAGGGGTCATGACCCGAATCTGGGAAACCGTGCCATGACACCGCGCAGGGGCCTCAGGCAACCACCCGCTGCAGCGCCTCGAAGCACGCGGGGTCGATGGCCGTGCCCACACTGGCGGCCATCACCGTGAGCGCCTGCGCGACCGGCATCGCCGCGCGCTGGGGGCGGCTGGCGCACAGCGCGTCGAAGATGTCGGCGGCCGTGATGATGCGCGTCTCCAGCGGGATCTGCGGCGCCTTCAGCCCGCGCGGGTAGCCCGTGCCGTCCAGCCGCTCGTGGTGGGCCGCGGCCATGCGCCCGAGGTGGCCGAAGGCGCCCACGCGCGACAGAATGGTTTCGGTGTGCAGCGCATGCCGCTGCACGGCGGCCCACTCGGTGCGGTCCAGCTTGCCGGGCTTGTCGAGCACCGTGTTGCTCACGCCGAGCTTGCCCATGTCGTGCAACAGCGCGCCGCGGCGCAGCCAGCGCCGGTGCGCGGGCGCCAGGCCGAGCTGAACGCCGATGCCGTCCACGCTGGCCGCCACGCGCGCGCTGTGGCCGGCCGTGAACAGGCTCTTGCCGTCCACCACCTCGCCGAAGGCTTCGGCAATGTCGTCGAGGTGGTCGTCGCTCACCACCACCCGGGCGCTGGCGGGCGCCATCGCGAACACGTGGGCCGCCAGCGCGGGCGATGCCAGGCGGTGCCAGAACATCGGGTCGAGCGCCACATGGTCGAAAGCCGCCACCAGGGCCGGGTCGAACCAAGTGCCCGCGCGAGACCGCGCCTCGTGGATGGCCAGCGGCGCGTGGCCCGCGGCATGGTGCACCTCGACCATCTGCGCCAGCAGCGCGATGCGCGCGGACAAGGCAATGGCCTCGCCCTGGCGCCGCTGCGGGCGGCCGTTGCCGTCCCAGTGTTCGTCCAGATCGGCAATACCTTGCGCCACCGTTTCGCCCAGGCGCAACCTGCGTGCAAGTTCGGCGCCGCGCGTGCCGCGCGTGCCGCGCGTGCTGCGCGTGCGGATGAGTTCATCCGCAATCTGTGGGCCGTTGCGCAGCACGTGCAGCAGGCTGCGCAGCCGTGCCGGCAGGCCGGCCTTGCGCGCCGTGTGGCCGAACCCCGTGTGGCTGAAGACGAAGCGCAACATGCGCGGGCGGCTGTCGCCGAGCGCCTTGAAGTCGCGCTTGAAGCACAGGTCGTCGGCGAGGTAGAGCTCGCAGATGCGCGCCGCGTTGCTGCTGCAGCCCAGGTCCTTGAGCAGCACCGTGTAGTACAGGTCACGCAGCGCCGCCGCGTCCAGCCCCATCTGCCGCCCGATGTTCATGCCGATCCAGCAGGCCCGCACGCAATGCCCGCGGGGCTGGCCCGAGGCCAGGTCCAACGCGTGGCTGAGCGAGCCGATCAGCTCGGACAGCACAAGGCCTTCCGGTGCGGCGGCAGAGGGATCCGAAGAAGGGCTGGGCGACGGCATCCCCGTTCTATCGGCACAGCCGCCGAAAACTTAAGCCCTTAGTTCGCAGCGCCCGGGACTTCGTCGGCCGCCCTGAACATGTGCTCGCCCGCGAAGTCCACGAACGCCCGCACCTTCGGCGACAGCTGCCGGCTGGAGGGCCACAGCGCCGAGAACTGCCCCTGCCGCGCCAGGTGCGTGGCCAGCACGCGCTGCAGCTCGCCGCGGCGCAGCGCATCGCGCGCCAGAAAGTCGGGCATGTACGCCACGCCCATGCCCGCCACCGCCGCGCCCAGCATCGCCTCCATGTTGTTGCACAGCAGGCCGGGCGGCAGCGGTTCGGGCAGGCCCGGCAGGCTCCATTCCTCCAGCTTGCCGCCGGTCGAGAACTTGTAGCGCAGGCAGGTGTGCTGCGCGAGGTCGGCCGGGGTGAGGGGCACGCCGCGGCGTTCCAGGTAGGCCGGCGAGGCGACCAGCACAAAGCCGAACGGGCCCAGGCGCCGCGCGACCAGTTGCGAGTCGACCAGCTCGCCGCTGCGGATGGCCACGTCGACGCCTTCGGCAATCACGTCGACCAGCCGGTCGTTGAAGTCGAGGTCGAGCTCGATCTCCGGGTAGCGCGCCTGAAAGGCCGGCAGCATCGGCAGCAGAAAGCGGTAGCCGATGGTCGGCAGGCTCACACGCAGACGCCCGCGCGGGGCGGCCACGGCGTCTTGCATCATGGCGCGCGCGTCGTCCAGCTCGTCCAGGATGCGGCGGCAGCGCTCGTGGAACAGCGCGCCTTCCTGCGTGAGCCGCGTGTGGCGCGTGGTGCGGTTGAACAGGCGCACGCCCAGCTGCTGCTCGAGCCGCGCCACGTTCTTGCCCACCGCCGACGCCGAGATGCCCAGCAGGCGACCGGCCTTGGCAAAGCTCAGCAGGTCGGCCGCGCGCACGAAGGATTCGAGTCCGCTGAAACTGTCCATGGATTGGCAACCTTGGGTTGGGGGTTTGAGGATCGAAGCAGGTATTCCTGTTCGATTGAATCCTTTTTATCTTCGTGCTTCCGCTTTTTTTCTTTGCGCGAAAGCCCTCGATGCCTCCGATCCCCCCGATCCACTACACCTCTTCCAACAACTGGCTGCTTGCCGCCGTCTGCCTGGCCGCGCTGGGCATGCCGCTGAGCTTCACCGGCCCGGCGGTGGTGCTGCCCGCCCTGCACGGCGCGCTGGGCGGCAGCCCGGTGCAACTCAACTGGGTGACCAACGCCTTCATGCTGAGCTTCGGCGCCACGCTGATGGCCGCTGGTGCGTTGGCCGATGCGTATGGGCGCAAGCGCGTCTTTCTGCTGGGGTTGGCGGTGGTGGCGCTCAGCAGTTCGTTGCTGACGCTGGCCCCCGGCATCGTGGCCTTCGACCTGGTGCGCGCGCTGCAGGGGCTGGGCTCGGCAGCTGCCTTTGCGGCGGGCACGGCGGCGTTGGCGCAGGTGTTCGACGGCGCGTCGCGCACGCGGGCGTTCAGCCTGATCGGCACCTCGTTCGGCCTGGGGCTGTCGTGCGGTGCCATGCTGTCGGGCTGGCTCGCGCAAAGCGTCGGCTGGCAGGCCGTGATGCTGAGCCCCGGCGTGGCCAGCCTGCTGGCGCTGTGCATCGCCGCGCCGTGCATGCGCGAGTCGCGCAACCCGCATGCGATGGGGCTCGACCTGCCGGGCGCCTTGAGCTTTACCGCCGCACTGAGCCTGCTGACGCTGGGCGTGCTGCAGGCGCCCGACAGCGGCTGGGGCAGCTCCTGGGTCGTCGGCGCGCTCGCGGGGGCGGCGTTGATGGCCGCTGCTTTCATCGCCATCGAACAGCGCGTGGCGCACCCGATGCTCGACCTGTCGCTGCTGCGCTTTCCGCGCTTCGTCGGCGTGCAGTTGCTGGCCGCGGCGCCGGCCTATGGCTTCGTGGTGTTGCTGGTGCTGCTGCCGATTCGCTTCATCGGGCTGGAGGGGCGCAGCGCGCTGGAGGCTGGCGGCTTCATGTTCGCGCTGTCGGGGCCGATCCTTGTCGTGCCGACGCTGGCGGCATCGCTGGCGCACCGTTTTTCGGCGGGCGCGATTTCAGCGGTGGGGCTGCTGGTGTGCGCGGCGGGGCTGTTGTGGCTCAGCCGCTGCGCGCCCGGTGTGCCGCTGCATGAACTGACGGGCGCGCTGTTGCTGATCGGCGCGGGCATCGGGCTGCCGTGGGGCTTGATGGACGGTCTTGCCGTGAGCGTGGTGCCGCGCGAGCGCGCGGGCATGGCGTCGGGCATCTTCAACACGGTGCGGGTGGCGGGGGAGGGCATTGCGCTGGCGTTGGTGGGGGCGGGCCTGACAGCGCTGGTTGCGCGGCAACTGGGCCATGGCGCCACGGTCTCGCAGGCGGCGCAGCGCGTGACCACTGGCGACATGTCGCAGGCGCTGGCCTTGTTGCCCGGCATGGACCGCGCCGGGGTGCTGCAGGCCTATGGCGCGGCGTTCGGCACGCTGTTGTGGGTGCTGGCGGGCGTGACGGTGTTGACGGCGCTGGTGGTGTTCCTGTTCCTGCGGGGGGAGGTGCAGGTCGAGGTGCAGAGCGGGGTGCCGGTCGAGGCCGATGCGCGTCACAAAAGGCGTGCGGGTCTTCCTGTCCAATAGCGTCATGGAAAACCAACCCGACGCCCTGACCGAACGCGTGACCGAACTCGAGATCAAGTCGAGCTACGCCGAAGACTTGCTGGACCAGCTCAACATGACGATCTACCGTCAGCAGCAGCAGATCGACCGGCTGATTCAGCAGGTCACGCAACTGCGTGAGCAGAGCCAGAACGCGATGCAGGACGGATCGGGGAGCAATCCGCGGGACGAGTTGCCGCCGCATTACTGAGCGCTTGTTTTGGGCCGTTGTTCAGGGCGCTTGTTTGAGGCTCTTGTTTAGGGCGCTTGTTCAGGGCGACGCTCACGCCGACGGTGTGCTTCTTTTCTCGAATGTCCCCCGGGGCTTCGCCCCTCCTCCTTTATTTCGCGAAAAGAAGCCCACCATCGGCGTGAGCGTTTTCAGAGCAGTGGTTGATCAGCGAGCACTCAGAGCGTGCCCAGGTGCACAGGGCGTCGGGTGCTCCCCGCAGCGAAATAAAGGAGGAGCGAAGCGGGGGACATTCGCGGAGGGGAGTACCCGGCGGCCTGTGCACGCGCCCTGAACGAATTCAACAGCGCCCCGAACCACAGCGCCCCGAACGACGGCGCCCCCAAAAGTCACCCGTGCGAATGCCAGAGCACAGCAAAGAAGTGACAAGTGCTGCCGGCCAGCACGAACAAGTGCCACACCGAATGCGCAAAACGAACCTTGTTGTCGAACAGGAACACCACCGCCCCCGCCGTATAGAAAAGCCCGCCCGCCACCAGCCACCCCAGCCCCGCCGCCGACATGCGCTCATACAGCGGCACCGCCGCCATCAGCGCCATCCAGCCCATCGCCACATACAGCCCCGTCGACCACAGCGGATGCTGCAGCTTGTTGAACAGCTTGGCGCTCACCCCCAACACCGCCGCCGCGCAAATGGCGCCGAACAGCGTCCACCCCAACGGCCCACGCAACACGCCGAACAAAAAAGGCATGTAGCTGCCCGCAATGAACAAATAGATGGCGGCATGGTCCAGCCGGTTGAACCAGGCCTTCGCCCGGCCCATGGGCAACGCGTGGTACAGCGTGGAGATCAGGTACAGCACGATGGCCGTGCCCGCGAACAGGCATGCGCCCACCACGCCCGCGGCCTGGCCCTTCTGCGCCGCGCTGTAGACCAGGATCGGCAATGCCGCGATCGCCAGCGCCAGGCCCAGGCCGTGGCTGAGCGCATTGAAGAGTTCTTCCATCGCCGTCTGCTCGCGGGACGCCAGAACGGCGGTGCGGGGCGAAGTGTGTGCAAGCGTGTGCGTGCGTGAACGGACTGTCATCTGTACCTCATGCAAGTGCGGTGACTGCGCAGGTTACTTCACCTGCGGCTTGCCCAGCTTGCGCGCCAGCGTGCGCCGGTGCATGCCGAGCCTGCGCGCGGTCTCCGAAATGTTGAAGCCGGTCTCGGCCAGCGTCTCGTGAATGCGCTCCCACTCCAACGTCTTGATCGACGTCGAGCGGTTGGTCAGCTCCACCTCGGTGGTGCCGGCCGCGCGGCCGAAGGCGGCCTCGATGTCGTCGGTGTTCGACGGCTTGGCCAGGTAGTGGCAGGCGCCCAGCTTGATGGCCTCCACCGCGGTCGCAATGCTGGCAAAGCCCGTGAGCACCACGATCAGCATCTGCGGGTTGTGCCGGTGCAGCATCTGCACGCAGGCCAGGCCCGAGGCCTCGCCGTTGAGCTTCAGGTCGACCACCGCGAAGCCGGGTGAACGCGCGGCCAGCAGCGCCTCGATCTCGCCCAGGTTGCCGGCCTGCGACACCGCGTAGCCGCGGCGCTCGAAGGACCGGCCCAGCGCGCGCGCGAAGGCGTCGTCGTCCTCGACGATCAGCAACTGGCGCTCAGCTTCGGTGTCTGTCATGGGCTTGCGGTTCGGTGGTGGGGCCGTGCAGGGCCTTGGCGTTCAGGTGGTTCAGATGGCCCTGGCCGTCATGGTCTTCCTCGTCGTCTTCCTCGGGCTCTTCCTCCAGCACGATGGCCGCCAGCGGCAGCGTGATCTTCACGATGGCGCCGCCCTCGGGCCGGTTGAGCGCCGAGACCCGGCCACCCACCGTGCGCGCCACGTTGACGACCAAAAACAGCCCCAGGCCACCGCCGGGGCGGCCCTTGCTCGACTGATAAGGCTTGCCGAACTCCTTCAGGATGGCCGGCAGAAAACCGGGGCCGGCGTCCGTGACCGTGATCGTCAGCGCGTCGGCGTCGTGCGCCGCCTCCAGCCGCAGCCAGTGCGGCGAGGCCTCCAGCGCATTGTCGAGCACGTTGCAGATCATCTGCTTCAGGGCCGAGTCGGAAACCATGGAGAGGTCCGGGCCAAAGTGGTTGTCGTACTCGAAGTCCTCGATGGGGCGGGTGGTGCGCCACTCCTGCACCAGGTCGTCCAGGAAGGTGCTCACGGTGGTTTCCTCGGACGACTCGCCGCGCGCCTCGCCGGCCGACATCAGGATGCCGCTCACGATGCTCTTGCAGCGCTGTATCTGCAGTTCCATCTCGGCCACCTCGGTGAGCAGCTCGGGGTCGGAGCTGAAGTGCGGCAGCCGGCGCCAGTCGCCCAGAATCACCGCCAGCGTGGCCAGCGGCGTGCCCAGCTCATGCGCGGCGCCCGAGGCCAGCAGGCCCATGCGCACGATGTGTTCTTCTTCGGAGGCACGCTGGCGCAGGTCGGCCAGCCGGGCGTCGCGCGCACGCAGGTTGCGGCTGATGCGGGTGATGAAGATCACCAGCAGCGCCGCGTTCAGCGCAAAGCACACCAGCATGCCCTGCACGTAGGGGCTGCCCAGGCCTCGGTCATGGTCCAGCGGCAGCGCGAGCGGGCGAGAGAACAGGGCCAGCAGCGCAAAGCACAGGCTGGTGATGACCACGATGGTCCAGGTCGACCAGGGCTTGAGCAGCACCGCGCCCAGCGTCACCTGCAGCAGAAAGAGAAACACGAAGGGGTTGGTGGCACCGCCGCTCAGGTAGAGCTGCGCGGTGAGCGTGGCAACGTCGATCAGCAGCGCGAGAAACAGCTCGCCGTTGGTCACGCGCCGCGGGCTGCGCGAGCGCCACAGGCTGACCATGTTGAACAGCGCCAAACAGGCCAGCACCTGCAGCATGTGGTCCAGCGGCAGCCGAATGGCGAAGCCATAGTGCGCCAGCAAGATGGTGACCACCTGCCCCACCACCGCGAACCAGCGCAGCTGGATCAGCTGCAGCATGTTCTGGTGGCCGGTGGCGTTGTCCAGGTTGGTCCATCCTGTGCGAGGGGCGTGCAACTCGCCCGCGACCGCGTCGGTGGTGGCGGACATCTTGGGCGGGGTGGGCGTCGGCATGGGCCGCATTTTCGCCGCGCCCGTTCGGCTCACCCGTGTGACCCCGGGCGTTTCTTGCCGTCGCGCCAGACGAACCACGCCCCTATCAGCACCATCAGCGCCAGGCCGTACCAGGTGAAGGCATAGACGGCGTGGCTGTTGGGAAAGGCGATGACCGTGAGGCCGCCCGCGGGCCAGGCTGGCGTGTCTGCTGTCGCGGCGTTGGCTGGCACTTGAGTCGCCTCGGCGTCCACGAAGTAGGGCGCCACCTTGCCGATGTCGTTCAGCCCGCGCGCCGCGGCAATGGCCTGCACGTCGCGCGAGAACCAGCGCTCGCCCGCTGCGTCGTTCTTGCGCAGGAAGCCGCCGTTGGGCTCGCTCAGCCTCAGCAGGCCGTTCACGGTGGTCGGGCCCTGGGGCTCGGGCGCGGTGCGTGCCGAGCGCTCGCGCGCCTCGGGCGGCACGAAGCCGCGGTTGACCAGCACCACGGTGCCGTCGGCGGCCTTCAGCGGGGTCAGCACCCAGAAGCCGGCACCGAGCCGGGTGCTGGCTTGCACCAGCGTCTCTTTGTCGTGGAGGAAGGTGCCGGCGATGCGCAAGTGCCGGTATTCGTCGTTGGCCGCGCTGATGGCGGGCCACTCGCCGGGCCCCGGCGGCGCGGAGGCCGGGGCGTGCACGCGCTGGTCGACGCGGGCGATGAGATCGAGCTTCCAGGCGCGGCGCTCGACTTGCCAGGTGCCCAGGGCAACGAACCCGGCAAAGGCAAGCACGGCACAGACCGCCAGCGCCACCCGCGCGGTAGCGGAACGCTCGCGGACTGCGCTGGCCGTCAAGGCATGTTCTTCATGTCGTGCATGGACGGCATCATGTTGGTGTTCATGTGATACATGACCCACAGCGAGCCGGCCAGCGTGATGACCACCACCACGATGGTGAAGATGAGGGCCAGCAGGTTCCAGCCGCCTTCGGACTTGGCGTCCATGTGCAGGAAATACACCATGTGCACCACGATCTGCACCACGGCAAAGGCCAGGATGACCAGGGCGGTGGTGTTGGGCTTGTCGAACACCTTGGCCATCACCAGCCAGAACGGAATGGCGGTGAGGATCACGGCCAGCACGAAGCCGGTCATGTAGCCCTTGAAGGTGCTGTGGCTCGCCGGGCCGTCGTCGTGGTCGTCGTGGCCATGTGCGCCATGGCCGGCGTTGTCGATATGCGCGCTCATTGCAGCGATCCCATCAGGTACACGAAGGTGAAGACGCCGATCCAGACCACGTCCAGAAAGTGCCAGAACATCGACAGGCACATCAGGCGGCGGCGGTTGGCGGCGGTGAAGCCGTGCTTGGGCAGCTGGACCATCAGCACGATGAGCCAGATGATGCCGAAGGTCACGTGCAGGCCGTGGGTGCCCACCAGCGCGAAGAACGACGACAGGAACGCGCTGCGCTGCGGGCCGGCGCCTTCGTGGATCAGGTGCGCGAATTCATACAGCTCCAGGCCGATGAAGCCCGCGCCCAGCAGGCCGGTGATGGCCAGCCAGACCAGCACGCCGCGCATGCGCTTGCGCTGCATCTCCAGCATGGCAAAGCCGTACGTGATGGAAGACAGCAGCAGCAGCGACGTGTTCATCGCCACCAGCGGCAGGTCGAACAGGTCGGCGCCCGAAGGGCCGGCCGCATAGCTGCGGCCCAGCACGCCGTACACCGCGAACAGGCACGCGAAGATCAGGCAGTCGCTCATCAGGTAGAGCCAGAACCCCAGCAGGGTTCCGTTCTCCGGATGGTGGTCTTCGTTGCGAACGTTGAACAGCTCGAAGGTGGGCACGCTCGCGGCGTTGCCCACGGTGTTCGTGTGGGAGGGGAGGGCGGTACTGTTAGACATGGGCAGCCAGGAGGCGCGTGCGCGCGTCTTCGGTGCGAACGACTTCATCCGCGGGGATGTGGTAGTCGCGCTTGTAGTTGAAGGTGTGAACGATGATGGCGGCCAGCATGGCGACGAAGCTCACGCCGGCCAGCAGCCACATCTGCCAGATCATGCCGAAGCCCATCACCGCGCTGAGCGCCGCGATGACGAAGCCGGCGGCCGTGTTCTTGGGCATGTGGATCGGGCTGAAGCCGTCCACCGCGCGCTGGTAGCCGCGGGCCTTCATGTCCGACCAGGCGTCGTTGTCATGAATGCGCGGGGTGAACGCGAAGTTGTAGGCGGGCGGGGGCGACGAGGTCGACCACTCCAGCGTGCGGCCGTCCCACGGGTCGCCCGTGGTGTCGCGCAGCGATTCGCGGCGGATGTAGCTCACCACCAGTTGAATGATGAAGCAGGCAATGCCCAGTGCGATGAGCACGGCGCCAAAGGCGGCCACCTGGAACCAGATCTGCAGCGACATGTCCTGGAAGTGGCTCATGCGGCGCGTGACGCCCATCAGGCCCAGCACGTACAGCGGCATGAAGGCGGTCCAGAAACCGACGATCCAGAACCAGAACGAGCACTTGCCCCAGAACGGGTCGAGCTTGTAGCCGAAGGCCTTGGGGAACCAGTAGGTGATGCCCGCCAGCATGCCGAACAGCACGCCGCCGATGATCACGTTGTGGAAGTGGGCAATCAGGAACAGGCTGTTGTGCAGCACGAAGTCGGCCGGGGGCACCGCCAGCAGCACGCCGGTCATGCCGCCGAACACGAAGGTGATCATGAAGCCGATGGTCCACATCATGGGCAGCTCGAAACGGATCCGGCCGCGGTACATGGTGAAGAGCCAGTTGAAGATCTTCGCCCCGGTAGGGATGGAGATGATCATGGTCGTGATGCCGAAGAACGAGTTCACGCTGGCGCCGGAGCCCATGGTGAAGAAGTGATGCAGCCACACCAGGTACGACAGGATGGTGATCACCACCGTGGCGTACACCATGGAGGCATAGCCGAACAGCCGCTTGCCGGAGAACGTGGAGACCACTTCCGAGAAGATGCCGAAGGCCGGCAGGATCAGGATGTACACCTCGGGGTGGCCCCAGATCCAGATCAGGTTCACGTACATCATGGCGTTGCCGCCCATGTCGTTCGTGAAGAAGTTGGTGCCGACATAGCGGTCCAGCGACAGCAGGGCCAGCACGGCGGTCAGCACCGGGAAGGCGGCGACGATCAGCACGTTGGTGCACAGGGCGGTCCAGGTGAAGACGGGCATCTTCATCATGGTCATGCCGGGCGCGCGCATCTTCACGATGGTGGCCAGCAGGTTCACACCGGAGAGCAGGGTACCTACCCCCGCTATCTGCAAGGACCAGATGTAGTAGTCCACCCCCACGTCGGGGCTGAAGATGATGCCCGACAGCGGCGGGTACGCGAGCCAGCCGGTCTTGGCGAATTCGCCCACGAACAGCGAGGCCATCACGAGGCCGGCGCCGAAGGTGGTCATCCAGAAGCTGAAGTTGTTCAGGAACGGAAAGGCCACGTCGCGCGCGCCGATCTGCAGCGGCACCACGAAGTTCATGAGGCCCGTGACCAGCGGCATGGCCACGAAGAAGATCATGATCACGCCGTGGGCGGTGAAGACCTGGTCGTAGTGGTGCGGCGGCAGAAAGCCCGCGTTGTCCCCGAAGGCCATGGCCTGCTGGGCCCGCATCATCAGCGCGTCGGCAAAGCCGCGCAGCAGCATCACCAGGCCCAGGATGATGTACATGATGCCGATCTTCTTGTGGTCGATGCTGGTGATCCAGTCACGCCACAGCGGGCCCCACAGCTTGAAGTACGTCAGCGCGAGCAGCACGGCGATGCCGCCCAGAACCACGCCCGCGAAGGTCGCAAGCAGGATGGGCTCGTGGTAAGGAATCGCCTCCCAGGTGAGGCGACCGAAGACCAGCTTCGTGAGGTCGAGGTGTTCGAGCATCGTTATTCTTCGGTAGTGCACATTGCCGTGACGTACTTACGCTTCGGCGAATTGATGTTGTCGGGCTGCCAGGATTGCATGGTCGCGACGTTGAACGCGCCGGGCTTGCCCAGTCCGCCTTCGGCATCGATGGCCATCATCTGCTTCATGCACATCTTGCTGCTGTCGACACAGCGGTTCAGGATGGCGTCGTACAGGTCGGGTGCCACGGTGGCGTAGTGGCGCACCGGTTCGCGTTCGCTGGGCACTTCGAGCTTCTGGTACAGCGCGCGGCTGAGTTCGCCTTCGGTGCCGGTCTTCACCTTGGCAACCCATTGGTCGAAGTCGCCGTGGCTCAGGCCGTGGAACTTGAAGCGCATGCCCGAGAAGCCCGCGCCGCTGTAGTTGGCGGAGAAGCCGTCGAACTCGCCCGGCTTGTTGATCACCGCGTTCAGCTTGGTCTCCATGCCCGGCATGGCGTAGATCTGACCGGCCAGCGCGGGAATGAAGAACGAGTTCATCACCGAGGAGGCCGTGATCTTGAACAGGATCGGGCGGTCCACCGGCGCGGCCAGTTCGTTCACCGTGGCAATGCCTTGCTCGGGGTAGATGAAGAGCCACTTCCAGTCGAGGGCCACCACTTCGACCACCAGCGGCTTGGTGTCCGCGGGAATGGCGCGCTGGGCGTCGATGCGGCGCAGCGGCTGGTACGGGTCCAGCGTGTGGGTGCTGATCCAGGTGATGGCGCCCAGCGCGATGATGATCAGCAGCGGGGCCGCCCAGATCGCCAGCTCCAGCTGGGTCGAGTGGTCCCAGTCGGGGCTGTAGACCGCTTCCTTGTTCGACTGGCGGTATCGCCAGGCGAACAGGATGGTCAGGGCCACCACCGGGATGATGATGATCAGCATCAGCACGGTGGAGACGACGATGAGTCGTCCCTGCTGATGGGCGATGTCGCCGGAAGGGTTCATCAACACCGTGTTGCAGCCGGCCAGAAGGACGGCTGTCAGCAGCATGAGTGATCGGCGAAGGTTCTTTAGGATGTGCATGCCGTGGGGAAAAGAGGTACGAGGTCGGCGCAAAATGACCCCACAATCTACGCCGCGAGACGGGTTTTGCCTATTGGACGTTTTGTCCTATGGCGGTAAACGTGTTTCGGTGCGACGCTACAGGTTCTCCATGATCTTTATATGTCGCGCCCCCGCGCGGCATTCGAATTACAGCAAGCAATGACGACGTCCAGCATCATTCCGCAAGGCGCCCATCCGCTGCCCGGCTCGCCCGAACGCGACGCCCGGCCAGGCGATGACCACTCGCACATCGCCCCGGGCGAGATCGCCGTCGGCGTGATCATCGGGCGTGCATCCGAATATTTCGACTTCTTCGTCTACGGCATTGCCTCCGTGCTGGTCTTTCCGGCGGTGTTCTTCCCCTTCGAGAAGCACCTCGAAGGCGTGCTGTATTCGTTTCTGATCTTCTCCTTCGCCTTCATTGCGCGGCCGTTCGGAACTGTCATTTCAATGGCCATCCAGCGACGATTCGGGCGCGAAGCCAAGCTCACACTGGCGCTTTTCGTGCTGGGCACGTCCACCGCCGGCATTGCCTTTCTGCCGGGCTATGCGAGCCTGGGCTTCACGGCCATCGTGCTTCTGTCGGTGTTCCGCTTCGGCCAGGGCCTGGCGCTGGGCGGTTCGTGGGACGGCCTGCCGTCGCTGCTGGCGCTGAACGCACCGGCCAACCGCCGCGGCTGGTACGCCATGCTGGGCCAGCTGGGCGCGCCCATCGGCTTCTTCATTGCCAGCGCCCTGTTCGCCTACCTGTACTCCAGCCTGCCGAGCGAAGACTTCCTCGACTGGGGCTGGCGCTACAGCTTCTACGTGGCCTTTGCCATCAATGTGGTGGCGCTGTTCGCCCGCTTGCGCCTGGTGGCCACCGACGACTACTCTCGCCTGCTTGAAGAGCGCGAACTCGAACCCACCAGCGTGGGCGAACTGGTCAGTTCGCAGGGCTCCAACATTCTGATCGGCGCATTCGCCGCACTGGCCAGCTATGCGCTGTTCCACCTGATCACGGTGTTCCCGCTGTCGTGGATCACGCTGTACTCCGACCAGTCGATCACCGAATTCCTGGTGGTGCAGATGATTGGCGCGGTGCTGGGCGCCGCCGGCATCGTGGCCTCGGGCCTGCTGGCCGACCGCATCGGTCGCCGCTTCACGCTGGGCGGCCTGGCCGCGGTGATTGCGGCGTTCAGCGGCTTCGCACCCACGCTGCTCGACGGCGGCCGTGTCGGCCAGGACATCTTCATTCTGGTGGGCTTCGTGATTCTGGGCCTGTCGTACGGGCAGGCCTCCGGCGCCGTCACCTCCAACTTCGCGCCCAAGTACCGCTACGTGGGTGCGGCGCTGACGGCCGACCTGGCCTGGCTTGTTGGCGCGGCATTCGCGCCGCTGGTTGCGCTGGGCCTGTCGGCCCACTTCGGCCTGGCCTATGTGAGCATCTACCTGCTGTCGGGCGCGATCGCCACGCTGGCCGCGCTGGGCCTGAACCGGGCGCTGGCGCGCGACTGAGCGGCTGCAGCCAGTGGCAGCCATTGCCGCCGTTTCTTTCCAAAGGGGCCTGTCGGCCCCTTTTTTCATCAGGATGTAACCGATGTTCGCCGCCGCAATCTTCGACATGGACGGGCTGCTGATCGACTCCGAGCGCCCCCTGATGGCCGCCTGGATCGAGGCTGCCCGCACGCTCGATATCGCGCTTTCGCACAGCCAGTACCTGCAGGTGGTGGGGCTGGCCCACCCCGAGTCGCGGCGCATCCTGGCGTCGCTGCTGGGCGGCGAGCAGGCCTACGACCACGCGGTGGGCCATGTGCGCAGTCGCCTGCAACTGGAGCGCTCGGACGGCGCGCCGCTCTTTCCCATCAAATCCGGCGCGGCCGAATTCCTCGAGGCGTTGCGTGCGCGCGGCACGCGATGCGCCGTGGCCTCGTCGTCGACCCGCGGGCAGATCCAGGCCTGCCTGGGCAGCCTCGGCCTGCTGCACCATTTCTCGGCCTTCGCGGGCGGCGACGAAGTGGTGCGGGCCAAGCCCGACCCCGCGCTCTACCTGCTCGCCGCCGAACGTCTGGGCGTGGACCCGGCGGACTGCATCGCCTTCGAAGACAGCGAGAACGGCACCAAGGCCGCGCTGGCCGCGGGCATGCGCGTGGTGGTGGTGCCCGACCTGAAGCACCCGCCGGCCGCTATTGCCGAGCGCGCGTTCCATGTGCTCGGCTCGCTGCACGACGCCGTGCCGCACCTGCCGCGCTGGTTTCCCACGGCCGAGGCGGCAGCGGCGGCAGAGAAGCTGGTGTGATCAAGATCGGCACGCTCTGCCACGTGGTCGACAGCTGCCAGGCGTCGCCCTTCACCGAGCGTGCGGTCGGACGCATCGTCGAAGTGGTTTCGCTGCCTTACCAGGCGCCGAGCGAGCGCTACCTGCCCGGCACCTACCACGACGTGCTGTTCGAAGGCTGGACCTTCTACTGCCGCAGCGACAAGCTCGTGCCCATCTCGGACCCTGACGCGCAAATCGAGCGCTGGGAGGATGTCTTCCTGGACGAACCCGCGCCCATGCCCATCGGTCAGAGCACTTCGTCGCGCAACTGCGGAAACACCTTCGACACCTTGGCCAGCAGGTAGTCGCCGTAGCGGCCGTTGAAGGCGTGCACGTTGGCGCGGTCCCAGCGCTCGGCGCTGTCGTCGAAGGCTTCGGCGCCCGCAAGGCCTTCGATGCGCTGCACGCGCGCCTCGAAATTCGGATCGAAGAACAGCGGAAACGACAGCCGGTCGTGACCCGAGGTATTGCGCTTCACGCGGTGCGGCGTCGACCTGTAGAGCCCGCCGGTCATGCGGTCGAGCATGTCGCCGATGTTGCAGACGAAAGAGCCGGCCACGGGCGGCGCGTCGATCCAGCCTCCCGGCGTGTGCACCGCGAGGCCGCCGATCTGGTCCTGGTGCAGCACGGTCAGCAGCCCGTAGTCGGTGTGCTCGCCCACGCCCCATTGCACGTCGAGGCCTTCGGGCACGGCCTGGGTCGGGTAGTTGAACAGGCGGAACAGGATCAGCGGGTCGGCCGTGTAGCGCTCGGCGAAATACGCAGCGGGCAGGCCGAGGCTCAGCGCGATGCCTTCCATCAGCCGGTGGCCCAGCTGCGTCACCGCGGCCATGTAGTCGAGGATGGTTTCGCGAAAGCCCGGCAGGTCGGGCAGGTCAGGAAAGAGGTTCGCCCCATGCACCGGCGTCTTCGCCAACACCAGCGGGTGCGTGGCGGGCAGCTCGGTGCCCAGGTAGAGGCCTTCCTTCCAGTCGGGCCGGCCCGAGGTCAGCTCGCCGCCCAGTGGAAAGTAACCACGCCAGGCGCGCCCGCCCAGGGCCATGCGCCATTGCATCTTGGTGTCTGCGGGCAGCGCGAAGAAGCGCTGGCTCAGTGCTTCGAGCCGCTGCACCAGCGCCGCATCCACGCCATGGCCGGTCACGTAGAAGAAGCCGTGCGCGCGGCAGGCGGCGCCGATCTGCCCGGCTGCCGCGTCGCGGCCCGGCGTGCCCGCCACCAGCGCGGCCACGTCGATCAGGGGAAGGTGTGAATCGGTCATGCGTCTCGTGAAAAGGGCGAACGGATGTCGGACAGAAACTGCTGCGCGCGCGGATGCTGCGGCCGGTTGAAGAAGTCGTCGGGCGTGGCGCGTTCCAGCACCTTGCCTTCGTCCATGAACAGCACGCGGTCGGCCACCTCGCGCGCAAAGCCCATCTCGTGCGTCACGCAGACCATGGTCATGCCGTCGCGCACCAGGTCTCGCATGGCGAGCAGCACCTCGCCCACCATCTCGGGGTCGAGCGCGCTGGTGGGTTCGTCGAACAGCATCAGCGGGGGCTGCATGGCCAGTGCGCGCGCAATGGCCACGCGCTGCTGCTGGCCGCCGGAGAGCTCGCTCGGCCATGCATCGGCCTTGTGCGCCAGGCCCACGCGCTGCAGCAGCGCCATGGCGCGCTCGTCGGCCTGCTCGCGCGACAGGCCGCGCAACTGCATCGGCGCCATGGTGCAGTTCTGCAGCACGGTGAGGTGAGGGAACAGGTTGAACTGCTGAAACACGAAGCCGATGCGCGAGCGGAAGGCGTTCACGTCCAGGCCCGGCGCATGAATGTCCTGGCCGCCCACCACGATGCGGCCCGACTGGATGGGCTCCAGCCGGTTGAAGGTGCGAATCAGCGTCGACTTGCCCGAGCCCGAAGGCCCGCACACCACCACCACTTCACCCTTGTGGATGGTCTCGCTGATGTCGACCAGCGCGTGGTAGCTGCCGTACCACTTGTTGACTTTTTCGAGTTCGATCATGCGGACACCTTGGCGGTGTGTGTGGAGGCTGCGGCGGCAGCCGTGGACAAGCCGCGGCGCGCGAGCCGGCGTTCGAGCCAGTAGGCGAAGCGCGACAGGCCGAAGCAAAGAATGAAATACGTGCCGCCCAGAATCAGGTAGATCTGCGCGGGCTTGGTGAACACCTGCGTGTTGATCTGCGTGGCAATGAAAGACACCTCGGCCAAGCCAATGATGTAGCCCAGCGAGGTCTCCTTGATGGTGGAGACGAACTGGTTCACCAGCGAGGGCAGCATGCTGCGCAGCGCCTGTGGCAGCACCACCAGGCGCATGGCGCGGCCATACCCCAGGCCCAGTGCGCGTGCGGTTTCCATCTGCCCGCGCGGCAGGCCCTGGATGCCGGCGCGCACGATTTCGGCCAGGTACGCCGCGTCGAACACCACCAGCGCAATCAGCATGGTGGTGAACTGGTCGGTCTTGATGCCGGTGACGCTGGGCAGGAAGAAGTAGGCCCAGAAGATCACCATCAAGAGCGGCAGCCCGCGCACCACGAACACGAAGCCTGTCACCGGCCAGCGCAGCCAGCGCCACGGGCTCACGCGCGCCAGCCCCAGCAATATGCCCAGCGGCAGCGCCAGCACCAGTCCGCAGGAGGCCAGCACCAGCGTGAGCACCAGCCCGCCGAGCGGGCCGTTGGGGTACTGCCCGATGAGAAAGTAGACCCAGTAGTCCTTGATGATGTCGATCATTGCGTCGGCGCCTTCACATCGTGCGCACCGGGAAGCGGTGGTGATACCAGGTGGCCAGCCCGGTGATGGCGAGCGACACCGTGAGGTAGGCCGCGCTCGCGAACGCGAACGACTCGGCGCTGCGGAAGGTGGCGCTCTCGACCTGGCCGGCCTGGTACATCAGCTCCGCCACGCCGATCACCGTGGCAATGGAGGTGTTCTTCCACAGGCTCAGCGTTTGCGAGATGAGCGGGGGCACTGTCACGCGCAGCGCCTGCGGCAGCACGACGCGGCGCATGGTGGCGAGGTAGCTGAAGCCCATGGCGCGCCCGGCCTCGAACTGCACGGTGGGAATCGCGCGGATGCCGCTGCGGATGTCTTCGGCCATGAAGGCGGCCGTGTAGAGCGCCAGCGCGATGATGGCGCTGTAGGCCTCGATGTGCCCGGCGTACAGCCACTGCTTGATGCCCTCGGGCAGCAGCTCCGGCGCGCCGAAATACCAGAACAGCATGTGCGCGAGCAGCGGAATGTTGCGGATCGACTCGACGTACGCAAAGCCCAGCCAGCGCAATGGCGCGAAGGGCGACAGCCGCAGCAGCGCCACCACCAGCGCAAGGGGCAGCGCAAGCACCAGCGCGGCCACGAGGAGCTGCAGCGACAGCAGCAGGCCCGCGACCAGCATGTCGTGGTACTTGCCGGTGAGCAGCAAGGAATAGTCGAACAGGGGCATGGGGGGCGACAGTATCACCGCCGAGGGGATGGTTCGGCTCCCTCCCCCGCTGGGGGAGGGTGGGGGTG
>NNBV01000133.1_pt1 | contig 49902 bp, 43 predicted proteins | sample 1173771 | NCBI WGS metagenome assembly NNBV01 (sample SAMN07173938, study PRJNA388173) | plant metagenome | isolation source: symbiotic tissue sample KVS11 | place: Norway: Troms, Kvaloya island | reverse complement strand
AGGCAATTGTCTGTTGTGGAAGAATGTGCGATGTCTACGACGGGCTACGCCTACGCATTATCTAGGTATTCAATTCTCAATAGTTGCTTGAATTGTCTCACTTGTAAGTCGTAGACGTGATTGTTCTAATTGTAGCTTGGGGTAAACGCAGTGAAACCCAACGAATAATCTATGATCGAGAAGCAGACTTGATTTACTGGAGTACTTTGCATGGTTTCAGCAGAATTAATCTCTACTTTGCGAGAACTTAGTCGAGCAGATAAGTTTTATATTATGCAGGTTTTAATCTCAGAGTTAGCCCAACAGGAAACCGAGCTGATTAAGCCCGATCAGTCCTATCCTGTGTGGTCGCCTTATGATGCAGTTGAAGCCGCAGATACCATGTTAAAAGTGCTACAAGCTGCTAAAACTCAAGACCATGCGTAACGCACAACGGTATTCCTTTATCCCGATTGATGTTGCATTGGGCGAAGCCAGTTTCCGCCCCTATCTACCCCTTACTTTGAGCTACCAGCAAAGTTCTGCGATCGCATCCGGTCTGTTGGATACTGGAGCAAATGCAGAGAAGTGGAAATATAAATTTTATGTCTAATTATCAAGAAGTACTACTGCAAGCTCAAAGCCTAACTCCTGAAGAGCAAATACGCTTAATTGAAGACTTATCAAGCTTAATTCGTCAACAGGTGACGATGACACCTAAGCCAAAGCATAGTATCCTCGAATTACGTGGGTTAGGTAAAGAAATCTGGAATGGTATTGATGCTCAAGAATACGTTAATCAGGAACGTGATTCATGGAATGGCTAGTCCAGTTACAAGGGCAAATTGTAGGTTTGGATACTGCTCCACTGATTTACTTTATTGAAGAAAATCCTAATTATTTGGATGTTACAGATGCTTTTTTTGAAGCTATGTTTCGTGGTGATTTTAGCGTTGTAACATCAGTTTTGACTATCACGGAAGTATTAGTCTATCCCTTGCGGCAAGGAAACACAGCATTAGCTCAACAATATCGTGAAATTCTATTTAATTCCCAAGGTTTGACTACTATAGAAGTTTTCCCTGAGATTGCTGAAAATGCAGCACAATTAAGGGCAAATTATAACTTAAGAACCCCAGATGCTATTCATCTGGCTACTGCTATTCGTGGAGGTGCATCATTTTTCTTGACAAATGATGCGCGGTTGCCATCTTTACCAGCGTTAACAGTGTTAGTGTTGGATCAACTGATAGTTTGAGTCTTTTTGTCTGTTGCGATCGCTGATTGTATGATGGCTTATGAGGTGCGATCGCTTTGCAGAAAACCTCAAAACAAAGCGTATACCCATAGCGGCTTGTCGCTAGACATCGCCCATAATTATAGTGTTAGGTTCGCGTCTGCCACGATTTTGGATCTCTGCGACCATGAAAAATTGCCGTCACTATTACTCGACTCGACACAATCCGATAGTACACAGCATAGGGAAATCGTCGCACTACTGCTCGTCGAATATCACCGTAGACGATTACATAGGATTCTGGCATCTGAGAAATTCGATTCACCGTTTCGTCTACACAGTCTAAAAACTCGTCACCGAGACCGGGTTTTTGACTCTCGTACCAACTGTGCGCCTCATTGAGTTCTTCTCGAACCTCTGGGCGAAACACCAGGACATAATTCATTACTGCCCCTTAATTGATGCTTTGATTTCCTCCCAAGTCAGCACATTATCTGGATTTGAATCATAGTCAGCAGTTCGACGATCGAGTTCTTGCTTTTGTGCATCGGTTAAATCAGGGTAAACTTGCTCTGCTGCGATGCTATCCCAAATTGCCTGTACAATACGGATTCTATCTTCAACACTAAGAGTTGCGATTTCGTTCAAAGTAGCTGTGATATCCATGCTGATTAACTTGGAGTGAGGAAGCAACTGGTACACCTTAAATATAGCGGACAAGATTTTGTCCATTCACAACCCTAACCAATACCGCAAAGATTGCTCTAACAGTTCAGCATCAGTATCAGCTAACTTGCCAATCACTTTGACAACTAAGCTTTTATGCACTGTGTATAAACCTCTCTTGACTGCTGTAGCCACGTTTAGCCCTGCTACTGCCCATTCAGACAAGATAAACTCACCTTCTAGCAATGCTCCAGTTTTGCTCATCAAGGGTGTAATTAGGATGTCTTAAGAAACGTGTGGCGCACTTACAACAACAGCAGGTCTAACTTTTGAACTGGACAAATCTGAAAAGGGATACTGAACCAAAATGATATCATTTTTAGAGTAGTTGGGCATAGACATCATCCTCAGCGTTATCCCAAACTGATGAGAGTGATGTTTGACTGGTTTGAAGCCAAAATTCAGTTTCATCATCAGGAAGCAGCGTCACTAGCACTCTTGTCCCTTCCGGTAATTCCTCTGGCTCTAGCAATTCGATTTTTCCTTCCCGAACAGTAGCCCAAAGCGTTTTTAGCATATCTGTTTTATGAATAGTTATGCTTTAATTTTATGCTTTGATAGTTGATGAGGTGCGATCGCCTTGCAGAAAACCTCAAAAATAAAGCGATCGCTTTGCAGAAAATCTCAAAAACAATGCGATCGCCTTACAAAAAACCTCAAAAACAATGCGATCGCCTATTGTGGAAGAGTGAGTGCGACCGCACTTTTTATTATCCTAAATACTAAATTATTCATCTTCATTATCCGAATCATTCTCATCTTTAAATAATTCTAATTGCTGTTCTCTATGAAAAGGAAAAGCTTTTTCTAAGTGCTTCTTAAAAGTTTTCCAATTTGGTGATATACGCATCAAAGTAATCACAGAAGCCAGATGTTTTTCTAAGTGCTGCTTGCCTACAGAATCTGAAAGATGTTGAAAGTGTTTATCTTTTCTATAACCTTTTTCTGTAATTGGATTTAACTTTTGTAATTCTTCTAAAACTCCCGGTGGAAGTTTTTCATAAACAATCTTGTTAGTCAATTTACCTACATATTGAGGGCGTTTTACTGATAATGGATTATATTGCCAACCCATTAAACGAAATAAATGTTCATAATATTCATCTGGAAATGTTTTTACCCAAGGTAAAAGTTCTTTTGCTATATATTGCTCTAGGATTTTCTGTAACTCATTTCTCTCTCGTTCTTTTTGATATCCTGTAGCTTCATCAACAAGCGCAATTATCCCAACTCGTGCAAAGCCACGAATAAGGACTTCACATTGTTTAGCAATGTGTAACTGTTGTTCCTGAAGCACTCCAGCCTGTCTTGCTGTTAATACAGCTTCACAGATATCTGCTAACAAAGTCGCTTCATATCCATACGCAAGATTACCATTTGGTGTTCTGAATTGAATTGGTGATGTAGTTGCTTCTATGAGGTTATCAGGAACATAAGGTTTCAAAATTTTTCCAGTAACAAACCTAGCTAATCTATCCCCTTCTCCTTTTCTTTTGGGGTTTCCCCCGGGAGACATATCAAGTGACTTAATCATTTCTGTTTGAACTAGAACGCGTTTTCCATCTTCTAGTACATAACAAGGAATTTCGATATCACTAATTCGTAAAGGGTGAGCAGGTGATCCGTGGGTTGCTTTAAGTATTTTTTCAGTCATCTTTAAAAATCTTTAGTAATAAATCTCTATCTTTTTGGTTTGCCATAGCGCGATCTATACGCCTAATGATCAGCCATGCTGTGTTTTTGTCAACAGTAATTAGTTTTGCAAGTTGACGTGAACTGACATTAGTTCTGGCATATATCAGCAGATAGATAGCCAAAAACCACTTTTGTAAATCTACACGAGTTTTATGGAACAGGGTTTTCACCGTAACACTATACTTTGTATTACATAAATTACAGTGGTATCTACTTTCATTTTTTAAACCTGTAAAATTAGATGAGCCACAGTATGGGCACTCCGGCTTTCCTTTCCACCTCAATTTTTCAAGATGAATTAGGCAAGCTTCACGAGTTGGAAACTTTTCGTACATTTTTATGATATCCATCTTTTCCAATAACTTTCTGTCTTAATCTAGGACAGTATAAACTTTATTTCTGTCTTTATCTAAGACAAATAAGGGAAAAATTTTAAATGAGAAAAACGGAGCCTTAATTGGCTCCGCTAATCATTAGATATTTTTTAAGTTTTTGGCTAGGGATTAGCTTTTATATTTACTCAATCCCTTCAATGCGGTCTTCAGCTTCTTGGTACAACTCACGTAGACAATCTAAATTATCTTCACTAGTCTCTCAATAACCGCGTCCATTTACTTTCAACAAAGTTGATACAATCTTACGGAAAGAATGGGGGTTATCATTCATTAAGTAGTACTCGGAGATTTTCAAATCATTTCCTAACTCACTGCATATTCTGTAAACTGTCTCATAAAAGGAGACTGAAAACCTAACACAATGTCTTTTTTAGGAACTCCCGCAGCTACCAAATTAGCTGCAATATCATCTTCTGTACCATTCCACTGAAGCCAAATTTTCCCACCTTTAATATCAATATGAATAATACAACTATGTACCCAGTCTTGACCTTCCCAACCTACATGAACTATTTGATAATGGTCACGTTCTGTATCAAAAATTGTTTCAACTTCTATATTTCCGTAGGCTGGTTTTTGCTCACTATAATCATGTAATATCTGTTGTACAAGCTGGCGATATCGAGTTAATTTATCCATTGGAAAATCACCTCTTGTTCTACATCATAAATAAGCATTTTCAGTTGATTTTCTGCAATCATCTCTTGAGGAAAATCAAGTTGAAAAAATGTTTTGTAAGTTGTTAAAGGTACTGCTAAATACAAAATACGCTCCGGTTGTCGCCGTCGTAATGCACCTCTATAATTAATGAACTGCCCTAATGCTGTATGAAATTCTGAAATAGCAGACGACCTCTCTAAAAAACTTTTGACTTCGACTGCAATTTTTTGTCCTTCACGTTCTGCTGCAATCAGCTTTTGGGCGGCTAAATCAATCGAAAGGTTAACTCCTCCCACGCTCATTGTGAGTGGATCGTGAGTAATTTGCCAACCATCTTTCTGTAAAGCTGTTTTGACAACTTCGTGAAAGACATCTTTAGCAGACATACCTATTTATAATTATATATTTGATTTTCATTTAGTCGCATTCCATACAATTTGTCAAAACCGTTTTTTATGTAGAGACGTTCTATAAAACGTCCCTACATTTATGATTAGGGATTATTCAATCCCTTCAATCCGGTCTTCAACTTCTTGGTACAACTCGCGCAGACGATCTAAATTATCCTCGCTAGTCTCCCAATAACCGCGTCCATTCACTTCCAACAAAGTTGATACAATCTTGCGGAAAGAATGGGGGTTGAGGTTCAGCAAGCGTTTCTGCATTTCTTCATCTTTGATGAAGGTTTCGTTAGTATCCTCGTAAATCCAGTTATCCACAGCGCCGGCTGTCGCACTCCAACCTGTTGTATTCACCAACCGCTTGGAGAGTTCGCGCACACCTTCGTAACCGTGAGACAGCATCCCCTCGTACCACTTGGGATTTAATAATTTGGTACGCGCATCCAAACGCACGGTTTCTGATAATGTCCGCACTTGGGCGTTAGCTGTGGTTGTATCTGCAATATAAGATGCTGGTTTTTTACCATCACCCCGCAGACTTGCCACCAGCTTAGTGGGATCGGAATCGAAGTAGTGGGAAACGTCCGTTAAGCTAATCTCGGAAGAATCGAGATTTTGGAAAGTTGCATCAGCAGTTTTCAATGTGCTTTCAAAAATCTGCCGGGATTCGTCCATAATTCCGGGGTTATCGGAATTGAAGGAGAAGGATTTCCGATTGAGATACATTTCCTGCAACTCGGCTTCGCTATCCCAAGTGCTGTTTTCTACCGCCAAGTTGATATTTGACGAGTAGGAACCAGAAGCGTTGGAGAAAACGCGCGTCGCTGCTTGACGCAGATTAATCCCCATATCTTCAGCTTGCTGCAAAGCGTGTTTGCGAACAAAGTTCATTTCTAAGGGTTCATCTGCCTCGGCTGCCATCTTCACGCCTTGGTCTAGCAGGTTCATTTGGTTGATGAACAAGTCGCGGAATACACCAGAACAGTTGATTACCACATCAATTCTAGGTCGTCCTAACTCTTCTAGAGATATCAATTCCAACTTGTTCACCCGTCCCAAGGCATCGGGAACTGGACGCACGCCCACCATCCACATAATTTGCGCTAGGGATTCACCGTAAGTTTTGATGTTATCGGTTCCCCAAAGGACGCAGGCGATGGTTTCTGGCCATTTTCCATCGTTTTCAGCCTTGTTACGGATCAAAAGCCTGTCTACGACGATTTTGGCTGATTGTACTGCTGCTGTTGTTGGGATGGATTGCGGATCTAAAGCATGAATATTCTTACCTGTGGGCAATACATCCGGGTTGCGGATGGGATCGCCACCAGGGCCGGGTAAAATGTACTCACCTTCCAAGCCTCTAAGTAATGCTCCGAGTTCGTTGTCGGCACAAACTTGTTGCAGGCAGAATTCCAAATACTCAAGTAGGGGTTTTAGGGCGGCGGTGTCAACTTTGGGATAACCTGCTTTATGCAATGCTTCTACCCAAGGTTCCTTTTTACCCATGTTGAAGAAATTCAACCGGGAAACCAGAGAAACTCGTCCTTCCGCGTCGATTTGCTCTTGGACAAGGGCGGTAACTGCTGCACGGGTTGCCAAAGTGATATCTTGCAATAACTGGACATCTTCTAAAATGCCTCTGTCATTACTTTGGTAAATATCGTCAATGTTACGCCCAATGCTGTTAGCGATAATTCCCGGTAAGCCTTGAAGTCCTTCTTCCTGACGATCTAGACTAGCAATGTTGACGAGAGTTGCGATCGCTTCTTCTGCACTTGGCGGTTTACCAATGACGTGCAACCCACAAGGCAACAACCGCGACTCGATTTCCATCAACTTGCGGTAGACGTTGCCAACTATATTATCCCGCTCATCGGTACTCATGTCTCTGGCATCGGTTTCTGGCAGGTTAATATCCTTATCCAGATTCACGATCCGGCATTTATCCATGATGCTGTTGACAATGGAAACACCGCGTCCACTATCTTTTAAGGTTTGGTAGGAAGCAATTAACTCGCTGAGTTCCTTCAAACCTTTATACAAACCAGCATTTTCTGCCGGCGGTGTCAAGTAAGAAATTGTTTCGGCGTAACTCCGACGTTTGGCAATTGTCGCCTCACTCGGATTATTCGCTGCGTAGTAATACAGGTTGGGAATTGAACCAATCAAGTTATCTGGATAACAATCACCAGACATCCCCATCTGTTTACCTGGCATGAATTCCAAGGAACCGTGTGTACCAAAATGCAGTACAGCATCAGCTTTCCAAACTTGCTCTAGGTAAGTGTAGTAAGCAGCAAAACCGTGGTGAGGACTAGCTGAACGGGAGAACAACAGCCGCATCGGGTCGCCTTCGTAACCAAATGTAGGTTGTACGCCGATGAAGACGTTACCGAATTGCTTACCATAAATCAGCAGATTTTGCCCATCACTGTTGAGATGTCCGGGAGGTGGGCCCCAGTTTTCCTCTAGGCGGTGAGAGTAGGGTGTCAGCGCTTCATACTCAGGAACCGACATTTTGTAAGCAACGTTCAGTTCTGGGCTGTTGTACTGCGCTTGAGCGTCATGGATGACTTCTTGCATCAACGCTTCGGCTGATTCTGGCAATTCTGGTAAGTCGTAGCCGTTATTTTTGAGGGCTTTCATCACCTCGTAAATTGAGCCGAAAACATCCAAGTAAGCGGCGGTTCCCACGTTGCCTTTATCTGGCGGGAAGCTGAAAACGGTGATGGCGACTTTCTTATCCAGCTTCGGTTTGCGGCGGAGATTAGCCCATTTTAAGGCGCGTTCGGCTACAGCTTCAACGCGATCGCGGAGTGCGATCGCTTTCCCTGTAGCCCCATCTCTACCTGATAATATAATCGGCTCAATTGCCCCATCCAATTCAGGAATCGCAATTTGCAAAGCTACTTGAATCGGATGTAACCCTAAATCGCTATCCATCCACTCTTCTGTGGTTTGGAATACTAAGGGTAACGCCACCATGTAAGGACGATTTAAGCGTTTGAGTGCTTCAATTGCCTTGGGATGGTCTTGTCTGGCTGGGCCACCCACTAAAGCAAAACCAGTCAGCGATATCACTGCATCTACCAACTGTGTGTTGGTATTTGGTTCATAGAAGTAGGCTTCCACAGGCTTGGAGAAATCCAAACCACCAGCAAACACAGGTAGTACCCGTGCGCCTAGTGCTTCCAACTCCTGCACCATTGCTACATAATGGGCATCATCCCCTGTAACTAGGTGAGTGCGTTGCAATACTAACCCGACACAAGGAGCTAGGGGATCTTTTAGATCGCTAGAAATATCCTTACGAGCTGTATACCAATTGAGGTACTCTCTGACATCTTCAAACATACTGGGAGCCAAAGGATGCCAAATCCCTAAATCGGGATAAACCACCGGCTGTTCGTATGTAGAAGGTGCAAAATTTTGTTTTTCTAAACCTTTAAATACATATTTATCAGCTAGCATCAGCAAGAAGTTTTCCAGGTTTTCTGGAGAACCACCTAGCCAATACTGAAAACTGAGCATGAAATTTCGGGCATCCTGTGCCTTATCCATCGGTAAAAACTTCAGCACTTGCGGCAGGGTTCGCAAAAGCTTCAGCATCCCATCTTGGAATCCCGCACCGGATTTTTCTTTGCGTTTCCGCATGAATTGTGCGATCGCACTTTTTGACTGACCCAACTGTGCCAAGGAAAAGCTGCCCATTTTACTCAGGCGCATTACCTCTGGCATGGAGGGAAAGACAACGGAAACGTCCAGATGATCGCGGTGTGGTTCTACTGCTGCTACTACTTTCTGTGCTAAGTCTTCGATGAAAATGAGGGAAGCGATGAAGATATTCGCATTCTCAATTTCTCGTTTGAACTCCTCGTAATTTTCGGGGTCGCGGAGTTCCTCAATCAAGTACCCGCTAATTTCAATCGCCAAGTTAGGATTGTTCGCGTTAATCGTGCGAACTGCTTGCGACAATGCGCTCTGGTACTGGGACTCAAGCACGACATAGACCACCTTGATTAAACTACGTCCGCGTAAGTTATCAGGCGCAATGTGTCTAATGGTGGACTTGACGTGTGTGAACATGCTTCTTCGGCTCCTTTGATGCGTGTTCTCTGAAGGAAGTTCCTCGCGGCATCATCAGCCACAAGTAACTTGTGAACTTTTAGGCAATATCTGTTTTTTATCAGAAAATGCTTGCCCAGTAGGCATTTTATCGCTTATATGACACAAATCGATATAAAAAACGAAATATTTCTTCGTAATTGTTGACTTTATATAAAAGTGTTCGCTCACTTATTTGTAAATTTATTGTTACATTTTTAAATGTCTAAATAACTATTAAGTGATTTAAGGCAGTTACAAAATAAAACTTGCCTATGTTGACTAAAAAATATTTAGTCAGCATAGGCAGCCTTCAATTATGTAATTGCGGCTTATACCAAACAAAAAACAACAGGAACTTGGTATCTGCTGACGAACAAGCAACTTTTATTTAGCCAATATTGGCTTGCTATTTAAAGTATCTATAATTCCATCATGGAATTTATTCACTGAAGACAAAATTCCATTTTCCTTATCATTCAGTAATGAGTCTTTTACCTCATTTAAATAATTGTTGAGGTTTTCTCTTAGAATTGGTCTTTCTACTTTAACTGTATGATAATGATCCCAGATATCCCATGCTAAAACTCCTAAACCAGCAATAGGATTAAGTAGTTCTAAACCTAAAAGTCCAGCAGCAACTTCTCCTGTTCCTTCTGTTGCTACCTTTGTTGCAGTTTTAGTTGCTATCTTAGCAACTACTTTAGAAGTTCCTTTACTCACAATTCCTGTAGCAATTTTCTTAGTCCCAATAACACTAACAGCTTTCATCATTGCACTGGCGGCTACATAACCTGTACCACGTGAAAGGGCGCGAATAGACAGATTTTGCTCTTTGCTACCTGTATTATATGTTGTACTTCCTAAACCTTCTAAAAATTCTTCCCAAACAGGACGGGGAATCTGATACTGACTTTGGATTCCTGCTAATTTTTGATTAGCTTCAGATACATATTTATCAATTGCTTCTCTTGTAAAACGTTCCATCTCAAGTTGCATTGATGATGGTTGCAAAACCTTTTTAGTAAATTCCTTTTGGAAGTTCCCAATTAATTTTTCAGCTTTTTCTTCTTCTGAAGTAGCACTAATGTTTACCCAAATGGCTTCTACACCTACACCCCACTGAGTAAAATAATTGTAGTACCAATCAAGAAACGGATGGTCTACACGTTGCATTACCTCATCATGCCATTGTTCCAGATTATTTGATGCAGATGCTCTGGCACTAACTAATGCCTTGCCAAGGGCATTGGCAACATCATCGGACATTTGAGATAGCTTTTGTTCAGGAATAGTAATGGTGACAATATTTGATTTACGTTTAGATGCATCGCTGATGTGATTAAGCGAAAAATTACCCCATAGTTGAATAATGATTATGAAAACAACACCAATCCAAATGAATTTAGATGCAGATTTAATAAAATCACTATAGGCATGAATACGCTCTGTCTTCTGAGAAAAAGTCCCTTCATCAACAGGCTTGGATGGGGAATTAGGTTTAAATAGGGCAGTAAACAGATTATTTAAGCTTGATGGTATAGTTTTAAAAAATGAAATTATCTGTTTATACAACTCTCCTTTTTGTCCTTCTTCAATCGTTTGATTATCTTCACTTGATTCAGATACAGGATTTTGAGTTAATTCTTGTTCTTGATTAGTGGTCATAGTCAATTGTGTTGTTTTAAGTATCGATTAATAAGATATGAAACAGTATCTCAGCTATGCAAGTGTTCTCAAATAATCCTTTATTTTCAATTTCAAATCGCTTGAAATAGGGTAAGATTCAATCTCACGTTCTATATCTGATTTAGATTTCCCTTTTGTTCTAAGTTGATCTACCGTAGACTTAAAAATTGCTTCAAATCCATACTCAGCTAATCCTTGTGACATTAGAGCAAGCAAGCCAAGTACAGCAATTCCTCCAAGCATTCCGAATGGCCCACCAAGTACTGCTAAAGCTGCTGTTATTGCAGCTGCTCCAGCCCATCCCGTCACAGCCATAGCAACCAAAAGTACAAGACCAGGCACACCTAATGCCGCGATTTTGTCAACTAGCTTATCCATAATAGATCACTAAAATTAATGTAATTTTTGTTGCTTTTATCTCAGTATCATGCAATTAAAAGCTAATCATCCCCTAGCTGCCATCAGTGATAATGGTAAAATTACATCAGGAAATTTAAGACAACCTTCAAAATTGGACTATGGCATCCAGCAATGAACCCTTTATGCAAGCAGAAAACCAATGGGACTTGGAAACCCTTTACTCTGATTTGTCATCAGTAAAAAATAAGCGTTTGACACCAGTTGAAAAGCGACACTTGCGAGGTTTGCTTTGTGGCTTAAGTCCGGCTGAAATAGCTGAGAAACTTGGTAAAAATGGGAAGGGTGTAGAAACTGATCTCTGTGCAACCGTATACAGGTATGTAAAAAGTCTTCTGGATAAGTCTGATGAAAAGTTAGAAAATTGGCGAAATATTTCTGAATGGCTTGATGACGCAGGGTATAAAAATCAGTCGATAAAGGTTCCAGGTTTAGATTTATCGCCAGAGAAAACAATTGTTAATGTAACTAATATAAATATTGAAAATAATCAATTAGTTATTGGTATTAAAGTTTGCATTCCCACTTCAGAAAATCCAGATTCTTTGGAAGATGAATTAAATAATTTAGATAATTATAAAAGCAATTAGTACTTATCTTCTGCCTAAATCAGACTATGCTTGATAAGCAAACAGGTAAAAATGAAGTATATAATTTCTCGTCATGCACAGACAGAGATGGAGCGAAGAAATATATCTAAAGCTGTAGTTGAATCCGTTCTGAATGCTCCTGGACAAGTAGTGTCAGAAAAAGAAGGTAGAAAAGTCTACCAGTCAAAAATTGACTTTGGTAGTGGGAAAACATTCTTGCTACGCGTTATCGTAGTAGATGATGTTGATCCCGCAGTTGTAATAACCGTATATAAAACTAGTAAAATTGAAAAATACTGGAGAGAAATATGAAAATTACCTATGACCCAGAAGTAGATATATTAAGAATTATATTGAGTGATGTACCCATAGAAGATAGTGATGAAGAAAAGCCAGGGGTAATTTTAGATTACGACGAAGATGGAAATATTATCGCCCTAGAAATATTAGACGCTTCCAAAAGAATCGATAATCCACGTTCCCTAGAGTATTCGATTTCTACATAATAGAGGTTTGAGATGGTTAGCGTACAGCTTTTCGTATTTTTCAAGCGATCCTGTTTGAAGCACAGACAAATATACGATTAACTAATGACTCAAATAGATATTCTCATCCTATCAAATGGCCCAGGTGAGGTAACAACCTGGGTACGTCCGGTAGTAAAAGCGTTGCGGCAAAAATTAGGGGACGATCGTTCTTTAGTGAGGATTTCTGTAGTCTTATCGCCTTGCTCAAATGCCAGTGGCAAAGAAGCAGCGATCGCTCTTTCTTTCCCAGAAGTAGATAGAGTTCAGTCAGCAGAACATTTTTGGCAATTTTTGCTTTGGGGCAAAACATTTGAAAATTGGGATTGGAGAAGTCGCGGTGTAGTCGTTTTTCTGGGCGGCGATCAAATTTTTCCAGTGATTATAGGCAAAAAGCTCGGATATCGCACAGTAGTTTACGCCGAATGGGAAGCTCGTTGGCATAACTGGATCGATCGCTTTGGGGTGATGAAACCTGAAGTTGCTGCCCGTGTCCCCCAAAAATATGCTCACAAATTCACCGTTGTCGGTGATTTGATGCTAGAAGCACAAGAACAAGTCAGCACTGCCTACTCCCTACTCCCTACTCCTCACTCCGCAATTATTGGTTTACTCCCTGGTTCAAAAGCGGCAAAATTAGCCCAAGGAGTGCCATTATGTTTAGCGATCGCCGAATACGTTCATGCAAAAATACCGCAAACCAGATTTGTAATTCCTGTAGCCCCAACTTTGGATTTACAAACTTTAGCTAGTTTTGCAAATCCCCAAAAAAACTCTATTGCTGAAATCTTTGGCTTTGAAGGTGCTTCTTTAATTGTCCCAGAGGACTCTATGGGCAAGGCATTGTTCAAAACAGCAACGGGCTTAACTGTGGAACTGTGGCAAGAAAACCCTGCATATCACTTATTATCCCAGTGCTGCATCTGCCTGACTACGGTGGGGGCAAACACTGCTGAACTCGGTGCTTTAGGAGTACCAATGATTGTTTTGCTGCCAACGCAGCAACTTGATGCCATGCGTTCTTGGGATGGTTTACCTGGGTTATTGGTAAATCTGCCAGGGTTAGGTACGCCCTTTGCTAAGGTGATTAATTGGTCATTTCTGAGATTTGTGAGACACAAAGGTTTATTAGCATGGCCAAACATCTGGGCACAGGAAGAGATAGTGCCAGAATTAATGGGTAAACTGCAACCGCAAGAAATTGGGGAAATGGTTTTAGACTTTTTGGCACATCCAGAAAAATTGGATGCTATGCGCGCTAGACTCCGTAATATTCGCGGTGAAAGCGGTGCAGCCCAGAAGATAGCACAGATTGTTGGTGAGGAAATTGGGAAGTCGGGAGAGATGAGGAAGTAAAGCAACATCCCCCTCATTTTTAATCTGGCTTAATCTGAAGATTCTCCATCCCTGCGCCCCAGTTCATAAATGCCGGCACCCATACAGGCTAATATTCCTGTACTAATTCCCCAACTCTCACCTAAACTAATTTCCAGACCCCAGTTACATAAAGCGCCAACTACCAAAAAAGGCACAATGCTAAACAGTGAGGCGTAGAAAGCATTTTGGGATTCTCTGGCTTTACGAGTCTTTTCAAATTCTGATTGGCTGGTGTAAAGCGATCGCTCGGCAAAGTTAAACCATCGGTTAAGTTGCTCGATTACCCATTGATTGACTGGGGAAAAGCCTAGATATAGCGCCAATGACCACAAACTCGCTCCAGCGATCGCGATCGTGTTTAACTCAAAGCGGAAAGGCAAAATTTCAGTCAGCATTGCTTAGGTGAGTCCTGCAAAGGGTTAACTTTAGCTGTGAGTAGATGCTAAATAAACCTCTTGTGCAATTTTAAGCATAAAGGTTAACAAGATTTCAACTAGTTTTGGCAACTCTCACACTGGCGATCGCTTCTCTAGGAGAGGCTGCGCCCATGAGACGCTGAATGCAAGGAATGATTCGCACCTGAAACTCTTAACCTTTCGTTAATTACAAAAGTTTTTAATTTACTCAAAGTCAGAAAAATTACAAGTTTGACGTTGTACACTCCCACTTTCCCCTAGACTAGGGGCAGCAACCTTGTTCAAACTGGCTGAGGAAAGTGGACTTTGACTGAGACAAACAATTTAAACTCTACCATCCAAAATGTCTCACGCAGGGAATTGCGAGATTTAGTGCGGACTCAGCTGCAAATGCTCCTAGAAGCAGGAGACTTGCAGGGAGCAAAAGCTATTCTCGTACCTGTGCAGCCTGCGGATATTGCCGAGGCGATTGAGGGTTTACCAGAAGCGATGCACGCTTTAGCTTTTCGCCTGCTTTCTAAGGATGAGGCGATCGAGGTTTATGAATATCTCGACTATAGTGTTCAAGAACGGTTAATCGAAGAACTTAAAAGCCAGGAAGTCCGCGATATTGTCGATCAAATGTCGTCGGATGACCGAGCTAGATTATTTGATGAATTACCAGCAAAAGTCGTTAATCGCCTGCTAGAGCAACTGAGTCCCGCAGAACGCCAAGCTACAGCCCAACTATTGGGTTACGAAGGTGATACTGCTGGGCGAATCATGACGCTAGAGTTAATCTCACTGAAAGAAAACTTTACAGTATCTCAAGCTCTAGAGCGAATTCGCAACTTAGCTAATGCCAGTGAGATGATTTATTATCTTTATGTCATGGATGCGGCAAGGCGCTTAACAGGGATTGTATCGTTACGGGAATTGGTGACATCTCAGCCTGAGCAAATTATTGGCGAAATTATGACCCGTGATGTGGTGTTTGTTCACACCGATACAGATCAGGAAGAAGTTGCCAGATTAATCCAAAGATATGATTTTCTGGCTGTGCCTGTGGTAGATCGAGAACAGCTTTTAGTAGGTATTATCACTGTAGATGATGTCATTGATATTCTGCAACAAGAAACCACCGAAGATATCTATGCCTTGGGTGGTGGTGTGCAGTCGGGGGGCGACAACTACTTTCAGATGGATTTACTGGAAATTGCTCGGAAGCGGGTTGTATGGTTATTAGTTTTACTTGTAACCAACACCATTACAGGAACGATTATTAAGTCGCAAGAGGATATTTTAACAAAAGTGGTGACACTGACAGCGTTTATTCCTTTGCTTACTGGTACTGGTGGTAATGTGGGTGCCCAATCTTCCACAGTGGTGATTCGCGGGATGAACACTGATGAAATCCGATCGCTTGGTGCATTGCAGGTAATCGGCCGGGAAGCGATCGCTGGGGCATTATTGGGAGGAATGTTAGGTACAATCGCTACTGTCTGGGCTTATTTTCTGCAAGGACAATTAGAAGTTGCGATCGCTGTCGGTACTAGTCTGGTAGCTATTTCTATTTTAGCTTCGATCTCAGGTTCAGCACTGCCGTTTCTATTTCGCTACCTCCGCTTAGATCCGGCATTAATGTCAGCACCATTTATCACCACAGCAGTTGATGTAGTAGGCGTTTTGATTTACTTCAATTTGGCGCGGGTAATTTTAAAGTTATGAAAAGAGTCATTGGTCATTGGTCATTTGTCATTTGTCATTAGTTAAGAATGACAAACTTTTATAATTCTGATTCCGTATCTGGAGCAACAATTTCGCCAGTACCCAATTGCAGGATCAAGTCCTGTTCAGTAATTAATCCACTGAGTTCTTTTACTTGTAAGTTCATTTCTTCACAAGCTTGTCTGAGTTCTGTTGCAAATTTGTTGAGGTCTTGACCATAGCCACATTGATAAGCAGCAGTTTCAATTCCTTGCTTGGCATTTGCTCTAGCACAATCTACTAGTTCTGTGCCATGCAGTGGTGTAGGAGATGCCATAGACGTAGTTATGATTTCTTAAATGTTTGCTGTTAGACAGATTATCAATATTTCAACATTTACTCATCCCTCCAATGGAAGACAATAAGGGTAGAGTTAGGAGTGATTAGTTTTTGATCATTAGTCATTTGTCTAAAGTTAATAACTAATAACCAATGACCAATGACCAATAACCAATGACCAATGACTAAATAACTAACTTTTTTACTTAACCATTGACAACATCTCCACCATTAATATGTAACACTTGCCCAGATACATAAGAAGCATCATCAGAGGCTAAAAATACGTAACTAGGTGCAACTTCTTCTGGTTGTCCGGCTCGTTGCATTGGTACTTGTTTACCAAAAGTTTCAACTTTCTCTTCAGGAAATGTTGAGGGAATTAAAGGTGTCCAAATTGGCCCTGGTGCGACAGCATTAACGCGAATTCCTTTAGGCACCAAATTTTGTGACAAGGAGCGAGTAAAAGCAACGATCGCACCTTTAGTAGAAGAATAATCTAGTAGTTGTGGATTTCCTTTATAAGCTGTTACCGATGTGGTATTGATGATAGAACTGCCTGCTTGTAAATGCTTGAGTGCAGCTTTAGTCATAAAAAACATCGAGAAGATATTAGTGCGAAAAGTGCGCTCTAATTGTTCTTCGGTGATTTCCTCGATACTTTCTTTCGGATGTTGTTCGGCGGCGTTGTTGATGAGAATATCGAGTTTGCCAAACTCACCAACTGCTTGTTGTATAGCTTGCTGACAAAAGGTTTCATCCCCAATATCACCTGCGATGGTTACTGCACGACGACCTTGTTTTTCTACCAAATGTTTTGTTTCTTTGGCATCGTCGTGCTCATTGAGATAAAGGATCGCCACATCTGCACCTTCTTTAGCAAATGCGATCGCTACAGCACGACCAATACCACTATCTGCACCCGTAATCAATGCTACTTTATCTTGTAACTTGCCACTACCCCGATATTGGGAATCATCTGCTTTAGGTTTTGGCGTCATTTCTGATTCAACACCTGGTGTTTCTTGCTGCTGTGGCGGTTGTAATTTTTGCTCTTTTTTCTCTTTTTGCTCTTTTGATTTAGCCATCTGTTTTGCCTTAATAATTGAATGTTGAATTGGGCATTGTGAATGGGGCACTTGTACCGAGCAAATGTGGGTGCGTCTGATAGAGAAGCCAAAGTGTTGAGAATTGGTTACACCTCATATTTCTCATCTCTACCATTCCCAATTTCAAAAGCAAACCTTGGATCGAAAATTCAACCCAAGGTCTATTTTTTGCTTTGGCTATTAAGAGCCATCTGCAATTTTAAAGATTTACACCCCGGATAGATGCCAAACTTACTTCTTGCTGTAAGTGTAGGCAACTTACTTACATTATTTATTCTCGCACCTGACACACTCTATTCATCTGACCATAAAAACAAGTTAAGCAACTATCATCTGATGAAGGTTTGTATTTTTTATGTACTTTTAAGTTAACTGTTCTGTTGCCGTGATTTATCGCTCCTTAGAGGTAAAATAAGCTAAAAATTGCTCAACCTTAAGACGGAAAAGAAATTAAACAAGATTGCTATATTTTGATTTATTATTGCCTACTTCATTAAAATTATTGTAAAACTACCTGAATATTTACTTCACCGCTATACCTCCAGATTAATCGTCCAAAAGCTTACGTAGTGCGCTACATTGGGATAATTAGAGGGCAGGGATTATGGTAACACTAAATATTTCCGAGTTAGAGCAGGTTGAAAAGTTTCGCCGCTTACAATTAACCCTGCGCGATCGCTGGAAAACGAGCGAACTATTTGATAATAGTGAAGCGGATATTTTAATTATTCCCTCTTTGAGTCTCGACCAGCGCGAACTCCAAAAGATCGAAGGCTGTGAGCATTATGAAGAAAGATTACTATTTTCCTTAATTCGGTTGCGGAATCCCCGGACTCGGCTGATCTATGTAACATCAGTACCGTTGCATCCTAGTATCATTGATTATTATCTGCAACTGTTGCCAGGAATTCCCTTTTCGCATGCTCGCAATCGTTTGCTGCTACTTTCTACTTACGATTCCTCTCTTAAACCCCTCAGCCAAAAGATTTTAGAACGTCCTCGACTACTAGAGCGGATTCAGCAATCTTTGAGGCTAGACAAATCATTTATGATTTGCTACAATTCTTCGCACTGGGAAGGCGAATTGTCTTTAAAATTAGGTGTACCACTGTATGCTGCTGCACCAGATTTACAGATTTGGGGGACAAAAAGTGGTAGTCGGCAAATCTTCAAGGAAAGCGGAGTACCGCTTCCAGACGGGAGCGAAAAAATTTGGAACCCCAAAGATTTGGCAGAAGCTACCGTTGATTTGTGGGAACGCCAACCAACATTAAAACGGGTAGTAGTAAAACTCAACGAGGGCATTTCTGGAGAGGGGAATGCATTGCTGGATCTCAGACCAATTGAGAATTTAGCACCAAATACTGGTACTCATGCCGAAAGGGTAGCAGCAATTAGCGATCGCTTCTCAACAATGCGCTTTCAAGCAAAACAAGAGACGTGGGACAATTTTTCGGGAAGAATCCCCGAATTAGGAGCGATCGCCGAAGCATTTGTGGAAGGGGAAATTAAGCGATCGCCCAGCGTCCAAGGACGGATCACACCCACTGGCGAAGTAGAAATTCTTTCAACCCACGACCAAATTCTCGGAGGCCCAGACGGTCAGATTTATCTTGGTTGTCGCTTTCCTGCTGATGAAAGATATCGATTGCAATTACAGCAATTGGGACTCCAAGTTGGCAGAAAGTTAGCAGAAAAAGGGACTTTAGAGCGATTTGGTGTAGATTTTATCGCCGTTGACAAGGGTAATGGAGAGTGGGATATTCAAGCGATCGAAATTAACCTGCGTAAAGGTGGTACAACTCATCCATTCATGACCCTGAAATTATTAACGAATGGTCGCTATGACCTTTCCACGGGTTTATTTTATAGTCAACAAGGTCGTCCAAAATATTACATTGCCACTGATAATCTGCAAAAAGAGCGCTATCAGGGATTATTACCTAATGATTTGATGGATATCATCGCTCACCACAGGCTGCACTTCGACAGTGGTACAGAAACGGGCACAGTGTTTCATCTTATGGGTTGCCTTTCGCAATTTGGCAAGGTGGGATTAACCAGCATCGGTGATTCCCCGCAACAAGCACAAGATATTTATAACAAAGTTGTGAAAGTTTTGGATGAAGAAACCCGCAGTGAAAATCATGATTTCTCGGCGTTTTCAGATTATTCCTTTCCTGTGATTTGGGATGAACATAGTTAAGGTTTGAGTCATCAGTCATTGGTCATTGGTCATTAGTCATTAGTCATTAGTCATTGCATTTTGTCGGTTGCTATGGTATTATTTATACCAACAAATGCACCATGAAAATTAAATAAGTATATATTATTTACGTGCAACCTAATGGTTAGTTTCCTGAAGCCATTATGTTAAGAAATGTAACCTGAGGGGGTCGTTCAAAGGCTGAAAAGCTTATTGTTTCGTAGACCCCCTCAGATGACTTACTGGATAAGGGTTTGAGTTACTTGGAGACTGTAGTTATTGTCAATTATTATGGTCTGTTGACAGGTAAAATCGACCCCCCTCAGTTTTACAGTTCTGTAAGCCTTATTTGGTAAGCTTTCTGTAAGAGTGGGGTTTTAAATCTCTTACCCCTCACGGGGATGGAAACCATAGGCGCACCGCTACGGAAGCAAGGAAACTATCAAGAGTTTTAAATCTCTTACCCCTCACGGGGATGGAAACTAGTGGTCGCAGTACACGAATTGTACCTCACGACCTGTTTTAAATCTCTTACCCCTCACGGGGATGGAAACTTTTTACTACGCCAAATTCACGGATACAGAAAGCTGTTTTAAATCTCTTACCCCTCACGGGGATGGAAACTAGCAAAATCCCACTCGTCCCACGAGTGGAAAAGAATGAGTTTTAAATCTCTTACCCCTCACGGGGATGGAAACTCGGGTATCCTGCCGTCAATGGCTAAAGACTTAATGGGTTTTAAATCTCTTACCCCTCACGGGGATGGAAACCGTTTACTCTGATTCTAGTGCTTTCATCATCCATTGGGGTTTTAAATCTCTTACCCCTCACGGGGATGGAAACTTTTAAGAAGCAATTTACGTTGTTCCTTGTCCTTGCAAGTGTTTTAAATCTCTTACCCCTCACGGGGATGGAAACCAGAAGCATATCCAAGTAACTCTCCTTGTCCGGCAAATTGTTTTAAATCTCTTACCCCTCACGGGGATGGAAACTTGTAAAGCCTTCAGGGGATCTTTCCGGAATGATCGGTTTTAAATCTCTTACCCCTCACGGGGATGGAAACATTCTAAAGGGGTAATCACTCGACCTGAATATCCACTTGTTTTAAATCTCTTACCCCTCACGGGGATGGAAACAATCTTTTATTGCTAATTCAATACTTTCTCTGCTGCTCCGAAGAGTTTTAAATCTCTTACCCCTCACGGGGATGGAAACGGGGAAGGGAATGCACTAAAAAAATGGCTGATACTTCGTTTTAAATCTCTTACCCCTCACGGGGATGGAAATGAGCGTTTCTATTCTGGCTCGTTTAAAGCAAAGCCAAAAGTTTTAAATATACTAGGCATAGGCCAATACAGTCCCGATAAAACCAAAACACTTGTAGAGACGGCGATTTATCGCGTCTCGAAAACCCAAAATTTTTGCCAACAGCCCTTAACCCAAGCGTATTAAGGCATAGGCTTTCGCGGTGGTGCAATTATCTTCTGCGTAATCATCCAACACATCGATCAACAAGCCATCCCTCCCTTTTACCGAAACAGGGTATGGGGTATTTAGCTAATTGATTAGCTGATTAGTTTTGAATGCGATCGCTATTAGATAGACCTGGTTGATTGCTTGGCTCTTTCCGAGATTGCGATTGATTATATATATAGGCTACTAATGCTAGAGTCAGCCCAATGGCTAACACCACTCCCAAGATTCGCAAAAAATTGGGAGTAATTCTCCTAGTTAGCTGCTCACTTAGCCTTGGTTGGTAAATAGTGTCATCCATTGGGGCTTGTCGTCTGCCTTGATTGGACGTAGGTCGCGGTTGATACAACGTCACATCTGGCGGCACTTGTGGTCTACCTGGATTAGATCCAGGTCGCGGTTGAAACAATGTCTTATCTGGTGGTACTTGTTGCCCACCTGGATTAGATCCAGGTCGCGGTTGAAACAACGTCTTATCTGGTGGTACTTGTTGCCCACCTGGATTAGATCCAGGTCGCGGTTGAAACAACGTCTTATCTGGCGGTACTTGTTGCCCACCTGAATTAGATGCAGGTCGCGGTTGATACAACGTTTTATCTCGTGGTACTTGTTGCCCGCCTGGATTAGAGGCAGGTCGCGATTGATACAATGTCACATCCGGTTTGCTGGTGTTCGGATTATTAACAGGACTCTGTTGATTTTGCTCAACTGGATTAAACTGTCTCGGAACGGTTTCGTTATTTGAACCTTGGTTGTACCCAGCTTGGAGAGGAGGAACTGTTTCCTCAGATTGGTTTTGCTCAATCGGGTTAAACTGTCTCGGAACAGTTTCGTTATTTGAACCCTGATTGTATGCAGATGGAGGGCGGAGAATCGTGTCGTCGTTCGATTGTCTCGGAACAGTTTCGTTATTTGAACCTTGATTGGATATAGATGGAGGGCGGAGAATCGTGTCGTCGTTCGATTGTCTTGGAACAGTTTCGTTATTTGAACCTTGATTGTAGGAAGGTTGCGATCGCCCGCTCATCTGTCCGGGTACACTAGTAGTCCCGGTGGCAAATTTGGCAGCAGCTTGCAAAGCTTGATTCAGTTCTGCTACAGTTGCAAATCTATTAGCTGGGTTCTTGTGGAGGCATTTCATCACCACCGCTTCCAATTGTACGGGTAAATGCTCACACCCTGGTTGCGATCGCAGTGGTTTTGGTGGCTCATAAGCATGAGCTAATACCCAAGAAGCTTCACTGATATGACTACCCTTAATGCTGATTCCAAAAGGATCGGCTGCACTCAGCATTTCATAAAGGATAATTCCTAAGCTGTAAATATCTCCCCTGGCATCCAGATTTTGATCGCTTTGGATTTGTTCAGGAGGTGCGTAACGAAACGTACCAATAAATGTACTAGTTATATTTGTAATATTAGAATTTTCTGAAGATTCACTCCGAATTTTGGCAACACCAAAATCCAAAACCTTTACCCACTCTCCCAAATCTGTAGGTACTAGAAATATATTATCTGGTTTCAGGTCACGATGAACTACCTGAATATGTTCAGTAGTTTTTCCGCCATCCCGTTGCAGAGTCACTCCTTGATGGGCAAGCTGTAGACCCTTGCAAACTTGCGCCATAATCTTCACCGTCCGCTCAACAGATAGCCGCTTTTCGCGTTGCAGTAATTGTCTAAGCGTTTGCCCCCGCAAATATTCCATTACATAAAATGGAAAACCTTCCGGGGTTACACCACAGTCACTAATCTTAACAATATGATCGCTTTGCAAAGCAGCACAAACTGCCACCTCACGCTCAAAACGCTTTCGCATTTCTTGTGAAGCCACTAGCGTATCTTTGAGCAACTTCAACGCTACCTGCTGACCAACACGGGTATCTGTTGCTAGGAAGACTTCTCCCATGCCACCCCCGCCTAACCGTCTGTCTAAACGGTATCGCTGATTATCACCTACGAAGCGACCATTCCAAGAATTTGAAGAAGGTGGGGATTTCATCTGGGGGAACCCATCCTAGTTACTTTAAACTGTTAACTTTAGTCAGAGATAATACTAGTATTACAAATGTTTTACTTGCTTCGTAATCTAGATGAATATTAGTAATATATGCTACTAGCATTTTTCTAATTATACTCAGCTTAACATAAAACTAATGCTAGCAATTTGATAAAATGTTTAAATTTAAGACCTGTGGCAGTTGAACTTAGTTCCTGATGTTATAGCGGTTCCCATTCAGATGAGGTACAACATTATATCGCAAGGTGTAGGGGCACTTAGGATCGTGGATTTAATAACCTGTGTAGGTTGGGTTGAGTCTGCGAAACCCAACATCTCTGGGGCGTTGGGTTTCGTGCCTCAACCCAACCTACAAAAGTCGATGTTATTTAATTCTCATTCCTTAGGGCACAAGGACAATAACTACGCCCAATTCCCAGCACCTTTTGTATAGCGTGCTGATAGTCTCCACCACAGAATATTTAAAGTTTTGCAAAATATATTCTGTCAATGTGCTGTGGCGTACATGATTAATATGTGCTATTGCCATGAGGAATGAGGATGAGTAATGTGCTCTCTATAGCCGCCGTGACAGCAGTACTTAAAGTCTTGCTGGAAAACGGTTTAGTCAGCGATCCGATCGCTGCTAGTGTTGGTGATGTGATTGTAACTGCCCTACCGCCCGATCGAATTTCAGTTGAAGCTGACGAGCGTGCTCAACTCAACCTCTTTCTCTATCAAGTGACGCAGAATCGCAATGTCGATTGGGTATCTCAGGAATTTCGGAGCAGGCACTCACGGATTAATGGAAACCCACGCTCTCCGACTCCACCACTAGCTCTTGACCTCCACTACTTGCTAACAGCTTACGGAGCCAAGGATTTTCAGGCGGAGCTTTTACTGGGCTATGCAATGCATTTATTACACAAAACACCAGCTATTACATCTGAGATTATTGAGAATACTTTAATAAATGCATCTACAACCAATACCTCAAGTGCTTTTTCGCAAGCTGTAGCAAGTGTATCTGTTTCCGATGTAGCTGAACAAATTGGGCAGATCAAACTGACTCCAGAGTTTTTTAATATGGAAGAAACTTCTAAGTTGTGGTCGGCGTTACAAACACACTATCGACCTTCAGCTACTTATTTGGCATCAATGGTGTTGATTGAGAGTAGCAAATCTAACAACTCTGAAGGTTTATACGTGATGCCCTTGTCTCAACCGAGTATAGAGCAAGTTATGGCTCCAGCAAAAACCGATCAAATGATTGTTGCAGGCACAACATTAGTAATTCGTGGTAAACGGTTACGCGGTGAGATCACACGAGTTCGTTTGGCTAACACGGAGACATTAATAGTACCTCAAGAAGTAAAAGAAACCCAAATCAGCCTGTTAGTCCCGCCAGATTTGTTTGCAGGTGTGCAGGGTATCCAAGTTGTACACCTGACAATGGGCAATGCAGGGCAAACGGATCATCTGGTTGAATCAAACGTTGCGGCTTTTGTCCTCCATCCAACAATTACAGCATTCGTCGCTCAAGTGGAAAATAGTGGTGAGAATTTACGCGCAGCAGAAATTACCGTTAAATTCCAGCCCAAAGTTGTTAAGACACAACGGGTAGTTTTGCTACTGAATGAGGCGTCAGATGATACTCCGATAGCTTACTCTTTCTTTGTTGCACCACGCACTGAAGATACTGATGTCATCACTATTCCTGTCAAAAACGTGAAGCCAGGAACTTATATCGTTCGGGCGCGGGTAGATGGGGCAGAAAGTCCACTGCACAAGAATCAGTCGGGAGCTTATGATTTGCCACAGGTGACTATTTTATGAATGCTACAACAATTAATAGCAATTGGGATGAGGCAAACTACCGCTATCTATCAGCAGCCCTAGCCTTAGTGCGTAATATTTTAGAAAATCACACGGCCAAGGAACAAAATCAACCAGAGGAGAAAAACCAAGAGCATTTACAGCAAGCGTTACAAGAAGCTGCTGCTGCTATGCCTGCACCACCGACATTGGAGAGACTATGCAAAATGTTTAGTCTCTCATCCTTTGAACGTGATTTGTTGTTGTTGTGTGCAGGTATGGAACTGAATGGAGATTTTGCGAAATTGTGTGCTGTAGTTCATGGGGATTCGCAACGAGCTTACCCAACCTTAAGTTTAGCTCTGGCAGCTTTTCCTGATGTCCACTGGGATGCGATCGCTCCAAATGCTCCCTTACGGCATTGGCGATTAATTCAGATTGGTGACGGTCATGCTTTGACCCTTAGTCCCGTAAGAATTGACGAGCGGATTTTACATTATTTGACAGGCATCCAATATCTTGACGAACGCTTGGCTGGCATTATTGAACCGTTACAAGAGGCTAGTGATTTAGTCCCCTCGCACCAAGATTTAGCAGAGCGAGTAGCGGCAGTTTGGTCGCAAGCTTATAAGCTTAATAGCTTGCCAGTTGTCCAGTTATGTAGTAGTGAAACTGCTAGCAAACGCGCCATTGCCGCGACAATTTGTCAACTTCGAGGTTTAAATCTGTGGGTAATGCCTGCACAAGTCATTCCCCTAGTACCTAGCGAGTTGGATAATCTCATCCGCTTGTGGACTCGTGAGACGATTTTAAGTAAGTCTGCCTTACTCATAGACTGCAACGAACTGGATACTAATGATACAGCGCGGCTAAATGCGATCGCTCGTTTCATCGAACATACAAAGGGCTTTTTAATAGTTACAAGTCGGGAACGGCTCGGCTTATCACAACGCTTGGTAGTTAATTTTGATGTACATCAACCAACTACCCTAGAACAAGGTGCAGTTTGGCAAGATGCACTAGGTGCAATTGCACCACAAATCAACGGGCAAGTCAAAACCCTAGTAGATCAGTTTAACCTAAGTGCCGCAACCATTCGCGCTGCTTGTGCAGAAGCCGCAGGACAGTTAGCTCAAACACCAGAAACCGATATTAGTGATATTTTATGGGATGCCTGCCGTGTGCAAGCACGTCCACGCTTGGACGAACTCGCCCAACGGATTGAGCCATCCGGTGATTGGGAAGACTTGGTATTACCAGAGGCACAGAAACAAGTTCTCCGGGAAATTGCGGCTCATGTCCGCCAACGGAGTACTGTGTATAATAATTGGGGTTTTAGTGCCAAGAGTTCGCGGGGATTGGGAATCAGCGCTTTATTTGCAGGTGCTAGTGGCACTGGTAAAACCTTGGGTGCAGAAGTGCTGGCTCATAAATTGCGCCTCGACCTCTATCGCATTGATTTATCATCGGTAGTCAGCAAATATATTGGCGAGACAGAGAAGAATTTGCGCCGGGTATTTGATGCAGCAGAACAAGGCGGGGCAATTTTGTTATTTGATGAAGCTGACGCTTTATTTGGTAAACGGAGTGAAGTTAAAGATGCCCGCGATCGCTATGCCAATATTGAAGTTAGCTACCTATTGCAACGGATGGAAAGCTACCCAGGTTTAGCAGTGCTGACTACGAACTTGAAGAGTGCAATTGATACAGCTTTCCTGCGACGGATTCGCTTCGTAGTGCAGTTTCCCTTCCCCGATACAACACAACGAGCGGAGATTTGGCGACGTGTCTTTCCAGCCGACACCCCAACCGCAGACTTAGATGCTCTACAACTAGCACGACTAAATGTCGCTGGAGGTAATATTCGTAACATTGCTTTAAATGCAGCTTTCCTCGCGGCCGATGCGGGAGAAGCTGTGCAGATGAAGCACTTACTGCGAGCGGCTCAGACTGAATATACCAAATTAGAGAAACCCTTGACTGATGCGGAAGTTGGGGGATGGATGTGATGCTTAAATTTCGACCTTAGTCGAAAACACTGGCAGCTTGATAGGTTGTAAAATTTGTGGGCGATGTCTGTCTTGAAAAGTGATATCAAGTCCGGTTAAACACTTATAAAACGTCATTGCGAGTGGAACGGAGTGGAACGAAGCAATCCCAATGTCTCTGCGATTGCTTCACTTCGTTCGCAATGACAACTAATTACCCGGACATGATATGACGCTCTCTACGTTCGCGGAGCGTGTCGCAGACAGACGCTACGGGAACGCTATCGGTGACGCCTGCTACCATATCAAACAAAATTACTCTGGTAATTCACCAAATCTTTCTCGATAGCGAGCAAGCATAGACTCCATTTCGGCAAGTTGCTGTTCAGCTTGTTGACGCTGTTGCTGTTCTTGGTGTGCTACTTCTTCTAGTGTGGGTGTTAGTTGTCCATCGGGAGTGAAAAAGCGCAACTTCGATTGATAAATTCCCAAATATAACTGCAATTGCTGACTCCATAACCAGCCTGCTTCATTTGCTTGCAATTCTTGATAACGGCCATCTAATAAATGAAATCCTTTAAATTCTAAACTTACCGGGTCAAACCAAAAATAATCAGGAGTCCGCCAAATATCTTGATAGATTTCCTTTTTCAACCCTCTATCAGTAGCAGTTGTTTTGTCAGAAAGAACTTCTACAATCACATTTGGGTATTTGCCATCCTCTTCCCAAACTACCCAGCTTTTGCGTATTTTGCGTTGGGTATTTAAAACTACAAAGAAGTCGGGGCCTCTAAATTGCTCAGACTTGCGTTGACGCGGACTGTAATAAATGGTCATGTTACCGCAAGCGTAGAAATCTTGACGCTCTTGCCACAACCATTCTAAACACTGAATCAACAGCAGTATTTGCCGCAAGTGAAGTTCTGTTTCCAAAGGTGGTTCATCACTGTATAAATCACCAGGAGGAAATATAACATCTTCTGGTGTGTCTTCTAAAATTATTCCTAAATCTTGAGCAGAAGACATAATAATTTCTATTTTGACAAGATAAATCTAACTTAACCCAATTCATTCACCTTCAAAAGCGATCGCCCCAATTTTTCATCCCAGCTTTCTCGGTTCATAAGTCTCGCTCACACCACCTGCTGGCACAGAATAATTTATACTTAAGTCGATAGCGAACGCGATTAGATAAATTGTATAATTTGATTCAAAAATATGCTTGAGGATGTGAGATGAGCGATCGCATATTTGGGCCTAAAAAAGCAGGTATATCCACTTTTTCAAATCCGTCGTTTGTCTCACCAACAACTCCAACGCTGGCAAATCCAACACGCGGTTTTGGCATTACAAATAATTTTCCAATCCAAACAGCGACTGAGGTATCAAAAGACTTTCACGAGACGCAATCATTGGCAGCAGAAGTTATCCCAGAAAAGCCCCTTAGCCATGACATTAGTCGAATATCGCTATTTCATCCACAAGCAAAACGTCAGCTAGGAAATACTTATCACCCAGAAACAAGTTGGGTAGCTCATCGGGGAGGAGAAATTATCCCAGAAATTTTGCAGCGCCAAAGTGTTGCTGGTGAGGAAGGAGATATTTCGGCGATCCAACGAGATGAAGCCAGCAGTTTGCCATCTGTTCCCAATTACCAACTTACTCCCCCTTCGCTACTGCAACCTCCCGACCCTGCTTCCCGCTATGGACTGGGTATGGATATGCGTTTACAACTCGATCCACAGGTGCAAGCAATGATTGTGCAGCACGTCCAGCAGCAAGTGAATCCGGCAACGATTCGACCTGCCCTAAATCAGATCAATTTAGGAATCTCACCCACTCCTGGGGCTGGTAGTCCTAGCACACCAAACCCATTTGCTACCCCAACATTACCTGCGGCTTCTCCAACCGTACCCGCAGGTGCGGGGCCAGACGTACCCCGGACTGCAACAACAGGGGATTTGCTACAAGCGATTATGGCGGTTCCAGCCATCGATAGTGCCCTAAATTCGTTGCAAACGCAAGCAAGCGATCGCATCCAGCAAGACTGGCGACGGTTAAGTACAGGAGGGCAGATTGGTGTTGTTAGCACTACAGCTTTAATCGGAGTCGGAGCGCTAGCAGGGGTTCTTTCCGATCCAACTGCTCGACGGTTTGCACTCGATCAACTAAATGGACGGATGTTACCTGTACCGGGATTGAAATGGTTGCGCTTGGAAATTAATACAGGTGGCGACAACCTCATGTTAGGAATGCATGTAGATGTCGGACGATTGTTGCCTCCCAGCTTAGGTTTTGGTTCATCTTCTCCTACTGCGATCGGCGGGCCACCTCAACCTGAACCTGGTGTTGTTGGTCAAAGATGATTCAACATGTCGCACCCTTTCCTTCCCGAACTTTGGCGCAGTAAGAAGGTGAGTAATATTCGCTCCGGGACTGGGGACTGGGCAAGAAATTTCTTTCTTGTTTTGGTTGGGGTCTGAATCCCCATCTAAATCTCCCCAATCCCCAGTCCCCAGTCCCTAGTTCAAATAGGGAGTTCATCGCAACTTGATGTTAGCAGTATGCTGTAGTTTGGTTATTGATGGAGGAAAGTTGAAATGAGCGATGTCCAAAGACAAGCTGCTTTGCGTCCAGACACATTTGGGCGTCAGAAATCAAATATATCCACTTTTTCAAATCCGTCCCTTATCTCATCAACAACTCCAACCCTGGCGAATCCAGTGCGTGGCTTTGACATCGCAAATAATGTTCCGATTCAAACATCTTCTGAGGTATCAACCGAACTGCAAGCAGCGCAGTCTGCTGGTGAACAATCCTTGGAAGTAGAAGCGATCAAAAAAAAGCCTGTTCACGACATTAGTTGCATGGCGTTGCGTCGTCCCCAGGCAAAACTCACGGTTGGAGAACCAGGAGATCAGTATGAGCAGGAAGCCGATAGAGTGGCTCATCGAGTCATGTCAATGCCGAATACTGCTGTGCAACCGGAGATGACACAACAAGAACAGACTCAAGAAGAAGTACAAACCAAGCCTCTAGCAACTGCGATAACTCCTTTTGTGCAACGGGAGTCAGTATTAGGGGAAGAAGAAATACAAACCAAGCCTTCATTGCAACGGGCTAGCAATGGCAGCTTGCAGGCTGGGGAAAATATTGAGAGTCGCCTGAATAGCAGTAAAGGTGGGGGAAGCCCGTTAGCGAATGAAGTGCGAGGCTTTATGGAACCCCGCTTTGGTGCCGATTTTAGTCAGGTGCGGGTGCATACTGATGGTGCGGCCGTGGAGATGAATCAGAATTTGCAGGCGCAGGCGTTTACTCATGGTAGCGATGTATACTTTGGGCAAGGCAAGTCGCCAGCTAATAATGAGTTGATGGCCCATGAGTTAACCCATGTAGTCCAACAAACAGGTGGGGTATTGCATAGAGACGTGTTGCAGAGAGCGCCAAAAAACCCAACAGTTACAGAACTTTCGACAAAACTGCCACTGACGGAAGCCAATGCAAGATTAATTGATAGTCATCATAATTTAGGTAGTATTTATGTAGATTTATCTGTAGCAAATACTGATTTAATCAGTACAAAATTAAGAATTTTCTCCATAAATTACGATATGGCTTACAGCAATTACTCAAGAGTAATTGGTCAAGGAAGAGCAGAAGCACAAAATCAAACTCTTTGGAGAGGAATATTTTTAGGCATAGGAACGGGCATTTTAGCAGGTCTTGCCGCAGCCTATATTGCTCCTTCTACCGCAGCTGGATGGTTTGCTCTCACCCTAGCGGATGCAGGTACAGCAGCCGGTTCTTCATTTTTACAAGCAACTGCGTCTTCCGCAATTGCTTATCTTGTATCAGATGCCATAACAACGCGAGGCAGTGATTTACAACCTGGTGGTCTTTCACCCGATATGCTGCGAAGTAATATTTGGCAACACGTTGCATCTATGTACCGTGGTGCATTACAAACCAATAAAGTATTAGCAAATTTACATAAGAATAGTGTTATTCTTGAGCGATTAATTGCAGAAATCAGGGTACAAATTGCTGGTGGTACATCGTCATTTTCGGCGGCAGATATACTAACAGCAACCAATACGATGAACGATCGCATTAATGGCATGGCAAGTGTCTTTAGCGAATTGAGACAAAAATCAACTGCGATGAGTGCCTTCGGTAATTCTATTTCGGCTTATGACCCTACTAAGCCTGGAGTCGATCAAATAGAAAAAGATATTTGGATAATGTGGATGGGAACTTTAAGTAATGATGACTCTGACATTCTTGATTTAGATAGTATTGAGGATCATTTGAAGAAAATCGGGATTTTAGGTAATGGTGGTTTATTAGGTGTAGATTTTGGAGACTATACTTCGGAAGATGATGAGCTAGCGGCTTTAGCAGCAGCTCGTCCTCGCGCTGCAACCATCCGAGGACAGTATGATAAAACCGCTTCCCAATGGACTGCACCAAGTCCTTGAGTTAAGGCAAGAGACGCGATGAATCGCCGTCTACAATAATCGTCTTTTGTAGAGACGGCGATTTATCGCGTCTCAATGCTGCGTAGGTTTTGAAGATTTATAGGTTGGGTTGAACATTCGTGTTACCCAATAAATCTCGAAAAATGTTGGGTTTCGTTCCTCAACCCAACCTACATTGGAGTTATCTTTTAGGCTTAACCGAACAGTATTGTATCGCGTATTTGTGATGATTATTTACTGCGAACACAAATTTTAGCAGTGCAGTTTAAAATTTTTTCAACTTGTTTCGGAGCTTTTATTTCCGTAAATAGCTGAATCGCTCGATTCAAATTAATTTGACTTTCATCATTTTTTGCCATCTTTTGATTAGTTAAACCTAATTGAAAATAAGCTTCAGCTAGGTCACACTTTGCACCTATTTTATCCAAAAGCTCGATTGCTTCTGTATGATTAGCAAAGGCTAATGCAAAATCTGCTTGCTGTCGATAGATTTCTGCTAAACCATTGAGTGTTTTTGCTTTTACCTGCATATAATGGCTTTCTTTAGCAAAAGTCAAAGCTTGATGAAATATTTGATTTGCCTGCGAAAATTCGCCTAAATTGACGTAGGTTTGACCTAAAATTTGCATGAAATAGACAAATCTTCCAGTTTGTTCTACCAATTTTTCGTTCGTAATATTTTGATAAGATACATCGGCTAATTGATATGAAGCATCATGCAAACCTAAATAAGAATATACCAAAGCTAAACAGACTGAAGCTTTTTCTGCCCAGCGATGATGCTCGGTATTTTGAGCTAGGTAAATTACTTGTTGAAATAAATTTGCGGCTGTCTCTAGTTCCCACAAATCTATTTTGTAAAGACCAATACTTAATAAAGAATCTACCTCTAACATCCTCAGATAGTAAACTGTATGTTTATTTTTTGGTTGAGGTGCAAGTGATTTGAGTGCTTGAGTTGCCAGAGTAATAGTCTTTTCTTGACAAGCGATCGCTAGACTTATCTTACCTGTTATCCAATATAAATCACCCAATATATTGTAAAGTTCACTGAGATTTTGGTCATTTTCCAGATTATTAACCACTTGATTAATTGCCGCAAGTATGGGTTGAATTAAGCCCATCCGATACAACGTGCTGCCAAGAGGTAAAAACTGCTGCCATTGATTATTTCGGCTTTTTAAAATTACCTTACCTGCTAACTCAAATTTGTTAATTTCTATGTAGTGATAATACGCTTCTAAAGCTTGCAAAGCATATTTAAAGGTTTCAATTTGCTTAACACTAGTTGTCCAAAATTCTGCGGCTTGATAGTTAGTCAATTCCCATTCATCGCTGGGGCGTAAACGTGCGATCGCTTCTTTCCGAATCACGGGATGTAGCCAATATTCACCTTTATCGCACTCCACCAAAGACCGATTTCTCAATGAGGTGATGATTTGGCGATGTTGATCGGGTGGAACATCCCACAGTAAACAAAACAACCCTTGAGATGGAATGGTGGGTATATCTTGGTAACGATAGCATCCCAAACGGCAAAGCAGGCGATAAGCTTGAGGATCGAGGGCTTGCAGACGATTGATTTGACTTACCGCTAAATTTTTTAAGTCGGTTGCTGCTAAAGGATCGGCATGATTTTCTTGCCAATAAAGAACCATATCACCGCTAAAATCCTCCTGAATCGAACCGCAGAGAATTCCCATTGCTTTAGCATTACCCGCATAAGTGCGATGCATGATTTGCAAAGTTGACGAGTTGATGGCTAACCCACGGTTGCTAAAAAACTGCTGCCATGCGCTTTGATCCAAGCCAGGAAGCCGATAGTGATTCACATTTAGCCCAGGTTCACAAAAGCGATCGCGACTGGTAATTAAGGTAACAGATTGCACCCTAGCATCAGCCAAAACCCGCAATAGTTCTACATAGTTGCGGTGAGAAGCAATCAACCCACCTTGTTGATCCAATGCAGGTTCGAGATTGTCAATTAACACCCCAATTCGCCGATTGTGGAGTTGGCGCTTGAGTCTTCCTAATGTAACCCCAAATTCTACCCCAGGTTCTTGATCAAAGTCTTGTTTGAGCCATTCTTCCACTACTCGTTCGGCGGGGGTGATATTCTGCGTTTCCTTTGCCATCAGCAGTTCTAAAACCAAGTCAAACCCATGAGTTTGGAGATATTGCTGCGCGAGAGTGGTTTTGCCTAAACCTCCCTCACCTTGAATAACTATGACTTTCGACCCCTGATTTACTAAAGTATTCAGGTGAGCGATCGCTTCTGTTCGTCCAATAAAATTGGTATCCTCTAATTTTGGGGTAGGGTGTGGCGATCGCGAATAATCAATCAGACTGGATATTGCAGTAGTTTTTCTCAGAACTCGTTCCAAAGTAGCGCGACAATTACTTTTGGTAATCTTTTCCCGCAATACTTTAGAAAGCAGCTTCCATAATTGAGAACCAGCATCCTTGGCGTGTCCTTCCGTACAACCGTAAGAATGAGCGATATCCAAGTATTTTCTACCCAACCAAACTTGGACAAGAATCACTTTTTGCAAATCGCTCAACCGTTCCCCAGTCTGAGGGGGAATTATGGCGTCTAACCATGCTAATGCTGCTTCAGCGTCCATTGTGTAACGACTAGGGTAGCTCAGATTCTAGGCACAACTATAAATTACTCTACAGTTATGTTGCTGGAGTTTTCAGATAAGATTCTGTAAACCCGACTTTTTTCCCGACTTTTGCAAACTTTATCCCACAGAATTCAGGAGTCAGTAGTCAGAATGGGCTAAACCTTAGCTATCCGCTAACAGAATGAATTTTATACAACTGGCGGATAGCGCCGGCGGCAAGCGAGCATTTTCGAGTTGCGTCTGAATAATATAGCGGTTCCCATTCAGATGAGGTACAACATTATATCGCAAGGTGTAGGGGCACGGCACTGCCCACTGGTGTCAACTTAACGCGAAACCGCACGTCCGCCAGGGATTGTAAATCCCTGTCTCATAGCTAAAGTCTTCTTCAGAGGACTTTAGAGCGCAAAAATTTTCAGTCTACTTCAGTAGACTTGAGCAATTAGTCAGGGATTTACAATCCCTGGCGGGTGAACAACACCCAATCAGTACGCTATTTTTGGCAAAAGTAGACACCAGTGGGCACTGCCGTGCCCCTACGGGTCTACTTACTAGGTCGGGAAACGCTATAAGCGCTTTTGCACCCCACGGGGAATTTATATTGTTTGAATCCCCCATTCTCTTGATTCTGGCTCCTGTTAGCGGATAGCTAAGGTTTAGCCCATTCTGACTTCTTAATTCTTATTCAATTTCTCAAACATTGATTTTTACAAAATATCTATTGTGCATTACAACTTTATCTACGACATCAGAAAAAATCAGCGATTACAACATTCATTAATATGAAATCACCTTACTTTATGAATCTCTTAAGGTGGTCGTTAATTAGTATCTCTCATTGCTAAAACTTTAGGTGATTCAGGTTTTAGTAAACCGTTCAATAGAGATGCGGGACGTTGACTGTAAGGCCAAGCAAAAGCATGACGGAAAGCTGCATCCTGACAAGCTTGTAGTTGTTCAAAACTAATAATGTTGTAAGTCAAGAGATTCTCATACTCAAAGGGGAGACGCACATTGTGTAACCCAGCATTGTCAGTACAAATAGCAATATCGACCCCAGCATCAAAACAACGGTCAAAAACTAATTTGAGTTGACGTATATCCTGCAAAGTACCAGTTTTTTGGTAGGTTGTAGGGCAAACCTCTAAACACTGTCCGCGTTTAGCTACATCATTAAGTAACTCTGGATATAGTAGGGGAATTTGGATGCCGTGACCAATCCGCATCAAATAGGGTAACAGTTCTGGATAACAACCGGCGGTAGTTTCATATAGATGTCCCGTAGTGTTAACGCCCAGCGATCGCGCATAATCATATAAGCTAATCCATTCTTCTAAGCGATCGGCATAATAGCTATCACCCCCCGCTACATCTACTGCACAGACATACTGCTTATTTTGCGCCGCCAAATCAACTATCGCCTTGTTCACCTCATAAGGTAAACGCGTGTGCATACAGAGAATTTGGCTAGTAACAATCGGATATTCTGGCTGGTGGCTGGCAAGTCCTACTACTTGCACAATTTCTGCCATCTTGTCAATTCTTTGTGATTGATTTAGATGTTCAGGTGTCCGCAGATAGGGAGTGTAGCGCAGTTCCAGATAGGCCAAATTCTCAAATATGTAAGCACCCCGCACCAAGCGATAGATAAAGTAAGGCAAAGTATCCACAGTTTGCACACTCTCTACCAAGGTGTGTAATTCTAGATACTCATCCAGGGTGTTGCGTGGGCGGGTATAAAAATCTTCAAATTCTGAATAGTCAGCAAAGCGGGAAATCAACTCTGAAGAATGTCGCTCAAAATATCGCCATAAAACTCGTGGTACGACCGAGCCGCCCAGATGTCTATGTAATTCAGCATATAAAGCCATAGTGGTATTTTTAGGTAAAAATTTCAATAATTGTAACAAAAACATCGAAAGAAAAAATCTGTCCTCAAAAAATTTAGCTCCAGAGAAGTTGAAGCAGAAGTTTCCCACTATCTGGATTTTTCAACAGAGGCTTCCACATAGACGCTGCGCGAAGGTAGGGATTTTATCCTTATTTTCGGAAAATCCAGCATTTAATAGTGTTTTGAGCATAAATAAGCTTGACATTATCAAGATTAAATTGATAGCATTAGTGATTTTAATTTTTGTGTTACACTAAAAGAACATTGCTATTGTTGAGTAAGTGAAATATAGCAATACATTTTTCCTGTAACTAAGCAAATTCCCGGCAAGGTTGGTATTAATTGAAAATTCAAGCGTTAGAAGTCAAGGCTGGCGATCGCATTATTGCTTACTGCAACAACAAAATGCAAACCTGCAAGGTAAAACGCATTTTAGATCCCGGTCAAGCTAATATCACACTATCAGTATTCACCTCTGAGAATTATCGCGGTTGCTCAGTTTCATCTATAGTCCGCTTCCAAAGCAACGCCTTAGTTGATTTGGTAAGTTAAAAATCAAGTAAATATTCAATCTCACAAATATCTCTAGTTATTGTCCAGCCTCAAGCTGGATTATTCTTATTAAAGGTGCAATGCCTGGGTTGGGCTGCGCCTACGCACATACAAATCCATTCATTGTGGCTGGATGATTTTCTTGAAAATGTAAAGCGCCACTGTAGTTGATTGTAAGCTGTTCCACATCTAGTACAGTACGGCAGAAATAAACCACTCATTCCAAATGAATAAAACACTTATGCTGTATTCATTTTTAATTTTTAATTCCGCCTTGCGGTACTAGTGGGCATATATCAAATTTAATCAAAATCTTCTGGGTTGAGCAGCGTTCGACTGAGCGCTCACGCCGAAGTCTCACCCGCTTTATTTGTGCAAGTTAAAAGTGGAACAGCTTATAGCGTTTCCTAATCATATCAACTATATCATACTCCCCTCTCGAAGATCGGGGAGGGGGTTGACTTTGATGAAATTTAGTGATTTTCGGTTCATACTATTTTTGTGAGAGTCAAAAATATCTCTCCTGTCATTGCTTCGCTTTGCTGTCTACGAGACGCTACGCGAACGCAATGACTACATAAATTTTGGATGAATTTTTATCTCCTCAAAAGGCATAGAGTCAACACCTTAGGTTGGGGATGGGGTTTTTGTACCTCACTCAACCGAGAAGCGCCATATTACTAAGATTTACCCTCCAATTAATGGCTTTTGTTAGTTCTTTTTCACATCACGAGCCATATTCAGGTAGTAGTCCTCAATTTTGGCATTAGGACGACGGGGTGTAGTGGCGGGAATTTTAGGAGTGTTATCTTGATTCGTTTCAATTGGCTCTTTAGCAGAAACTTGCTTTATGCCTTGCACCTCATCAGATTCCAAGAAATAACCAGACTTAGTAAATCCGAACAAATTGGCAAAAAAACCAAATATATTTCCGAAAAAATTAGAAATACCTTGGAATAAAACACCAAACAAGCCTTCAAAACGAAGGAACAAGTTCCGAATAATTTGAGTTAGACGAAGCATAAGGGCACCTTCAACGATTGCCTACTATCATTGTGACTCAATTGCGATCGCCCAATTGGTGCTATGGCAAAAATCTACCAGTGGGTAGGTATAGCCCAAACAAAGGGCAATCGCTGCGATGATACTATTTTTGCTGAACCAGCAAAACCGACTTCACCGGACGCTTGATAGAATTTCCCTCCAAATCAACCTTCCCGTAAAAGCTTTTTCCCTTGTAATAAAGCGAAGATGAACTTCCCCCATCCAAATTCATCGCTTTATCAGCGCCAAGGGTTTTCATCAAATCAGCTAAAGCTGGCAAGGATACCCCAGAGTTCGCGGAAGCCGAGGGTTTTTGAGCCACCATAACTAAAACAATGCTGCCATCACGGGTGATACCTACGGCAGTTCTGGCATTGGGTTGTTTGCTGCCAAGGGCATCTCGTTTATTGTCATTATCTACAAAGCCCTCTTTTACTAACGTAAGTTCTGGCAATAGGCTTGGGCCAGCACCTATAGCATCGACTAACTGGCAACCTGCTGGTGATGACTGACTGTGTAGCGCAATCGAATAACTGATAGTTTGTCCACAGATGTAGCGGCGGAATTCTGAGCGATTGAATATTTGGCCCAGGTAAGGTTTTAAATTGGGATTGTTTACCAACCGTTCGTTTTCCTTAGGGTTAGCAACCAACTTTCCTTGTATGACAACATAAGATGTAGTTTTTTGGTTGGTTGGGTCAAAAAAGCCTGCGTTCAAAATAGCTACGGCTCGATGCTTTTGGGCAAATTCCTCTACAGTGGCTACGTTCTCTGATAATGCAGGAGTTACCAAAAATCTGCTATTCGCTGGAATCAACAGGATGTGAGCTATGGTTTGGGGCAAAGCGCGCTCGAAGTAGCGGATAGTTTTTGGTGGTGAAGATGCAACAGTTGATATTGACGGTGTTGAAGAACGCAAATTAAACCACAACACCATTGACAAGCTAATTAATATCAAACCTAGTAGTTTAATTTTTCTCACTTTTTAACTCACTTGCAGTTAGATCAAACAAAGTTAATTTAGTTGAAATACTTTAAGCTGAAAATTAGAGGAATCAACGTACACGATGCGCGATTGGTTGCAGCAATGCTGGTGCATGGGTTAACCCATATTCTTAGCATTTAACATTACTGATTTTGCTCGTTACTCAGAAATTACTGCTGTTACAGCGCTTCCGGCTATTATGCAATACAGTTTTTCTCCTTGCCCTCTCCTATCAAAGCTTTTAGATTTGAGGATGTACCTCATAGCTGCCGTAAGTGCTGTAATCCAACTGGGATCTCTAACCAGTACTGAAGAAGCAAGAATAAATACTTTAGCAGAAATTAACCGCTATAAAAGTACTGTTCCTATTATTACTAAGCGATCACTAATTTTTAGCTGATAGTAAAAATGCTCTCAAAACCCCTATTCGATTAACTGTCGCGCACCTTGCGGTATAAGTATTTTAAAGACTTTCCACTCTTACAAGAGCTTAAAAAATTTTATAGCTTGAAAACTTTTATTATGTACACATCCGCGCAACTAAACCTTAAAACCCAAATACAGCAAAGCTTTCAAAGGTCAGCCGTTGCAAAACACCTCATCCTGATAGCGATTGAAACGCCTCATTCGGGCTACCACCGTCCCCAGCTTCAGCCCTGGCAAAGTTGCAAAACACCTCATCCTGATAGCGATTGAAACGCGATATCATTATATACTGATATCTATAGTAGAGTAAAGTTGCAAAACACCTCATCCTGATAGCGATTGAAACGCTTGAAACTTACTAAAATCCCTATTGGGGATTGAAATTAAGACCATGTTAGAAACCACAAACCTAAAAAATATCTCCAAAAAATTCGCTCTAGCCAAAAATTGTGCTTCTTTCAAAGAAAATGAGGCAATGAGAGCTATTGCATATAGCATGGATTTACTACTACCTGGTTTGTATATATGGCTACTTGGTTTTAGTATTCGCATTGGTGGAAGCGTACCAGATGATATTCCCTATAAATATCCTGGTAAAATTCACAGTAATACTGGCATTGCTTTAGTATTACCAGGATATAGAATTTTTACGACTTACCAGGGTAGCTATGACCCTAAACAGGCATCAAATACAGGGACTAACAGCTTTTAATTGTACGGTTCTCGACTCAAATACTTTTGAAACCTTAATGACTCAGGCAGGATATTCAATCTCAGGTAGCGCACCTGCACAGTCTAATAGAATAAAAGTATGGTGGATTCATAACGAATATCCAAGAGTCGAGTCCGTATATAGTCCAGATAAGAGAATAGTGATAACGGCGTATCATATCAACTAATATTTTTTATTTCTATAAAACAATTTTCAACGTGGGCAGAAAATTTTTGTTTATAGGATTTTTATAGTCTGTAATACTTTCACCACCAAAATAAATTAGCTATCTCCTGTAACTGATTCCAATTCTAGAGACAGCGAATGTGTGTCTCTGAATGTTGAAGCAGGCAAGTACACTGTAAATTGAGTACCTCTACTTACTTGACTATAAACATTAACAAAACCACCGTGATTTTTAATGATACCCAGTGTTGTAGAGAGTCCTAAACCTGTACCTTTGCCTACTTCTTTAGTGGTGAAAAATGGTTCAAAAATCCGTTGCTGGACTTCCGACGACATACCAATACCAGTATCCGTTATCACGATCGCAATATAAGAACCCACTTTAGCATCAATATTTATCTGGGCAGAATGTTCACCAATCACCAGATTTTCCGCCGCAATCCTTAAAATACCGCCATTGGGCATAGCATCGCGGGCGTTGATTACTAAGTTTATTAGCACTTGATGCAGTTGAGTTATGTCTCCACGAACATACCAGAGATTTTTCGGGATATCTATTTGGCAAATAATCGATTTGGGGAATGTTTGAGCGATAATCTGCTCAATTTCTGCCATCAATGCCTGAATTTGGATAATTGTCCGTTTGCTTTCAATACCCCGTGCGAAAGATAATACTTGCTTAAGCAAATTAGCGCCGCGTCTAACATTATTTTCTAAAGTTTGCAGTATTTGCTGACTCTGTTGATCGGGTAATTTCTTCTGCAACAGTTGAACTGACATTAAAATTGGGGATAGTATATTGTTGAGGTCATGGGCGATACCGCCAGCTAGAGTGCCAATACTCTCCAAACGTTGCGATCGCAAAAGTTGAGCTTCCAGTTGTTTCTGCTGCGTAATCTCAGTGTTCACACTCAAAATGGATTTTGGTTGTCCGTCATCATCTTCAATCAGTGTCCACCGACTTTCAACGATAATTACTTTGCCTTCCCTTGTCAGTTGATGCAATTCACCCCGCCACTCACCCGTATTCATCACCCTTAAGTAAGCATCTTCTAGCTGTGGTGAAACCTCTTTATACAAAAGTTGCAAGACATTCTTTCCTACAGCTTCCTCAGCCTTCCAGCCGTATAAACTCTGTGCACCTTTATTCCAAAATAATATTTCGTTGTGAATATTTCGCACCAAAATCGCGTCAGTTGATACATCCAGCAGCGCGGCTTGTTCACGGATTTTCTGTTCTGCCTGTTTTTGCTGAGTTATATCTCGCGTCAGTGCCAAATGAATGAACGTGCCATCAGATTCGTTACGCAGTGGTACAGCATGAGTTTCCATGTAACGGCGAGTGCCTTTAAATCCAACAATTTCAAACTCCAAAGTCCCCTTGTTACCCTGGCAGACACTTTTATGCAAGTCGGCAAAGGCTGCTCTATACTCTGGCATAATTACAGCATCAATTGGTTTACCAATCAATACATCAGCACTTTCCACTTCCATCATTGCCAGCCCTTCTGCATTAATTTCTAAAAGGGTGCCATCCCTGGCAATTAACTTGATGCATTCTGGTTCTGCATCTATCATGGCTCGTAAACGATTTTCGCTTTGGCGTAAAGCCAGTTCCGTCTGCTGAAGTTGCTTGATATAACGCCACAACAAATCATACAGCAGCGCCACTAGCACCAAATCTACAATAGCAGCGATAAAAAACGTAACTATCGCCTTTTGGGAATTTGCTTGTGACTGCTGCATTCCCTGGTGTAACAAATTTTGTTCCGCATTTAAAGAGTCATTAATCAGGTGTTGAATCTCTTTGCCGAGTTGCTTGCCTTTATCAGCTAAGATTCGCTCCCGAACTGCTTCAAATCCCTGGTTTTGTCTGAGGTAAATTTCTTGTTGGAGAATGTTGAGCCTGTTAGTAATTTTCGGCTCCAGCACAGAAATCCACTGCTGTTTTTGATGGTTATCAGCAGTTAACTTAGTCAGAATCTGAATATTGCTATTAGTTTGTTGATAAGCTGCAAGATAGGTTTGTAAATCATCTGCATCTGCTGTAATTAGGTAATTACGCTGTGCAGTCTCAGTATCTTTGAGCGTAGATTGGATACTTTCAAGCTGAGTAAGAACTTCATAAGAGTGGATCACCCATTGCTGGTTATGAATCAGCTTAACAGTGTTGCTATATGAGACTACAGCATTAGTAAATACAACTGCCAATGCTAGGACGAATATTGCTTTCAGCTTTTGGACTCGATACCATTTTTTGCTCATGCGATCGCCCTTTTTATCGCAGATTACCTCCATCAGTTAAGATTAAAGATTAAAAATAAATACTGAGAATAGTTTAAGGATTTTGAGAACACGAGTAACAAAATACAATCTGTTAGAGTTGTAAATATATGGATTTTTAGGGATGATTATTTATACATAATAATCACAAATAAATCCGCTAATTTTTAATATAAATTCATTTTTAGCCGTAGTGTAGCTAATGGAGTTCGGAGCAGATAATTTGCCTATCCAAAAGCATAGATGTACATTGGTGTCAAATTAATGTTAATTCCTGGTCTGACAAGGGTTTGAGAATTTATCTTGTTCTCAGCCAGAGTCCAAGAATGAGGTTTATAACCGCCTTTTTAACTGAATTGAAAAAAGCTAAGTTATTCTACAATCATAAGCTTGACATGATTCAAACAATATGTTAATAATAATAGTTTGTGGAAACTTTACTTCTTAATATAAGCTCTTGGCTAACGTCATTGTCATAGGTGCCCAATGGGGCGATGAAGGAAAAGGTAAAATAACTGACTTACTCAGCCGTTCCGCAGATGTTGTGGTGCGTTATCAAGGGGGTGTCAACGCTGGACACACAATTGTAGTCAAAGGTCAGACCTTTAAGCTGCACTTGATCCCTTCTGGTATTTTGTATCCAAATACCGATTGCATTATCGGCTGTGGAACAGTCATCGATCCACAGATTTTGATCGCAGAACTCGACCAACTAAAAGAATTAAATATTTCCACTGACCACCTGCTGATATCTGAGACAGCCCACGTAACAATGCCTTATCATCGGTTGATTGACCAGGCATCAGAAGAACGACGGGGAAGCTATAAGATCGGCACAACAGGTCGGGGCATTGGGCCGACTTATGCTGACAAATCTGAACGTACAGGCATTCGGGTTTTAGACTTGATGAACCCTGATGGGCTACGTGAGCAGTTGGAGTGGACGATTAATTATAAAAACGTCATTTTAGAAAAGCTTTACAACTTGCCGCCTCTAGATGCACAAGAGGTGATTGAACAGTATCTGGGTTATGCAGAACGCTTGCGCCCTTACGTTATTGATACATCGTTAAAAATATCCGATGCGATTCAGCGACGGCGCAATATTTTGTTTGAAGGTGCACAAGGTACACTTCTTGACCTAGATCATGGAACTTATCCTTATGTCACCTCCTCTAATCCCGTGGCCGGAGGGGCTTGTGTTGGCGCAGGGGTAGGGCCGACAATGATTGACCGGGTAATTGGAGTGTCGAAAGCCTACACAACGCGGGTGGGAGAGGGGCCATTTCCCACCGAATTGGATGGAGAGTTGGGAGAATTGTTGTGCGATCGCGGTGCCGAATTTGGCACAACCACCGGACGCAAACGGCGCTGTGGCTGGTTTGATGCCGTCATCGGTCGTTATGCCGTGCGGATTAACGGCATGGATTGTATGGCGCTGACCAAACTGGATGTGCTCGATGAATTAGAGGAAATTCAAGTTTGTGTCGCTTATGACATAGACGGTCAACGCAGCGAACACTTCCCTACAAGTTCCCGTCAATTTGCTAGATGTCGCCCCATCTACAAAACCTTACCAGGATGGAAAGTGTCAACAACCCACTGCCGCACCCTGGAAGACTTGCCACAGCAAGCACTGGACTATCTAAAATTCCTCGCTGAATTGATGGAAGTCCCGATCGCGATCGTCTCACTCGGAGCAAGCCGCGATCAAACCATAATCGTAGAAGACCCAATCCACGGGCCCAAACGCGCTTTATTGCACCCCGACGGTACACCTGCTACCTTGCTAAGTGCGTAAATTAGTCATTAGTCATTTGCAAAGGACTAATGACTAATGACTAATGACTAATAACTAATGACAAAGGACAACTTCTATGGCTATTACAGTCGAATCTCAAAAACGTCCAGAAGGCAGCAAGCCAAGAGCTTTGCGCCGTGCTGGATTGATACCTGCCAACTTGTATGGTCATAAGGGTACAGAATCCATTTCTTTGACCATTGAGGCCAAAACTGTTGAGCGTTTGCTCAAAAGAGCTTCCGTCAACAACACTTTGATTGAGTTGAATATTGCTGATGCACCTTGGCGCGGTAAAACCTTGCTGCGGGAACTTCAGATCCATCCAGCCAAAGGTACACCTTACCACCTCAGCTTTTTCGCGGTTGCAGGCCACGGTGACACCACTGTAGGAGTTCGGTTGCGTTTTGTGGGAACTGCCATTGGTGTTAAACAAGAGGGTGGTGTTTTAGACACCGTAATTTCTGAATTGCAAGTGAGTTGTGCACCAGAAAACATCCCAGATGTAATCGAAATCGATGTCTCTAACCTGCAAATTGGAGACAGCTTGAGTATTAGTGATATACCCTTTCCTGAAGGTGTTACACCTCTAGCTGAATCAGAGCGACTTGTTGTGAGCGTTTTGCCACCACAAATTAGCGCTGAAGATGCTGGTACAGAAACTGAAACTGAAGCAGCTTCTTAAGCTAGTTAAACTGTGTAATAATTTTTGATGAAACCAGGGGGGAACTCCTGGTTTTTTTGTATTTGAACCGCAGAGGCGCAGAGAGCGCAGAGGACAGAGATGACAGAAGCGACTCTTCCAGCTTTAATTCAGCAAATGTTGCAGCCGGGATTTTATCCCCATAAGGTAACAGAACCCATTCAACTAATTCAAACTCACATTTCTTATGTGGTGTTGACTGGAGATTACGCTTATAAACTGAAAAAACCTGTGAATTTTGGCTTTTTGGACTTTTCCACCTTAGATAAGCGGCAGCATTTTTGTCAGGAAGAGTTACGCTTAAATCAACGGGGTGCTGGTGAACTGTATTTAGAAGTTTTGCCCATAAGTTTAGTAGGGGAACAATATCAGTTAGGGGGAACGGTAGAGGCTGTAGAATACGTGCTGAAGATGCGTCAGTTTCCTCAAGAGTCACTATTAAGTACACTTTTTGAGCAGGGTAAGTTAAATGAGACACAGCTAGATGAGTTGGGACGGGTGGTGGCTCAATATCATGCCCAAGCACAGACGAATGATTACATTCGCACTTTTGGCGAAGTACCAAATGTCCGGGCTGCCTTTGACGAGAATTACCAGCAAACTGAGAAGTACATTGGTGGCCCCCAGACGCAGGCGCAATTTACAGAAACAAAGCAGTATACAGATAAGTTTTTTGCCGAATGTCCAGAATTATTTGCTAGCAGAATTCACAGCGATTATATTCGTGAATGTCACGGGGATTTACACCTGAGAAATATTGCCCTGTGGCACGATAAAATCTTGCTGTTCGATTGCATTGAGTTTAATGAGCCGTTTCGCTTTGTCGATGTGATGTACGATGTGGCGTTTACGGTGATGGATTTGGAAGCTCGTCAGCGCAAAGATTTGGGTAATGCGTTTTTGAATGCCTATATAGAGCAAACTGGAGACTGGGAAGGCTTACAGGTGTTGCCTTTATATTTAAGTCGTCAGGCTTATGTCCGGGCGAAGGTGACATCCTTTTTGCTAGACGATCCAAGTGTACCTACGACGGTAAAGGAAGAAGCGACAAAAACTGCTGCTGACTATTACAAACAGGCTTGGGAATACACTAAACCAAATCTGGGACAACTAATTTTGATGTCGGGGTTGTCGGGTTCTGGTAAAAGTACCACAGCCAGGTATTTAGCCCGTCAACAGGGAGCGATTCACCTGCGTTCTGATGCTGTGCGGAAGCATTTAGGGGGAATTCCCGTTTGGGAAAGAGGTGGCGATGATTTGTATACACCTGAGATGACCGAGAAAACTTACACACGGCTGTTGGAATTGGGAATTATCCTAGCTAAACAAGGTTTTTCGGTGATTTTGGATGCCAAGTATGATAAGCAGCAGTTACGGCAAGAAGCGATCGCACAAGCTACAAAGCATCAACTTCCCCTTCAAATTATCCAATGCACGGCACCGCTTGAAGTTCTAAAAGAGCGTTTGAACAATCGCACTGGTGATATCGCTGATGCCACCGCCGATTTATTAGCCTCACAAATTAAACAAGCTGAACCTTTCACTGAAGACGAACAACCTTACGTAAAGATTTTAGATACAACTCAACCACAAGAGGCACAATTAAAATAATTCGTAATTCGTAATTCGTAATCATGCTCGCAGACTTGATAATGCTGCGCTAAGGTAATTCGTAATGGAATCGAAAATTACGAATTACGAATTAGTAATTAGTTAAGAGCTTTTTTACTCTATGGCAGACAAAAAGAACGACTTTTTCAGTGTTTCTCCCAGCTTTTTTTCTCAACTATTATTTGGGGCATTTTTAACATTTATATTAATAATGACCGGCTCTGCACCAGCCCTGAGCATCTTCTTAGGAATCATGGGCGGTTTTATCTTAAGCTGGATCACAAATTTAACCGATAATAGCTCCCAGGCTCCAGCTGTCGCCTCCTCTGATGGCGTCGATACAGGATTGAAATACTGGTTATTTTTTATGCTTGGCTTTGTATATTTGGGGTATCCCGCACCCATGAGTATCTTACTAGGTGGAATAGGCGCTTTAGCTGGAGGCTGGATTACTGCTTGGTGGGGAAGTAAGGAAGAAACTAGAACTCAGTTGCAAGTTGAAGAGTCAGAAGAGTCCGAAGTTGAACCAACGAATGAGAGGATTAACAAACGGCAAACAAGAAGAACCGCCCGCCGTTACCGTCGTGGCGCTGGAAGTAGTTTCAATTTCAAGTTTTGGGAAAGGTAATAATTTGGGCATGGGGCATGGGGCATTGGGCATTGGTTATTAATTCTTCTCCCTCCCTCATCTGCCCCATTCCATATTTCCCACTGCTTTAACTTCTTCCCTTTGACAGAGGCTAGGCGATCGCAGATTTTTTAAGAATTGTGTATCAGCACCAATATCAATGCTCATAAAATTGACACACTCAGGTCTAAAGACACTGAAGCTCTACGCTACTGGAAAACTTGTAAGATCGACACAGTTGGGCTGAACAGTTCGAGCTAGAGAAAGCGAATTCTGACCTAGTTGCCAAAAATTTGGAGAAATTAACATGACTCAAGACGTATTTGAATTACCAGGGCCAGAAGGAAATTCTATTGTCGGTAGTCTGCTTGATTTTGGTCGCGATCCTTTGGGGTTTTTAACTAAGTGTGCGCGTGAATATGGTGATATTGTACCTATGCATTTGGGGTTGACTCCAACTTGCTTGTTAAACAATCCGCAGTATATTGAGCAAGTACTTAAAGATAGAAATTTATTTGTCAAAAGTCGGGGTTTACGCGCCCTCAAAAGCTTATTGGGTGAGGGATTGCTATCTAGCGAAGGAGATTCCTGGTTTCACCAGCGCCGCTTGATCCAACCTATATTTCACCAGAAGCGCATTGCCACATATAGCGATATTATGGTTGCCTACACTGAACAAATGCTGAATTCTTGGCAAGATGGCCAAACTCGTGATGTTCACGAAGACATGATGCGCCTCACCTTAAATATTGTGATGAAAACAATATTTAACCGCGACATCAACGAGGGAGAGGCACAAGATGTGGCTCATGCAATGGATGTGACAATGGATTGGTTTGAAAGTAAGCGCCAACAAAATTTTATCTTTTTGGAATGGTTCCCGATACCGGAGAATATTCGCTACAAAAATGCCATCAAGCAAATGGATAAAACCATTTACCAGATGATTAATCAACGGCGTGCTAGTGGTGAAAATCCAGGGGATCTACTCTCAATGTTAATGGCGGCCAAGGATGAAGAAGATGGTAGCCAAATGAGCGATCGCCAATTGCGCGATGAAATCGCAACATTAATGTTAGCAGGACATGAGACTACATCCAATACTTTGACGGCAGCATGGGTGCTTTTATCTCAGTATCCTGAAGTACGTACTAAATTATTAGCAGAGTTACAAGATGTCTTGGGCAATCGCTCCCCGACGATTGCAGATATACCCAACTTACGCTACACCGATATGGTTATCAAGGAGACGATGCGGATAACTCCTCCTGTGTATAGCATGGCGCGTAAAGCAACTCAGGACTGTGAAATTGGTGGTTATGAAGTACCAGAAGGTTGCATACTCATCATGAGTCAGTGGGTAATGCACCACAATCCTCGCTACTTTGAAGATCCAGAGGTATTTAGACCAGAACGTTGGGCTAATGATTTAGAAAAAAATCTGCCGAGAGGAGTATACTTTCCCTTTGGCGATGGGCCTCGTGTGTGTATTGGTAAGAGTTTTGCAGTCATGGAGGCAATTTTATTACTAGCAACCATTGCCCAAAAGTTTGAATTAACTCTTGTGCCAGATCACCCAATTGTTCCCCAAGCTTCAATTACGTTACGCCCACTCTATGGGGTTAAAGTAACGCTAAAGCAAAATTTAGCGCCAGAGGGGGTTCTCATGTCTGGTTGAAGACATCGACCTGTAATGTTAATGCATAACAACAAAAACTTAGTGTCAGTAAATATTGACAATTGTCGGGGTAAGATTCTCACTTTTCAAGGGGTATTTTTCAAGTTAACCAAAAACCACGCTATTTACATCGGATTTGGATACAAAAGGCACATCAATTTTCAATAAATAGTTCCAAAGCCTTGTGGAGTCAGTATCTTAGTTTGTGTAATCTGATGATCCCCACTGTCTCGATTTAGGGAATTAGATACTCAAGTGCAATTCCCACTTATTCAATGTGCCTATGTGGTTTTTTGAAGCAATTCATCCACCTCACAGCTTCTAACAAGCGTAAATTTCAGTTTGTCGGCTGTAAGTTAATGAGTATAAAGCAGCAAGTGCAACTCACACGTCATTATGAACAACATTCTTAACCTAACCGTCTCACCAGCTGCGATCGCTATCATTGGTGGTGGCTTTAGTGGTTCTCTGGTTGCAGCGAATCTTTTACGCAACGCAACCATGCCACTATCCATCAAGTTGATTGAACGTAATTCTGAAATAGGTAGAGGAGTTGCTTATGGTACACCAGTGGACTGTCACTTGCTGAATGTGCCGGCGGGTAAGATGAGTGCTTATGGTGATGAACCAAATCACTTCCTTAACTGGCTGCACAGCAACGGTCATGAAGAGGTAACTCCATCCACCTTTGTTCCGCGTCGGGTTTATGGGGACTATGTGCAGGCGACTTTAAAAGCAGCACAGGCAAATGCATCGGCGAATGTGCAGCTAGAGAAAATTGTGGATGAAGCGATCGCCATCGAAACAAAACCCAACAAAACAATAGTCTACCTGAGCAGTGGTCAATGTTTGCATGTGCAAAAGGCAGTGTTAGCATTGGGCAATTTCCCGGCAATTCTGCCTGCACCTCTCGCCGTTTTAGGCAAGCGCTATGTTAAAGATGCTTGGTCTGCTGATGCAATTACCAACCTAAATCCAGAGGATGCCATTCTATTGGTAGGCACTGGATTAACAATGGCAGATGCGGTTGTTGCCTTGCACCAGCAAGGGTTTCAGGGACAAATTCATACTGTTTCGCGGCATGGATTGATGCCCTGTAGCCACAAATCAACGAATCCTTATCCGGCTTTTATTGACGTAGAAACTGCACCAAAAACGGCGCGAGGACTGCTACATCTGGTACGTCAAGAACTGCGCGACGCCCTTATCCAAGGGCAAGAAGATTGGCGGGCGGTAATTGATGCCATCCGCCCAATTATTCCCCAACTTTGGCAAGCAATGCCATTACCGGAACAGAAGCGATTTCTGCGCCATGTCAAAGCTTACTGGGAAGTTCACCGTCATCGGATTGCCGAAAAGATTGCCGAAGTATTGGATGCTGCAATGGAATCTGGTCAACTGATCCATTATGCAGGTCGGATTCAAAGTTGTCAGGAGTTTGAGAACGGGGTGGATGTGAAGATTTGCGAACGAGG
>NNBV01000742.1_pt1 | contig 50241 bp, 52 predicted proteins | sample 1173771 | NCBI WGS metagenome assembly NNBV01 (sample SAMN07173938, study PRJNA388173) | plant metagenome | isolation source: symbiotic tissue sample KVS11 | place: Norway: Troms, Kvaloya island | reverse complement strand
AACGCCGACGGGGTACCTTGCCCCGCGAATGTCCCCCGGCCTGCGGCCTCCTCCTTTATTTCGCTGCGCAAGGCACCCCATCGGCGTGAGCGTTTTCAGAGCAGTGGTTGATCGCGCGACCACCGCAGAGCGTGCCCAGGTGCACAGGGCGTCGGGTGCTCCCCGCAGCGAAATAAAGGAGGAGGGGCGCAGCCCCGGGGGACATTCGCGGAGGGGAGCACCCGGCGGCCTGTGCACGCGCCCTGAACAAATGCACCCCGAACGACAGAGCCAAAAAAACATACCCCCGCGCCCCAAATGTTTCTAAGGCTGAAACCATTGAAACACCAGCCATGGCTAACCTCCCGCCATCCGACAAACACAAACAAGAAGGCTCCCATGGCTGAAGAATCAGGCTCGCAGGGCTCCTACCTGCCGCAACTCCTGCGCCGAAGTACCGCATTGGCGGCAGCCGGCTGCGCCTTCGTGGCGGGCTGCAGCGCCGCGGGCGGCGAGGCACGCTACGACAACTCGCCCCAGTTCAAGGACGGCGGGTTTCACAACATGGCCAACCCCGACCTGCCCGCACAGGCCAGCGCCTGGCGCATCTGGTCGCGCTTCATCGTCGGCAGCAAAGTCGACAGCGTGCCCACCGACCCCATTCCCGTGAAACCGCTCGACAAGGCCACGCTGGACGCCCTCGACGCCGACACCAACCACATCGCACGCCTGGGCCACTCCTCGCACCTGCTCAAGCTGCGCGGCAAATACTGGCTCATCGACCCGGTGTTCAGCGAACGCGTGTCCCCCGTGCAATGGGCCGGCCCCAAACGCTTTCACCAGCCGCCCATGACCCTCGAGCAACTGCCGCCCATCGAAGCCGTCATTCTTTCGCACGACCACTACGACCACCTCGACCTGGCCACCATCGAATACCTCTCGAAGACCGTCCAACACTTCTTCGTGCCGCTGGGCGTGCGCACCCGCCTCGTGGTGATGGGCGTGCCGGCCGAACGCGTGACCGAACTCGACTGGTGGCAAGACGCCGAACACGACGGCGTGAAGCTCTCCGCCACGCCAGCGCAACATTTTTCAGGCCGCACGTTGGGCGACCGCGACCGCACGCTGTGGGCCTCGTGGGTGGTGCAAAGCGGCCACCAGCGCATTTTCTACAGCGGCGACTCGGGCTACTTTCCAGGCTTCAAGCAGATCGGCGACCGCTTCGGTGGCTTCGACATCGCGCTGATGGAAAACGGCGCCTACGACGCCATGTGGCCCGCCGTGCACATGACGCCCGAGCAAAGCGTGCAGGCCTTCGAGGACCTGCGCGGCAAGGTGTTCTTCTCGGTGCACAACAGCACCTTCGACCTCGCCTTCCACACCTGGCACGACCCGCTGGACCGCATCGCGAGCCTCACCGAGGCGAAGAAGATCGAGCTGGCGACGCCGGTGATCGGCGAGGTGGTGACGGTCGGGCAGGCGCGCACCAACACGCGGTGGTGGGTCGGGCTGCACTGAGCCGTCAGGCCCTGCGTCAGAGGGTGCGGCCCGCTAATTCGTCTTGCGGAAATGCAGCTCTATCGCATGCACCGTGTCCAGCAACTGCGGGCGCACCTCCTGCATGAACACCTCCGGCGGCATCGAGCGCGGGCCGGCCGCGCTCAGCACCATCAGCGGCATGCCCTTGCCCACGCGCAGCGGTGACGCAATGGCGCTCACCTCACCGCGCCAGTCGCCGAAGGAGCTGCAGCAGCCGTGGCGGTCGATGTCTTCCACCGCCTGGCGAATGCCCTGCTCGATGCGCGGCCAGCCGGCCATGTCGAGCGTGCGAATGCGCTCCTCCAGGCCACGCCGCGCGCCAGGCTTGGCAGCCGCCAGGTAGGCCCGCCCCATGGCCGAGGTGGCCAGCGGAATGCGCGAGCCGATGTTCAGCCGAATGGTGACGATCGAGTCGCTGCGGCAGGTCTCCACATAGAGCATCGACATGCCGTCGCGCATGCCCAGCGCAATCAGGCAACCGGTGTCGTTGGCCAGCTGCTGCATGAGCGGGCGGCTGACCTCCTTGGCGTCCAGCCTGGAAAGCGTGGTCCCGCCCAGCGTGAGCGTGGCCATGCCCAGCCGGTAGCGGCCCGACTCGGCCACGTGGTGCAGAAAGCCCAGCTTGGTCAGCGTGTAGGTCAGCCGCGTGACGGTCGACTTGGGCAGCGCGCAGCGCTCCGACAGCTCCTGGTTGCCCAGGCGCTCCTCGCCCGAGGCAAAGCACTGCAGCACCTGCAGGCCGCGCGCCAGGGCCGTCACGAAGTGGCGGTCTTCCTTGGCGTTGACCTTGTGGTGCTCGACGTCTTCGTACTCGCCGAGCTCCCGCTTGGAATGGACTTCTGCGCGCTTCATGCCCCCGACTCTAGAGCAGCCGCGCGAGCCGCTGCGAGACGATGCCCTCGGCCTCGCGCATGATGCGCGCGACCAACTCGGCCACCGTGGGCACGTCGTGAATCAGCCCGGCCACCATGCCGCAGCTCCAGGCACCGGCGTTCATGTCGCCGTCGACCATCACCTTCGGATAGACGCCGCCCACGAACTCGCGGATGTCGTCGATCTGGGTGTGGGCGCCCTTCTCTTTCTCGATGGCGAGCAGCGCCTCCACGCCCGCGTTGTTCAGCACGCGCTCGGTGTTGCGCAGCGGGCGCATCACCAGGCGCGTGTCCAGCTCCGACGCCGCCACGATGGCCGCCTTGACGTTGGCATGCACCGGCGCCTCCTGCGTGGCGATGAAGCGCGTGCCCATGTTGATGCCCTCGGCACCCAGCGCCAGCGCCGCCACCAGGCTGCGCCCGTCGGCCATGCCGCCGGAGGCGACGAAAGGAATGTCCAGCGCCTCGGCCGCGCGCGGCAGCAGGATGAAATTGGGCACGTCGTCTTCGCCCGGATGGCCGCCGCATTCGAAGCCGTCGACGCTCACCGCGTCGCAGCCGATGGCCTGCGCCTTGAGCGAGTGCCGCACCGACGTGCACTTGTGAATGACCTTCACGCCCGCCTTCTTCAACTGCGGCATGTACGCCTCGGGGCTGCGCCCGGCCGTCTCCACGATGCGCACGCCGCCCTGGATGAGGGCGTCGATGTACTCGGGGTACGGCGGCGAAGCGAAGGTCGGCAGAAAGGTGAGGTTCACGCCGATGGGCTTGTCGGTCATGTCCTTGCAGCGCGCTATTTCCCGGGCCAGCAGCTCGGGCGTTTTCTGCGTGAGGCCGGTGATGATGCCCAGCCCCCCGGCATTCGACACCGCCGCGGCCAGCTCGGCAAAGCCGACGTAGTGCATGCCGCCCTGGATGATGGGGTGCTCGATGCCGAAGAGCTTTGTGATTCTGGTGTGCATGGTCGATGTTTCAGTGGTCGCGTTGCAGGATGATTTCTTCCTCGACCTCGCGCAGGCGGTCCTTGCCGAAGAAGATCTGGTCGTTCACGAAGAAGGTGGGTGAGCCGAAGGCGCCTTGCTCGAAGGCTGTTTGCGTGTTGGCCATCAAGGCCTGCTTGACCTCGGCGGTCTGCATGGCCGCGAAGAGGTCTGCCGCGGGCAGGCCGGCGCTGTTGAGCGCGGTGCTCACCACGCTTGCATCGGCCATGTTCAGGCTGCGCTCCCACATGCAAGAGAACACCGTGTCGACGTACTGCGTGAAGCAGCCCAGCGTTTGCGCCGCCACCGCGCCGCGCATGACGGTCAGCGTGTTCACGGGAAAAAAGTCATTGCGGCGGTACGCCGTGATCTGGTGCTTGGCAAGGAAGCGCTGGAACTCCAGCGCGTCGTAGGCGCGCTTGTTCGCGATGTCGGCGAACGCCTCGGCGGGCGAGCGGTTGTTCGTGAGCTTGAACAGGCCGCCCAGAAGAATCGGCACGTAGTCGAACGCAACGCCCGTGCGCGCCGCCACTGCGGGCAGCACCTTGTGGCACAGGTAGGCGTTGGGGCTGCCGAAGTCGAACAGGAACCGGGCTTTCACGTTGTTGGGCGTGTTCATGGTCACCACGTCTCCATCCAGGGGCGCAGTTCCATCTCGTGCGTCCACGCGTTGCGCGGCTGCTGGTGGATCTGCCAGTAGGCCTCGCCGATGCTGTCGGGCGACACCACGCCGCCCTGCTCCAGCAGCGCATAGCGCTCGGGAAAGTTGGTGCGGATGAACTCGGTGTCGATGGCGCCGTCGATCACCGGGTGCGCCACGTGGATGCCCTTGGGCCACAGCTCGCGCGCCATGCTCTGCGCCAGCGCGCGAAGGCCGTGCTTGGCGCCGGAGAAGGCGGCGTAGCCCTCGCGCCCGCGCAGGCTGGCGGTGGCGCCCGTGAAGATGATGGTGCCGCGACCGCGCTCCAGCATGCGCTTGGCCACTTCGCGGCCCATGAGAAAGCCGCCGAAGCAGGCCATCTCCCACACCTTGAAGTACACGCGCGCCGTGGTCTCGGTGATGCCGAAGCGCACGTTGGCGCCAATGTTGAACACCGCCACCTCGATGGGCGCGATGTTCTTCTCGATGTTGTCCACCAGGGCCACCATCTCTTCTTCCTTGCGGGCGTCGCTGCCGAAGCCGTGCGCGTCGCCGCCGGCGGCCTTGATCTCCTGCACCAGGGGCTCGAGCTTGTCGGCGGTGCGCCGGGTGACGCAGGCGATGTAGCCCTCGCGGGCGAATCGCTTGGCGATGGCGCCACCGGTGGCGTCTCCGGCCCCGATCACGAGGATGGCTTTCTTGTCGTTCATGCGGTGTCTTTCGTCGGTCGGTCGGTGAATGCACACGGGGTCGTCGTGCGGCCTCGTCATTCTGAAATGCCGGGCTGGCAAACAGTGAACCGCAGACGCAATTCAGAACTGCATTGCAGAACTCCGAGTCGCAGGGCGGTTTTTGCAGTTTCCCTGCGAAGGCTGCAAATCAAATGCACCGCTCATTGGGGAAATCCCTGTTCGATGTTCTGCAGTGCAGTTTTTCGAACGCACTGCGCGTGCCGCTTGCTTCATAGACTCGCCGCCACCCAAGCCCCGGAACGCGAACCCACGATGACCACCGAGACACTTCCACTGCCTGCCCCACCCACGCGGGTGCACGAACTCCTTGCGCCCTGGATTGCCGCGCAGCCCAACGCCCTGGCGCTGCGCGACGCCCATGTGTCGCTGACCTACGGCGAGCTTGACGCGCAGATGGAGGCCATGGCGCGGCAGCTGGCCGACGCGGGCGTACGCGCCGGCGACCGCGTGCTCATCGTGGGCGAGAACAGCGTGGCGCTGTGCGTCATCTTCATGGCGCTGAGCCGGCTCGACGCCTGGACCATCGCCGTGAACGCACGGCTCACGCCACGCGAAATCGGCCAGTTCATCGCGCACTCCGGCGCACGGCGCGTGCTGTACCTGTGCCATGTGTCGCCCGAGGCCAGCGCGCACGCGCGCCAGCACGAGGCCGTGCCATGGGTCAGCACGCTGGGCGAGATTGCCATCGGCCCGCTCGCGCACGACGTGCTGCCGGAGCCCTGCAGCGCCGCCCCCGCCGAGCAGGTGGCCGCCATGGTCTACACATCGGGCACCACGGGCGCGCCCAAGGGCGTGATGCTGACCCACGCCAACCTGATGTTCGTGGCCACCTGCGCGCGCGACCTGCGCCGCTTCGGCCCGCGCGACGTGGTCTACGGCGTGCTGCCGATGGCGCATGTGGTGGGCCTGTCGACGCAGTTCCTGGGCGCGATGTGCGCGGGCACCACGCTGCTGCTGGAACCGCGCTTTGCCCCCGACAGCGCGCTGCGCGCATTGCGCAACGACGGCGTCACCGTGTTCACCGGCGTGCCGGCGCTGTTCGCGCGCATCCTGGAGTGGGCGCGCAAGAACGACACCGCCATCGAGGCGCCCGCACTGCGGCTCATCAGCGTGGCCGGCTCTCCGCTCACGCCGAGCCTGAAGGCCGAGGTGGAGCGCGCCTTCGGGCTGCCGCTGCACAACGGCTACGGCCTGACCGAAACCGCGCCCACCGTCGCGCAGACCCGGCTGGACACACCGCGCGACGACTGCGCCGTGGGCCCGGTCATTCCGCGCGTGGAAGCGCGCATCCGCGGCGCCGACGGCACCGACGTGCAGGCCGGCGAGGTCGGCGAGCTGTGGGTGCGCGGGCCCGGCGTGATGAAGGGCTACTACCGCAGCCCCGAGCTCACGGCGGCCGTGATCAACGGCGCGGGCTGGTTCAACACCGGCGATCTGGCGCGTCTCACGCAGGACGGCGCGCTGTTCATCTCGGGGCGCACCAAGGAGCTGATCATTCGCTCGGGCTTCAACGTGTACCCGCTGGAGGTCGAGCAGGTGCTCAACGCCTATCCGGGCATCGTGCAGTCGGCGGTCGTGGGCCGCGAGGCCGGGCACAACGAGGAGATCGTTGCCTTCATCGAGACCCGGGAAGGCCTGCCGCTGGACGACGCGCCATTGCGCGCGCACCTGCGCCAGCACCTGTCGCCCTACAAGCAGCCCAGCGAGATACGCGCGATGGCCGCACTGCCTTCGGCGCCCAACGGCAAGGTGCTCAAGGGCGTGCTGAAGACGCTTGCGCAGAAACCGCTGCACACCCTCGAATGACCTCCTCGATGAACACCCTTCTCTTTCGGACTCCCATGCACCATCGAACCCTTCGCACCCTTGCCCTCACGCTCTGCACCGCGGCCGCCGCGCTCACTGCCGCCTCGCAGGCTACCGCGGAAGAAAAGGCCAGCGCCTACCCCTCGCGGCCCATCAAGATCATGATCGGCTTCTCGCCCGGCGGCTCGACCGACGCGCCGATGCGCGTGCTCGCGGAGAAGGCCGGCGCCATCCTCAAGCAACCCATCGTCATCGAGAACAAGCCCGGCGTGGGCGGCACCATGCCGGCGCAAAGCCTGCAGTCGGCCGCGCCGGACGGCTACACACTGGGCATTGCATCGGCCGGCGTCTACCGGCTGCCGTACACCAACGACATCAAGTGGGACCCGGCCACCGACCTCAGCTACGTCATCGGCCTGACCGGCTACGCCTTCGGCATCGTCGTGCCCGCCAGCTCGCCCATCAAGACGCTGCAGGACTACGTGGCGCAGGCGCGCGCGAACCCCGGCAAGCTCACCTACAGCACGCCGGGCATCGCCACCACCAACCACCTGACGATGGAGCAGCTGTCGCGGCTGTACAAGATCGAGCTCAACCACATTCCCTACAAGGGCAGTGCCGAGTCGCTGCAGGCCATCGTGGGCGGCCAGGTCGACTCCGCGGCGGAGACTTCGGCTTTCGTGCCCTATGTGGATTCGGGCAAGCTGCGGCTGATTGCGGTGTGGGGCGACAAGCGCATGGCGCGCTACCCGAACGTGCCCACGCTGAAGGAAAGCGGCGCGAACATCGTGCAGACCTCGCCCTGGGGGCTGGTCGGGCCCAAGGGCCTGGACCCGGCCATTGGCGCCAAGCTGCATGACGCGTTCAAACAAGCGATGCAGACAAAGGAATTCAAGGAGATGCTGGCCCGCTACGAAATGGAGCCGGACTACAAAAGCGCGAAGGACTACCGCGCCTTTGCAGTGGATGCGATGAAGCGCGAGAAGGAGATCCTCGACGCGCTGGGGCTGTCTCGCAAGTAGAGGGCAAGCAGGCCAGCGGATAGCCGGCCGCGCGGCCGACTACCCCCCGCGCTCCTTGCGCTCGCGCGCCCGGCGCACCTGGCGCGTCTCGCCGGCCTGCGAGGCGATGCGGTCCTTCTCGCGCCGCTTTGCCGCGCGCTTCTCGCGCATGCGCTTGCCCAGCACATAGCTGCCCAGGCCGGTGACCACGGCAATGAACATGCCGATGACGCTGATGTCGATGCCGCCCATCACAGCACCCGCACGACGCCCGTCGGCTTGAAGCCGAGGTCGGCCGCCTTGCCCTTGCGCGCACGGTTGCCGCGCGCGTTGTTGAGCGTGCGGATCTCCAGCGTTTCCTCGCGCTCCTTGGCTCCGCGGCCGATGCCTTCGATGCGCACGCTGCGCGTGTAGGCCGCCGCGCCCGCCAGGGTGTCCTTGGGCTCCAGGTCGATCAGCGTGAGGCCGCGTCCGCCCTTGGGCAGGCTCTTGAGCTCGGCGATCTCGAAGGTCAGGATGCGTCCGCCCGTCGAGGCGCAAGCCACGTGCGTGGCAGCGGGCATCGGCTCGGCGCCGCTCGCGCCGCCCACCAGCGAAGGCCGGCACAGCTGCTCGCCCTCGCCCACGTCGATGAAGGCCTTGCCCCCGCGCTGGCGCGACATCATGTTCTCGACCGTGGCAATGAAACCGTAGCCGCCGGTGTTGGCCAGCAGCACGCTGGCGCCCACCGGGCCGGCAAAGAAATGCGTGACGTGCGTGCCGGCGTCCAGGTCGATGAGCGTGGTCACGGGCTGGCCGTCGCCGCGCGCGCCGGGCAGCGAGGCCACGGGCACGGTGTACACCCGCACGCCCTTGTCCTTGGCGCTGCCGAAGACCAGCAGCGTGTCGACGCTGCGGCATTCGAAGGCGCTGTAGAGCGTGTCGCCCGACTTGAAGCTGTACTCGGGCGCGGCAGCCTTTTCTCCGTTCGCGCCGTTGGCATTGGCTGCGGCCTTCTCGCTGGCCCAGCCCTTCTGCGCGCGCACCCAGCCCTTCTGCGACACGATGACCGTGACCGGCTCGTCGACCACCTTCACTTCGGACACGGCGCGCTTCTCGGCCTGGATGAGCGTGCGGCGCGCGTCCTCGAAGGTCTTGGCGTCGGACTCGATTTCCTTCACCAGCAGGCGGCGCAGCGCGGCCGGGCTGCCCAGAATGTCTTCGAGCTTCTTCTGCTCGTCGCGCAGGCCCTTGAGTTCCTGCTCGATCTTGATGGCCTCCAGCCGCGCCAATTGGCGCAGGCGGATTTCAAGAATGTCCTCGGCCTGGCGGTCGCTGAGGTTGAAGCGCGCAATGAGCGCGGCCTTCGGGTCTTCCGCGGCGCGGATGATCGCAATCACCTCGTCGATGTTCAGCAGCACCAGCTGCCGGCCTTCGAGAATGTGAATGCGCTCCAGCACCTTGTTCAGGCGGTGGCGCGAGCGCTTCTCGACGGTGATCGCGCGGAACGCGATCCACTCGTTGAGCATCTGGCGCAGCGACTTCTGCGTGGGCTTGCCGTCGATGCCCACCATCGTGAGGTTGATCGACGACGAGGTTTCCAGCGAGGTCTGCGACAGCAGCGTGGCAATGAATTCTTCCTGGCTGATGCGCGAGGTCTTGGGTTCGAACACCAGGCGCACCGCGGCGTCCTTGCTGGACTCGTCGCGCACCACGTCCAGCATCGACAGCATCGCGGCCTTGAGCTGCGTCTGGTCGGCGCTCAGGGCCTTCTTGCCGGTCTTGACCTTGGGGTTGGTGATTTCCTCGATTTCTTCGAGCACCTTCTGCGTGCTGACGCCGGGCGGCAGCTCGTTCACCACCAGCTGCCACTGGCCGCGTGCCAGCTCTTCGATCTTCCAGCGCGCGCGCACCTTGAGCGAGCCGCGGCCGGTGCGGTAGGCGTCGGCAATGTCGCTGGCGTTGCTGATGATCTGCGCGCCGCCGGGGTAGTCGGGGCCGGGCACGATGGCCAGCAGTTCTTCTTCGCTGAGCTGGCCGTTCGACTTGATCAGCGCCACGCAGGCGTCGGCAATCTCGCGCAGGTTGTGGCTCGGAATTTCGGTGGCCAGGCCCACGGCAATGCCGCTGGCACCATTCAGCAGCGTGAAGGGCAGCCGCGCGGGCAGCAGGCGCGGCTCTTCGGTGCTGCCGTCGTAGTTGGGAATGAAATCGACCGTGCCTTCGTCGATCTCGTCGAGCAGCAGGCTGGTGATGCGTGCCAGGCGCGCCTCGGTGTAGCGCATGGCCGCGGCGCCGTCGCCGTCGCGGCTGCCGAAGTTGCCCTGGCCGTCGACCAGCGGATAGCGCTGCGAGAAGTCTTGCGCCATGCGCACCAGCGCGTCGTACGCGGCCTGGTCGCTGTGCGGGTGGAAGCGGCCGAGCACGTCGCCGACCACGCGCGCGCTCTTCACGGGCTTGGCGCCCACGGTGCCGTTGGTGCCGCCGAAGCCCAGGCCCATGCGCGACATCGAATACAGGATGCGGCGCTGCACCGGCTTCTGGCCGTCGGACACATCGGGCAGCGCGCGGCCCTTGACCACGCTCAGCGCGTACTCGAGGTAGGCGGTCTGGGCGTAGTCGGCAAGGGTCAGCGTGGTATCGCCGTCGGTGGGGCCTGCAAGGTCGAGCGGAGGTTGGGAATCCATCGTCTGTCGTTCTCGGAAGATTGCGGTTGCTTGTTTATTCGGTCATGGCCGCCGACGGCGAGCCTGTCGCGGACGACACGGGCACATCGGGCATGTAGGGAGAGGTTGGCGTGCCGGACGGCTGCGGCAGGTCGGACAGGTTGGGCAAGGCAGGCAGGGGCGCGGGGCGTTCGGGCGGCATGTTGCCGCGGCCGATGGCGCCACCCATCTCCATGCGGATGCGCCCCGGCGACTTGCCGACCAGGCCACTGCTGCCGCCGCCGCCCATGCGCCCGGTGGCGCCGGGCTTCAGGTACGCATACAGCTGCAGCACGGTCTGCACGTAGTTCTGCGTTTCCTTGTAGTTGGGTATCTTGTTGCCCGCGCGCTGCACGGCGCCCTCGCCCGCGTTGTAGGCGGCCAGCGCCAGCTCGATCTGCCCCGGAAACATCGCGATCAGGTCGCGCAGGTAGCGCGAACCGGCCGCAATGTTGATGCGCGGGTCGAAGAGCTTGGCCTCGATGGTCGCGCGCTTGTCCGCCGACACGCCGTAGCGCTGCGCGGTGGCGGGCATGAGCTGCATCAGGCCCATGGCGCCCTTGGGCGAGACGGCCTGCGCGTCGAAGCCCGACTCGGTGGCAATCAGCGCCTGCAGCAGTTCGTAGTCGATCGAGTGCTTGCTCGACGCATCGCGCAGCGCCGCCTTGGCGCTCTTGTAGCTGGGCGAGGCCTCGAACATGGCCATGAGCGTCTGCGAGGCCGGCGACACCTTGCCGTCGAGCTTGCGCCCATTGCGCCCCAGCGGCGACAGGCCCTGCGCCGTGTCGAAGCTCTGGCCGCCACGAAAGAACACCTGGTAGCGCTCGTCGACCTTCTCGGCGGCGAAGTGCGCCACGCCCTTGCTGTCGATGTAGCCGTAGACGTCAGCGGCGTGCGCAAACCCCAGCTGGCCGAGCAGCAGGAAGGCCGATAGCAACAAGCGCTTGAAAGCTGACATGCGTGGTGGAGGGGTCAAACATCGATGTCGACATCGTCGGCGCGCAACTCCATGAGCTCGCGCCGCGCCGCCGCTTCGCCCTTGCCCATGAGCTTGGTGATTTCGCCCTGGGTGGAGGTGAAGTCGAACCGGCCCAATTGGACCTTCATCAGGCGCCGGGTGTCTGGATTGAGCGTGGTTTCCCACAATTGTTCCGCGTTCATTTCGCCCAGGCCCTTGAAGCGGCTGATGCTCCAGGCGCCTTCGCGCACGCCGTCCTTGCGCAGTTTGTCGAGCGTGGCGGTGAGTTCGCCCTCGTCCAGCGCATAGACCTTGGAGGCCGGCTTCTTGCCGCGCGCGGGCGCGTCGACCCGGAACAGCGGCGGCTTGGCCACATACACATGGCCGGCTTCGATGAGCTTGGGAAAGTGCCGGAAGAACAAGGTGAGCAGCAGCACCTGGATGTGCGAGCCGTCCACGTCGGCATCGCTCAGGATGCAGACCTTGCCGTAGCGCAGGCCGCTCATGTCGGGGGTGTCGTCGGGGCCGTGCGGGTCGACGCCCACGGCCACCGAGATATCGTGGATTTCGGTGTTGGAAAAGAGCCGGTCGCGCTCCACTTCCCAGGTGTTGAGCACCTTGCCGCGCAACGGCAGGATGGCCTGGCTTTCCTTGTCGCGGCCCATCTTGGCGCTGCCGCCGGCGGAGTCGCCCTCCACCAGAAACACTTCGTTGTGGCCGATGTCCTTGCTTTCGCAGTCGGTCAGCTTGCCGGGCAGCACGGCCACGCCGGAGCCCTTGCGCTTCTCGACCTTCTGGCCGGCGCGCTGGCGCGTCTGCGCGGCCTTGATGGCCAGGTCGGCGAGCCGCTTGCCGTAGTCGACGTGCTGGTTGAGCCACAGCTCCAGCGCGGGGCGCACGAAGCTCGACACCAGCCGCACGGCATCGCGCGAGTTCAGGCGCTCCTTGATCTGGCCCTGGAATTGCGGGTCGAGCACCTTGGCGCTCAGCACATAGGAGGCCCGCGCGAACACGTCTTCGGGCAGCAGCTTCACGCCCTTGGGCAGCAGCGAGTGCAGCTCGATGAAGCCCTTCACCGCGGTGAACAGGCCGTCGCGCAGGCCGCTTTCATGCGTGCCGCCGGCGCTGGTGGGAATCAGGTTGACATAGCTCTCGCGCACCGGCTGGCCGTCTTCGGTGAAGGCCACGCACCAGTCGGCGCCCTCGCCTTCGGCGAAGTTGTCGGCGTTCTTGTCGGCATGGCCGCTGCCTTCGAACAGCGGAATGACCGGGTCGCCGTTGAGCGTCTGCATGAGGTAGTCGCTCAGGCCGCCCTTGTAGAGCCACTGCTGGCTGTCCTTGGTCTTCTCGTTGACGAGCGTGACGCTCACGCCGGGCATCAGCACGGCCTTGCTGCGCAGCAGGTGCGTGAGCTCGCTCATGGGGAGCGTGGCGGTTTCGAAGTACTTGGCGTCGGGCCAGGCGCGCACGGTGGTGCCCTGCTTGCGTTCGCCGGCCTCGAGCTTGCGCACCTGGAGCGCTTCGATCACGTCGCCGGCGCCGAATGCCAGTTTGGCGACGGAGCCTTCGCGGTGCGAGCTGACCTCCAGCCGCGTCGACAGCGCATTGGTGACCGACACACCCACGCCGTGCAGGCCGCCCGAGAAGCTGTAGGCGCCGCCCGAGCCCTTGTCGAACTTGCCGCCGGCGTGCAGCCGGGTGAACACCAGTTCGACCACGGGGGCTTTTTCTTCCGGGTGCATGCCGAAAGGAATGCCGCGGCCGTCGTCTTCGATGCTCACCGAGTTGTCGGCATGCAGCGTGACCTTGATCTTCTTGCCGTAGCCCGCGAGCGCCTCGTCGGCGGCGTTGTCTRGCACTTCCTGAATGATGTGCAGCGGGTTGTCGGTGCGGGTGTACATGCCCGGGCGTTGCTTGACGGGCTCGAGGCCCTTCAGCACGCGGATGGAGCCCTCCGAATAGCCGGAGGACGCGGAAGATGAAGCGGGGGGAGTCTTGGGGGGAGTCGCCATGGGGGCGGATTGTAGTCAGTGGACGGGAAATGACTGGATACCCATACAGGAAACGTCCTGCGCCATGCGCGCACAGGCGCCCAGGTCATCGATGAAGGCGCGCAGCATGGGCGACAGGGGGCGCTGAAGTCGGCGGGCTTGACGACGCCGCGACGCAGCGTGGCCTGCCCGCACCCTGTCGCCGGCGCGACAGCGATCCGGCGCTTGCGGCTTTGATGCCCGAAACGCATTGAAACGCCCCCCAGAAATCATCAATGGCTTTGGCCGTCGGCACGCATGCCGCAGCACGCAAGTCGCTACATTCGACGCCATGCAAGCGCCCGCCCCCACACTTTCGATCAAGCAAGTCCTGTTCTGCGGGGCAATGATCGTCACGCTCTCGATGGGCATCCGCCACGGCTTCGGCCTCTGGCTGCAGCCGATCACACAGGCGCAGGACTGGAGCCGCCAGACCTTCTCGTTCGCGCTGGCCATACAGAACCTGTCGTGGGGCATCTTCGGTGTGTTCGCGGGCATGCTGGCCGACCGCTTCGGCGCGTTCCGGGTGCTGATCGGCGGCTCGGTGCTCTATGCGCTGGGGCTGTTCGGCATGGCGCATTCGCCCACGCCGCTGCTGTTCACGCTGAGCGCGGGCGTGCTGATTGGCGCGGCGCAGGCGGGCTCGACCTATGCGGTGATCTACGGCGTGATCGGGCGGCAGATTCCGGCCGAGCGGCGCTCGTGGGCCATGGGCGTTGCGGCCGCGGCCGGCTCGTTCGGCCAGTTCCTGATGGCGCCCATCGAGGGCCGCCTGATCGGCACCCTGGGCTGGCAGACCGCGCTGGCAGTGGTGGCAGTGCTGGTGCTGGTCATCATTCCGCTGTCGTTCGGCCTGCGCGAGCCCCAGACCGCGGCGCTGGCCGGGCACAGGCAGCAGTCGGTGCTGCAGGCGGTGGGCGAGGCTTTTCGCTACCCCAGCTTCGGGCTTTTGATGGCCGGCTACTTCGTCTGCGGCTTCCAGCTGGCGTTCATCGGCATCCACATGCCGACCTACCTGCGCGACCGCGCCCTGCCGGCCGAGGTGGCGGGCTATGCGCTGGCGCTGATCGGCTTGTTCAACGTGTTCGGCACTTACACGGTGGGGCTGCTGGGGCAAAAGCTGGCCAAGCGAAAGATTCTGGCGGCCATCTACCTGGCGCGGGCGGTGTCGATCGCGCTGTTCCTGATGGTGCCGATTTCGCCGGCCAGCGTGTATGTGTTCTCGGCCGCCATGGGCTTCCTGTGGCTGTCGACGGTGCCGGCCACCAACGCCATCGTGGCGGGCATCTTCGGCGTGGCGCACCTGTCGATGCTCAGCGGCTTCGTGTTCCTGAGCCACCAGGTGGGCTCGTTCCTGGGCGTGTGGCTGGGCGGCTACCTGTACGACACCACGGGCAGCTACGACGTGGTCTGGTACCTGTCGATTGCGCTGGGTGTGTTCGCGGCGCTCATCAACCTGCCGGTGAAGGAAAACGCCATTGCGCGCGCGCCCCAGCCGGTGGGCGCGGCGAGCTGATTGCGCTGCAACCGCGCCATGACACCGCAAATGCGCCACCACGTCATTCACGCCGCCTGGCTTGCCGCGGCCCTGGCCGTGCTGGGCGGGGTGTTCGCGATGTACGTGCACCCGAGCTTTCTGGTGACGCTGGTCGACCAGATCTGGTCTTGCTTTTGAGTACCGCCATGACAGACGCAACGCCGGTGCACGGCATGTCCGCGCCCTCCGAATGGATCGTGCGCTGGTCGCACCTGCTGGCCGCCGATGCCACTGTGCTGGACGTGGCCTGCGGGTCGGGCAGGCACATGCAGTGGTTTGCCGGGCACGGGCATGCGGTGACCGGGGTCGACCGGTCGCCCGAGGCGCTGGCGTCGGCCGGCGCGTTCGGGCGCACCGTGCAGGCCGACATCGAGGGCGGCCCGTGGCCCTTTGCCGGCCAGGCGTTCGGCGCGGTGGTCGTCACCAACTACCTCTGGCGAGCGCGCCTGGCCGACATCGTGGCCGCGGTGGCGCCCGGCGGCGTGCTGCTCTACGAGACCTTTGCAGCGGGCAACGAAACCGTCGGCAAGCCCTCGCGGGCCGACTTTCTGCTGCAGCCCGGGGAACTGCTCGCGGCCTGCGCCGGCCTGCGCGTGGTGGCCTACGAAAACGGGTTTCTGCAGCAACCCGCGCGCTTCGTGCAGCGCATTGCGGCCGTCCGGGCGGGCGCGGGCGGCACGGGCCAGCCCGAGCGCCACCTGCTGAACGGAAACTGAGCGGGGCCGGGGCCACTGCCTGCCGGGGCCCCGGAGTCAGTAGAATCGGCGCTTTCGTCCACCGACAAAGAGATTCCCTTGGAGCAACTGACAGGCAGCATCGTCGCGCTCGTCACGCCGATGCACGACGACGGCAGTGTCGACTACCCCGCCCTGCGGCGGCTCATCGATTGGCACATCGAGGAAGGCACCGACTGCCTTGGCGTGGTCGGCACCACCGGCGAATCGCCGACGGTCGATGTCGAAGAGCACTGCGAAATCATTCGCGTATCCGTCGAGCAAGCCAAGGGCCGCGTGCCCGTCATGGCCGGCTGCGGCGCCAATTCGACCAAGGAAGCCATCGAGCTCGCCAAGTTCGCCAAGGGCGTGGGCGCCAATTCGCAGCTCCAGGTCGTGCCCTACTACAACAAGCCGACGCAAGAAGGCCAGTACCAGCACTTCAAGGCCATTGCCGAAGCCGTGGGCGACCTGCCCATCGTGCTGTACAACGTGCCCGGCCGCACCGTGGCCGATATGGCGCACGACACCGTGCTGCGCCTCACGCAGGTGCCCGGCATCATCGGCATCAAGGAAGCCACCGGCAACATCGAGCGGGCCCAGTGGCTCATTCGCGACGTGCCCAAGAACTTTGCCGTGTACTCCGGCGACGACCCGACCGCGGTGGCGCTCATGCTGTGCGGCGGCCAGGGCAACATCAGCGTCACGGCCAACATTGCGCCGCGCAAGATGCACGAACTGTGCGTGGCCGCGCTGGCAGGCGACGTCAAGCGGGCCATGGCGATCCAGTTCGAGCTGATGCCGCTGCACCGCAACCTGTTCGTCGAGCCCAACCCCATTCCCCTGAAGTGGGCCATGGCCCGCCTCGGCCTGTGCGGCGGCGCCCTGCGCCTGCCGCTCACCGAGCTCGGCGAAGCCAGCCGCCCGGCAGTCGAAGGCGCCCTGCGCGCCACCGGCCTGCTCAAGGCTTGACCGGCCACCACTTCGCATATTCCTGACCCGTCTTTACCCTGGGCGCAACAAGGTCAAGCAACCTTTTGCCGGAACCGTGCTCAGAGATGGCGGGCATTGCGGCCCATAGACAGACGACAGACCGAACCATTCCAACAAGGAAGAAGACGTTGAAGAACCTTTCGCGACTTGCACTGCTGGCCCTCGTTGCCAGCCTCGCCGCCTGCTCCGTCCTCGAGAGCGACAAGATCGACTACAAGAGCGCCGGCAAGGCCCCCACGCTCGAAGTCCCGCCCGACCTGTCCCAGCTGTCGCGCGACAACCGCTACGCCGTGCCCGGCGGCGCGGTGACCGCCAATGCCTACCAGGCCGGCGTTGCCAACGCACCCGGTGTGCCCACCGCCGTGAGCAACCTCGGCGACGTGCGCATGGAGCGCGCGGGCACGCAACGCTGGATCGTCGTCAACCGCTCCCCCGACCAGCTCTGGGACCCGGTGAAAGACTTCTGGCAGGAAAGCGGTTTTCTGCTGACCACCGAGCAACGCAACTTGGGCATCATGGAAACCGACTGGGCCGAGAACCGGGCCAAGCTGCCGCAGGACATCATCCGCGGCACGCTGGGCAAGCTGGTCGACTCGGTCTACTCGACCGGCGAACTCGACCGCTTCCGCACCCGCCTGGAACGCACGCCCACCGGCACCGAAATCTTCGTGAGCCACCGCGGCATGCAGGAGGTGTACAACAACTCGCGCCAGGACCAGACCGTGTGGCAGCCCCGCCCCAGCGACCCTGAACTCGAGACCGAATTCCTGCGCCGCCTGATGGTCAAGCTCGGCGTGTCGCAAGAGCAGTCGAAGATTCTCGCGGCCACCAGCGCCCCGACCAAGACCGCCACCATCGCCAACGTCGGCGGCCAACCGGTTGTGCAGATCAGCGAAGGCTTCGACCGCGCATGGCGCCGTGTCGGCCTGGCGCTCGACCGCACCGGCTTCACCGTGGAAGACCGCGACCGCAGCGCCGGCCTGTACTACGTGCGCTACGTGACGCCCAACCCCGACAAGAAGGAGCCCGGCTTCTTCGGCAAGCTGTTCAGCGGCTCGCCGAAGGACGAAGCACCGATCAAGTTCCGCATCTCGGTCAAGAGCCAGGGCGAAGCCACCACGGTGTCGGTGCTCAACGAAGCCGGCGTACCGGTCGCATCGGCCAATGCCGAGCGCATCGTCAAGGTCATTGCCGAAGACCTCAAGTAACCCGCATGCTCCGCTTCCGAAGCCTCGGTAGCGGCAGCACGGGCAATGCCGCGCTGGTCGAAGCGACCAGCGCCGGCCACACCTCCCGCCTTCTGGTCGACTGCGGCTTCGGCATCAAGCAGCTCGACCTGCGGCTCGCCCGGGCGGGCCTTGTCGCCAGCGACATCGATGCGGTCTTCGTGACCCACGAGCACGGCGACCACATCGGTTGTGCCCACACGCTGTCGCGGCGCAACCGCATTCCTGTCTGGATGAGCGAAGGCACGTGGCTTGCCACGGGCGGGCGCGACTTCGAAGGCCTGCTGCACCTGGCGCGCGACGACGCCGAGTTTGCGGTCGGCGACATCGGCGTGCAGCCCTTCACCGTGCCGCACGATGCGCGCGAGCCCCTGCAGTTGCGCTGCACCGACGGCAACCGCACGCTGGGCGTGCTGACCGACCTGGGACACGCCACGGCCCACGTGCTGGCCCGCCTGAGCGGCGTGCATGCGCTGCTGCTGGAGTTCAACCACGACAGCGACCTGCTGGCCAACTCGGCCTATCCGGCATTCCTGAAGCACCGCGTGGGTGGCAACTACGGGCACCTGTCGAACATGGCCGCGGCCGATATTGCGCGCGCAGTGCTGCACGACGGCCTGCGCCATGTGGTGGCCGCGCATCTGAGCGAACAGAACAACCGCCCCGACATCGTGCGGCGCCTGATGGCCGACGCGCTCGGCGGCAACGAGGCCGACATGCTCACCGCAACCGCCGCCGAGGGCTCGCCATGGCTCGACGTGTGAGCTGAAACCGCGCCCGTGAAAAAGCCGCCCGAGGGCGGCTTTTTCATTGGCAAATGCCTGGCAGCACTGGCCGCACTTAAGGCTTGGCCGCTTCGTTCTTCTTGGCGGCTTCGGTTGCGGCGTTGGCGGCATCGAGTGCCGACGAAGCACCCGGAGCAGGAGCCATCGCGCCCGAATCGGTGGACGGGGTAGAGGCCGGCGCAGCAGGTGCTGGCGCGGGTTCGGTCACGGGCGCAGGAGGCGGCGTCACCACCGCCGGCGCGGCATCCTCCTTTTTTCCGCAGGCGACAAGCGCGGCAGCGGCAATCAGCGAGGCAACCAGGACGGACGTGGACTTCTTCATGGAATCTCCTTTGGCAATGAAGGTCTGAAACGAAAAAATTCTAGACCCGCATTCCTGCCCGAATGTGTCTGGCGGCCGATTCGCGGCATTGGCTTACAAGCCCAATGTCGACGCCGCAAAGGCCGGGCGCGCCAGGCGCCAGCAGGCGTCGATGCGCTCACGCAACGCACGGCGTGCAGCCGCGTCGGTGCTGCTCACGCCCCGGCTGCGCTCGGGGTCGATGCGATGCACGAACCACGTGGGCGTCCAGATGGCGCTGGGCACTTCGGCGCCCACGGCCTTGCCGCTGGCGCGGCATTCGACGATGTGGTCCCACATGCGCCGCCACGGCACGAAGCGCGCGTGCCCGCGCTCCAGCACGTCGAAACGCTGCGCAAGCAGCACCAGCCGCCGACCGCTCGCGGCCCAGGCCTGCAGCGCCTCGATGCTCGCGCGCTCGCCCAGCGGCCAGTCGGCGAAGTCGGGGTCGCTGAAAACGATTTCTTGCCAGCCTTCTCGCGCCGCCGAGGCCAGCGCGCCGCGCAAGATGGTGTCGAAGGCCTCCCGGCCGTCGAAACGGCCTTCGCTCAGGCGCGGGTCGGGCTCATTCGGCATGCAGCCAGCCTGACGCGCACCACTCGTCGAGCAACCCCAGGGCGCCTTCGCTCGCGCGGGCCAGCTCGCGTGGACCCAGGGCGCGCTGGTCGGCCAGCCGGCGCATCAGCGTGGCGTCGGCGCCGCCGGCGCGAAAACTCTCGCCGTTGATGTAGATGTGGCGCGTGTCGTAAAGCATGCGTGTGCGGCGGTCGAGCGCCACGCGCTGCACCGCGGCGGGCAGGTCGCCGCCCTCGCCGAACCACACGTGGGCCTTGGGCTCGGTCAGCGATTCGCCCAGCGCGCGGTCGATGGCGTCGGGGTCGCGCAGCGCGGCCTCCACGGCCTTGCGCGCGAAGTCCTGCAACGCCGCGGGCATCTGCGCTGGCGCCTCGACGGCCGGCTGGCTGGGGTCGCGGTAGCGGGCCAGCTCGGCCGGCCCGGCGTCTTCGAGGTCTTCCGAATAGGCCTGCGCCATGCGGGACAGCAGATCGGCCCCCATCTCGCCCACGGCCGAAGAACGCAGGCCGATGGAGCACGTCATGCAGTCGTCGCCCACGGCCACGCCGTCATGGGCGTACTTGGGGGGCAGGTACAGCATGTCGCCGGGCTCGAGCACGAAGGTCTGCTCGGGCTCGAAGTTCTGCAGAATCTTCAGCGGCACGCCAGGCTGCAGGCTCAGGTCGCTCTGCTTGCCGATGGACCATTTGCGGCGCCCCTGGGCCTGCAGCAGGAACACGTCGTAGCTGTCGAAATGCGCGCCCACACCGCCGGTGTCGCTGGCGTAGCTGATCATCAGGTCGTCGAGCCGCGCGTCGGGCAGAAAACGAAACTGCCGCAACAGTTCGTGCACGCCCTCGTGGTGCAGGTCGGCACCCTGCACCAGCATCGTCCAGCCGGGTTGTTTGAGCGGGGGCAAGGCACGACGCGCCAGCGGGCCGTGCTTCAGCGACCAGCCCGACTTGCCATGCCTGATCAGCCGGGACTCGACCTCTTCACGCTCGGCCAACGCAAACAGCGCGCTGCGCTCGATCGGTGGCACCATGGCGGGAATCGCCTGGCGAACGAGCAAGGGTTTTTTCTGCCAATGTCGCCGCATGAACTGCGCGGCACTCAGGCCGCCGAGCAACGGCAGCGGTTGTGTAATCTCCATGGGAGAATTCTGCAATGGAAATCTCTGAACAATGCGTGGTCGGCTTGACCTGGACGATGAAAGACACGCTCGGCGACGTGCTGGACGTGCTCGATGAACCGGTGGAATTTCTGGTTGGCGGCGACGACCTCTTCGACGTGATCGAAGCGGCCCTGCAGGGCCATGAGCCCGGCGCCCGGGTGCAACTGCAAGTGGAGCCCGAGCAGGGCTTCGGCGACTTCAACGACCAGTTGCTCTTTCTGGAGCCCCGTTCGCTCTTTCCCGAGGGCACCGAAGAAGGCATGACCTTCGACGGCTCCGCCCTGCCCAAGGGCGTGAGCGAGGCGATACCGAAGGACACCATCTACACGGTGGCCGAAACCTACCCGGACCACCTTGTGCTGGACGGCAACCACCCTCTGGCGGGCATTGCGATACGGCTGGACATCACGGTTCGATCGGTGCGCGAAGCCACTGAGGAAGAAATTGGCCGCGGGTCGGCAGGCACCGGGTTCTTCAAGGTCGCGCCGATGGCGCCGGGCAACCAGACGTTGCACTGAGGCCGCGCGCAAACAGGCAAAAAGCCGGGCATTGCCCGGCTTTTCAGCTTGTTGAACAGCGCGAAATCACATGCGCGAAATCTGGCCGTTGTCGATGCGCACGCGGTCGCCAACGCGCAGGTCGCCCGGGCTTTGCACGTCGAACGCGCGGTAGCCGCCGCGGTCGGTCTGCACCGACACGCGATAGGTTTCATACGCACGGGGACCGTTCTGCTGCGCCTCGATGGTGTTGCCCAGCAGGGCGCCGCCCACGATGCCCAGCGCGGTGGCCGCGGCACGGCCGTTGCCGCGCCCGAACTGATTGCCCACCACGCCACCGATGACACCGCCGGCAACCGCGCCGCCGCCGCTCGTGCCGCTGCCGGCAGTTTCACTGCGCAGCACTTCGATGTTGGCCACATGGCCGTATTCGACGTAGGACGCTTCCTGGTACTGGATGGCACGCGGTGGCGCCTGGTACGGATAGCGCGAGGTCTGGTAGACCGGCGCGGGTGCCACGCAAGCGGTGAGCGTGGCGACGGCCAGCACGCAAGCGGTGACGGAAACGAAGCGCATTGAGATCTTCATGTTGAGAGGCTCCTCGGATGGAAACGGTGCGCGAAGAATGCACCTGCGTGTGCTAACGCAGCAGCCCTTGCCGCGATGACGCAAAACACACACTGAAACCTTCGAGGCCAGGCCGCCGCCTCGGTTCCGTTCTTTACCGCTCGGACACTCAGGTCCCCTTAAGGAAAGGCGACTGCAAAAGCTCAGTGCTTGCCCGTGGAACCGTAGCCGCCCTCGCCGCGTTGCGTGGGTGCAAATTCCGTGACCACCCGAAACTGAGCCTGCACCACCGGCACGATCACCAGTTGCGCGAGCCGCTCCATCGGCTGCAGCACGAAGGGCGTGTCGCTGCGGTTCCAGGCGCTGATCTTCAGCTCGCCCTGGTAGTCGCTGTCGATCAGGCCGACCAGGTTGCCCAGCACGATGCCGTGCTTGTGGCCCAGGCCCGAGCGCGGAAGGATCATGGCCGCGTAGGCCGGGTCGGCCAGGTGGATCGCGATGCCGGTGCCCACCAGTTGCCAGCCGTTGGGCTCCAGCGTGATGGGGGCATCGAGGCAGGCCCGCAGGTCGAGGCCGGCACTGCCGGGGGTGGCATACGCGGGCAATTGATCCACCATGCGCGGATCGAGGATTCGAACGTCGACTTTCACTTACTTGCTGCCTTGTTTGTGTTGCTGTTCTCTTTGCTTTCGCGCCGCGTCCTCGAGCACCTGCTGCCATTTGGCAATGCCCGGCCTGAACGTGACGCCCTTCAACGTGAAGCCCTTCAATTTGCGCCCGAACCAGACCGCCAGGCCCAGCAGGACCACCAGCGCGCCGAAGGGCACGCCCGACGCCCACAGCACCAGGAAGACGAGCGCGCCGACCACGCCCATCACCTTGAGCGTTGCCGGGTCGAAAGAGCCGGGTTCGGACCCGGACACCTCGCCGTTGGAGGCCCCGCTGCGCTGCTGCATCGCAGCCGTCACCGGGCCCGGCTGGTTGGGCAAGGTGGTGATGCCCACGTCGAGGCCGGGCTCCCCCTCCTTGGCGGCGCGCTTGGGCAGCGCGGCCTGGGCCGACAGCCGCTCGACGTAGCGGGCGAAGTCGCCGTTCGGCGGCGTGTTCCATTGCGGATTCAGGTTCATGGGGCCCTCCAGTCGGAAAGTCGTGCGGCTATTTCGGTCATGAGCTCGCGTGCCAGCGTGAGCTTGGGCGCGCGCGGCAGTTCGCGCACGCCATGGGCGTCGACCAGCAGCAGCGCGTTGTCGTCCTGCCCGAAGGTCAGCGGGCCGATGTTGCCGACCAGCAGCGGAATGCCCTTGCGCTCGCGCTTGGCCTTGGCGTGGGCGACGAGGTTTTCGCTCTCCGCGGCAAAGCCCACGCAAAAGAGCTTCTTCGACTGTGCGCGCTCGCTGCGCGCCACGGTCAGAAGAATGTCGGCGTTCTCGACGAAATCGAGAACCGGCGTCTTGCCGCTGCCGTCCTTCTTGATCTTGTGGTCGCTCTGCGCGGCCGGGCGCCAGTCGGCCACGGCGGCAGTTGCTACAAAAATGCTAGCGAATTCCGCGGCACGGACGGTCGCTTCGAGCATGTCCTGCGCGGACAGCACGTCGACACGCGTCACGCCGCGCGGGGTCGGCAGGTGCACCGGACCGGCCACCAGCGTGACCTCGGCGCCCGCTTCGCGGGCCGCGCGGGCAATGGCAAAACCCATCTTGCCGGACGAATGGTTGGTGATGCCGCGGATCGGGTCGAGCGCCTCGAAGGTCGGCCCGGCCGTCACCAGCATCTTCTGCCCGGCCAGCAGCTTGGGGCTGAAGAAGGCGGTAATGTCTTCCAGCAACTGCGCCGGCTCCAACATGCGCCCGTCGCCGGTCTCGCCGCACGCCTGCCAGCCGCTGCCCACGCCGAGCACCGTGGCGCCGTCGGCGGCCACCTGCATCAGGTTGCGCTGGGTGGCGGGGTGCGCCCACATCTCGCGGTTCATGGCCGGTGCGATCAAGAGCGGAATGCGCTCCGTCGGGCGGGCCAGGCACATCAGGCTCAGCAGGTCGTCGGAGCGGCCCTGCACCAGGCGCGCGATGAAGTCGGCGCTGCAGGGCGCCAGCACGATCGCGTCCGCCTCGCGGCTCAGGTTGATGTGCGGCATGTTGTTGGGCTCGCGCGTGTCCCACTGCGAGGTGTACACGGTGCGCCCGGACAGCGCCTGCATGGTCACGGGCGTGATGAACTGCTCCGCCGCCTCGGTCATCACGACCTGAACGGTGGCGCCGGCCTTGACGAACAGGCGGCACAGCTCGGCCGACTTGTAGCAGGCAATGCCCCCAGTGAGGCCCAGGACGATGTGTTTGCCGGCGAGATCTTGCATGGGCCGTATTGTTGCGCATAGGCCGTCGAACAAACGGCAACAAGCCCTTGGTGGAAGGTGTCGCAAACGGCACACCTATAATCGCAATTTCCCACTGCCCGGATTCACAGCGTCCGGAACTGGCATGACCAAATTTGTCTTCGTCACCGGTGGTGTCGTCTCTTCCCTTGGCAAGGGAATCGCCTCCGCCTCGCTCGCCGCGATCCTCGAATCGCGCGGTCTCCAAGTCACCCTCATCAAGCTCGATCCGTACATCAATGTCGACCCCGGCACGATGTCACCGTTCCAGCATGGCGAAGTGTTCGTCACCGACGACGGCGCGGAGACCGACCTCGACCTCGGCCACTATGAGCGCTTCATCAACACGCGCATGCGCAAGGCCAACAACTTCACGACCGGCCAGATCTACAAGAGCGTGCTCGAGAAGGAACGCCGCGGCGACTACCTCGGCAAGACGGTGCAGGTGATTCCGCACATCACCAACGAAATTCAGGAATACATCAAGCGCGGCGCCGGCATCGGCACATCGCACGAGGTGGACGTGGCCATCGTGGAAATCGGCGGCACGGTGGGCGACATCGAGTCGCTGCCCTTCCTGGAAGCCGTGCGCCAGATGAGCCTGCGCAACGGCCCGAACAACTCGGCCTTCGTGCACCTGAGCTACGTGCCCTGGATCGCCGCCGCCGGCGAGCTCAAGACCAAGCCCACGCAGCACACCGCCAAGGAACTGCGCGCCATCGGCATCCAGGCCGACGTGCTGCTGTGCCGCGCCGACCGCCCCATTCCCGACGACGAGCGCGCCAAGATCTCGCTGTTCTCCAACGTGCCCGAATGGGGTGTCATCTCCATGTGGGACGTGGACACCATCTACAAGGTGCCCCGCATGCTGCACGAACAGGGCCTGGACGGCCTGATCTGCGACAAGCTGCGCATCAACACCCCGCCCGCCAAGCTGCAGCGCTGGGACGACCTGGTCTATGAAGTCGAGCATCCGCAAAAGGAAGTGTCGATTGCCATGGTCGGCAAGTACGTGGACCTGTCGGACAGCTACAAGTCGCTGAACGAAGCCCTGCGCCACGCCGGCATGAAAAACCATGCCCGCGTGAAGATCGACTACATCGACTCCGAGACCATCACCACGCAGGACGTCTCGCGCCTGGCCAAGTACGACGCCATTCTGGTACCCGGCGGCTTCGGCCAGCGCGGCGTGGAAGGCAAGATCTCCGCGGCCCGCTTCGCCCGCGAAGGCAAGGTGCCCTACCTGGGCATTTGCCTGGGCATGCAGGTGGCCACCATCGAATACGCCCGCCACGTGGCCGGCCTGAAGAACGCCAACAGCACCGAGTTCGACCCCGAAACGCCCACCCCCGTGATCGCCCTCATCACCGAGTGGAAGGACGCCGACGGCACCGTGAAGACGCGCGACGAAAAGTCCGACCTGGGCGGCACCATGCGGCTGGGCGCGCAAAGCTCCGACGTCACGCCCGGCACGCTGGCCCACAGCATCTACGGCGACGTGGTCACCGAGCGCCATCGCCACCGCTACGAAGCCAACGTGAACTACCTCGACCAGTTGCGCGACGCCGGCCTGGTGATCTCCGCGCTCACGCAGCGCGAGCACCTGACCGAAATCGTCGAGCTGCCGCAGGACGTGCACCCCTGGTTCATGGGCGTGCAGTTCCACCCCGAGTTCAAGTCGACCCCGTGGGGCGGCCACCCGCTGTTCAACGCCTTCATCAAGGCGGCGCTCGAACACAAGGACAAGGGCGCCGGCAGCACCAACAAGTCGCTCAAGGCCGTGGCATGAGCAGCGGCTACGTCATTGCCCACGTCGAGGTGACCAACCCGACGCAGTACGAGGAATACAAGAAGTGGTCGAGCGTTGCCATGCAGGCGCACGGCGCCGAAGTGTGCGTGCGCGGCGGCCAGGTGCAGCCACTGGAAGGCGACTGGCAGCCCACGCGCGTGGTCGTGCTCAAGTTCGCCAGCTTCGAGAAGGCCAAGGCCTTCTATGAAACGCCCGAGTACCTGAAGGCGCGCGAAGCGCGTGCCGGCGCCGCCATCATGAACATGATTGCGGTCGAAGGCCTCTGATCCCATTTCATTTGTTCGCCCAAGAGACCAGAAAGAGAAAGACAAAAGATGAGTGCAATCGTTGACATCGTCGGCCGCGAAATTCTCGACAGCCGAGGCAACCCCACCGTCGAATGCGACGTGCTGCTCGAGTCGGGCACCATGGGCCGCGCGGCCGTGCCCTCGGGCGCATCCACCGGTTCGCGCGAAGCCATCGAGCTGCGCGACGGCGACAAGAGCCGCTACCTGGGCAAGGGCGTGCTCAAGGCCGTGGAGAACATCAACACCGAGATCTCGGAAGCCGTGCTCGGCCTGGACGCCAGCGAACAGGCCTTCCTCGATCGCACCATGATCGACCTGGACGGCACCGACAACAAGGCCCGCCTGGGCGCCAACGCCACCCTCGCCGTGTCGATGGCCGTGGCCCGCGCCGCGGCCGAAGAGTCCGGCCTGCCGCTGTACCGCTACTTCGGCGGCATGGGCGGCATGCAGCTGCCGGTGCCGATGATGAACGTCATCAACGGCGGCGCGCACGCCAACAACAGCCTGGACCTGCAGGAGTTCATGATCATCCCCGTGGGCGCCAAGAGCTTCCGCGAAGCGGTGCGCTACGGCGCCGAAGTGTTCCATGCACTGAAGAAGATCCTGGGCGACCGCGGCATCAGCACGGCGGTGGGCGACGAAGGCGGCTTCGCCCCCAGCGTGGAAAGCCATGAAGCGGCCATCCTGCTGATTCTCGAAGCCATCGACAAGGCCGGCTACACCGCCGGCGAGCAGATTGCCCTGGGCCTGGATTGCGCGGCCAGCGAGTTCTACAAGGACGGCAAGTACGTGCTGGCTGGTGAAAACCTGTCGCTGTCGGCCGAAAGCTGGACCGACATGCTCGCGACCTGGGTCGACAAGTACCCGATCATCAGCATCGAAGACGGCATGCACGAAGGCGACTGGGACGGCTGGAAGCACCTGACCGAACGCCTGGGCAAGCGCGTGCAGCTGGTGGGCGACGACCTGTTCGTCACCAACACCAAGATCCTGCAAGAGGGCATCGACAAGGGCATTGCCAACTCGATCCTGATCAAGATCAATCAGATCGGCACGCTGACCGAAACCTTCGCCGCCATCGAGATGGCCAAGCGCGCGGGCTACACCGCCGTCATTTCGCACCGCTCTGGCGAAACCGAAGACAGCACCATTGCCGACATTGCCGTGGGCACCAACGCCGGCCAGATCAAGACCGGCTCGCTCTCGCGTTCGGACCGCATCGCCAAGTACAACCAGCTGCTGCGCATCGAAGAAGACCTCGGTGACATCGCCATGTACCCCGGCCGCGGCGCGTTCTACAACCTGAAGTAACGCCGCCCCGCCCGCGTCATGCGCGCCCGCCTCGTTCCACCCATCATCTTGTTGCTCCTGCTGTCCGTCCTGCAGTGGCAGCTGTGGAACGGGCGCGGCAGCGTGCGCGACGTGGCGCAGTTGCGCACCAAGCTGGCCGACCAGAAGGAAGCCAACGGCAAGGCCGTGCTGAACAACGAGCGCCTGATCTCCGAGGTCAACGACCTGAAGGACGGCCTCGAGATGGTCGAGGAGCGCGCGCGCGCTGAACTCGGCATGGTCAAGCCGAACGAAGTGTTCGTGCAGATCACGCACTGACCCTTCACTCCTTCACCCCTTCCAGTCTGTTCCTGGCCCGTATCTAGCCTGCTGATGACCGAGCTTCTCTCGGCCCCCGCTTTTCTGCTGTGGGGCTCTCCCGTGAGCTGGCTCGAGCTGGTGGCCGCGCTGCTGGCGCTGGCCATGGTCGGCTGCAACATGCGCGAGATTCACTGGGGATGGCCGCTGGCCATCGTCAGTTCGGTGCTCTATGTGGCGGTGTTCGCCAGGGCCCGCATCTACGGCGACGCCTCGCTCCAGGTCTTCTTCGCTTTCGTCGCCCTGTGGGGCTGGGCGCAATGGCTGCGCGGCCACCGCGCCGACGGCAGCGCGCTGCAGGTAAGCCGGCTCTCGCCGCGCGGCATCGCCCTCACGCTGGCCGCCTGCGCTTTCGCATGGCCGGCCGTCGCCCTCTTTCTGCGCCGCTTCACCGACACCGACGTGCCCTGGTGGGACGGCTTTGCCACCGGGCTGAGCCTGGTCGGCCAGTTTCTGCTCGGGCGCAAGTTCATCGAGAACTGGCTGATCTGGCTGGCCGTGAACGTGGTGAGCGTGGGCCTGTTCATCCACAAGGGCCTGTGGCTCACCGTGGGCCTGTACGCAGTGTTCGCGGTGCTCAGCGTGGCCGGCTACCTGGCATGGCGCCGGCGCATGCCGGGCACGGCCGCGAAGGCGGTGCCCGCATGACGCCCAGCCTGCCCTCCGGTTGCGTCATTGCGCTCGTGGGCGCCGAGAGCACCGGCAAGACCGAGCTGGCCCGCGCCATCGCGCAGCGCCTGCAAGACCGCGGCACGCCGACCACCCTGGTGAGCGAGTACCTGCGCGAATGGTGCGAGCGCGAAGGCCGCACGCCGCGCCCCGACGAGCAACAGGCCATCGCCGACGAACAGACCCGCCGCATCGGCGCCGCCGCGGCCTTGGGCGTGGTGGTGGCCGACACCACCGCGCTGATGACGGCGGTGTACAGCGAGCAGCTGTTCGCCGACACCGCGCTCTACGACAGCGCCCTGGCCGTGCAGCGGCGCTACGCCATCACCCTGCTCACCGCGCTCGACCTGCCCTGGGTGGCCGACGACATGCGCGACGGCCCGCACGCGCGCCAGCCGACCGACACGCTGGTGCGCGCCGCGCTCACGCGCGCCAGGCTGTCGTTTGCGGTGGTGCACGGCAGCGGCGACGAGCGGCTTGCCAATGCATGGAACGCCATCAATTCCATCGCGGGAAGCGAGGCCCGCGCACGTGCGCCCCGCGCGCGCAGCGGCCCTGAATCGAAGCCCGCCTCGTGGTCATGGCCTTGCGAGAAGTGTTCCGACCCGGAATGCGAACATCAGCTTTTCAGCGACCTGATCGCGCGCCGCGAATAACGCCCGCGCGCCCCGTCGCTTCCCCTTCACCGGAGACCCGATGCCCCTGCCGACCGTTGCGCGTGCCGCGCTTGTTCCCGCCACCTTCGCCACCCTGCTGCTGGCCGCCGCGTCCGCCCTGGCAGCCCCGGTGGCCGCCACCGTCGAGAACGGCACCACCCCCACCGCCTGCGCGGAGGAAGACAACGTCTCGCTGACGCTGCGCGGCGACGGCATCCGCCACATGCGCATCGAAGCGCTGCAGCCCGACTACCTCGACAACATCGGCAACGACGTCACCAAGCCCGACTTCTCGGGCTGCAACTTCGACGGCGGCGCGCACCCCACCGACCCCGCGCACCGCTTCCGCAAGCGCACCGTGGTGCTGATGGACAACGCCCAGTGGCGCATCGTGGGCATGACGCTGCCGACCTTCTGGCGCGCGCAGCGCGTGCCGGTGCAGGTGGGCCAGCGCAAGGACAGCGGCTTTCACCTGCTGCAGGTGTTCAAGAAGGAAAACGGCAAGGCGCTGGAGGCCATCGTGCTCTACCCGTCGGACGGCTACTGGCGCTTGAAGCCGCTGCCCGATGCGCGCTTTGGCGACGGCGTGTACGGCTCGTCGTTCCTGCTCGGGCCGGTGGAAGCCGGCGTGCGGCCGGTGGTGAACATCGCGTCGATCCGCATCGTGCCGCGCCCGCTGGCCATTCATGTGCGCTTCACCGACGGCGGCAGCGCCGTGGCGCGCGTGGACGAAATCAGCCGCCAGCGCACCGCGCTCAACGTGACGCTCTCCAAGCCCACCGCCAGCGCGCAGCCCTTCGCAGTGCTGCGCTCGATGTACGTGACGCCCGACAACGCCGACGTGAGCGAGGTGCGATGGCAGGCGTCACCGCAGGCCGCACCGCAGGTGCTGCCCCTGCCCGAGGTGAAGACGCTGCAGGCCACGCAGGTGCGCTTCGGCCGCAGCCTGCCGTCGAAGCACAACACCAGCGCGCCGGACATCGCCTTCGGCGAATTCGACGACGCACCGCGCTGAAAAGCGCGGCGGCGTCCGTCGCTTACTGAACGATCGGGGTGCCTGGAATCTGGTCGGTCGGCGGGCGAAAGATCTGCGCCGCATCGACCGCGTCGAAGCGGTACTGCTTGCCGCAGAAGTCGCAGCCCACCTCGATGTCGCCGCGCTCGGCAAGGATGCTCTCGGCCTCTTCCAGCCCCAGCCCGCGAATCATCTGCGCCACGCGCTCGCGTCCGCAGGTGCACGCAAAGTGCGGGCCCAGCGGGCCGGCCTGCGGCTCGAAGCGCAGCAGCTTTTCTTCCCAGAACAGGCGGTGAAGAATGGTTTCGATGTCCAGCGTGAGCAACTCTTCGCGCTTCAGGCTGGAGGCCAGGATCGAGATGCGGTTGTAGTCCTCGTTCAGGCCGATCTGGTCTTCGTTGCCCTGGTTGTGGTCCCTGTTCGAGGTGCCCGAGGTGCCTTCGAGATTGCCCTCGCCCTTCACCGGCAAACGCTGAATCAGCAGGCCCGCGGCCACCTTGTCGTCGGCCGCCAGCACCAGCGTGGTGTCGAGCTGCTCGCTTTGCAGCATGTAGTGCTGCAGCACGTCGCTGAGCTTGCCCAGCTTCTCGCCGTCGTCACCAAAGAGCGGCACCACGCCCTGGTACGGCGTGGCGCCCGGCATCTTGTCCTTCGGGTCGAGCGTGATGGCGCAACGGCCCTTGTTGTTCACGTTGACCATGTCGGGCAGGCGCGCGTCGGCCGGCAGTTCGCCGATGACCTTGGCGGTGGCGCGCAGGCTCAGGTCGGGCTTGGCTTCGGCCACGGCCACCTTCACCGGACCGTCGCCGAAGATCTGCAGGATCAAGGCGCCGTTGAACTTGATGTTGGACTGCATCAGCGTGGCCGCGGCCGTCATCTCGCCCAGCAGTTCGGCCACCGGCGTGGGGTACGGGCCGGTGGCTGTGTTGGAGGCGCGCCGCGCAAGAATCTCCTGCCACGCATCCGTCAGGCGCACGATCATGCCGCGCACCGGCAGGCCATCGAACAGGAATTTGTGCAGCTCGCTCAAAACGTTTTCTTTCTCTGTGTGCCCGCAACCCAAGGGGTCAGGCGATCTTTTTGAGGCCCTTCGCAAAGCGATGGGCGTTTTCTACATAGTGCGCCGCGCTCTGGCGCAGGCGGGCGGCCGCTGCGTCGTCGAGGGTGCGCACCACCTTGGCCGGCGAGCCGATGATGAGCGAGTTGTCCGGAAACTCCTTGCCCTCGGTCACGACGCTGCCGGCGCCAACGATCGAATTGCGGCCGATCTTCGCGTTATTCAAGATCACCGCCTGGATGCCGATCAGCGAGTTGTCGCCCACCGTGCAGCCGTGCAGCATCACCTGGTGGCCCACGGTGACGTTCTCGCCGATGGTCAGCGGGCAGCCGACGTCGGCGTGCAGCACCGACAGGTCCTGGATGTTGCTGTTGCGCCCGATGGTCAGCGTCTCGGTGTCGCCGCGCAGCACGGCGCCAAACCACACGCTGGCGTTCTCGGCCAGCTTGACGTTGCCCATGACCTGCGCGCTGTCGGCCACCCATGCACCTTCACCCAGCTGGGGGGCCACACCGTCGAGTTCGTAGAGCGCCATTGTTTTTGTCTCCGGAAATGTCAATGAAGGTCAAAACTAGAATTGTAGGGATGCACCCCCGATTGAGCGCGCTGGCCGCGTTGCGCCTGACAGATCCTGACGAAAAAGTGGCGGCCACGCGCGCCGCAGCTGCGCAAGCCGCTATGCATTCCATAGCAGCCGACGCCATTCGCACGCCCGGCGACAACACCGGCGTGCCCGGCCGCCCGCACAAGCCCGTGCGCGTGGCCGCCACGGCGGTGCAAAAGCGCTCGCCTTTCACGCCCGAAGGCCGCGCGGCGCTGGTGCATTCGATCTGCCACATCGAGTTCAACGCCATCAACCTCGCGCTGGACGCCGTGTGGCGCTACGACGGCATGCCCGAGGCCTACTACCGCGACTGGCTGCGCGTGGCCGACGAAGAGGCCCTGCACTTCACGCTGCTGCACACGCACCTGCAGGCCATGGGCCACCGCTATGGCGACTTCCCCGGCCACGACGGCCTGTGGAACATGTGCGAGAAGACCAAGGACGACGTGCTCGCCCGCATGGCGCTGGTGCCGCGCACGCTGGAGGCGCGCGGGCTGGACGCCACGCCGCTCATCCAGGCCAAGCTCAAGCGCGTGAACACGCCCGATGCGCTGCGCGCGGTCGAGATCCTGGACATCATCCTGCGCGACGAAGTGGGCCACGTGGCCATCGGCAACCGCTGGTACCGATGGCTGTGCGACGGCGCCGGCCTAGACGCCGAAGCCACCTACCCCGCCCTGGTGGCGCGCTACGACGCGCCGCGCCACAAGCCGCCGTTCAACCTGGAGGCGCGCGGGCGGGCCGGGTTCAGCGACGAGGAACTGCGCCAGTTGGTGGCGGCGTCGCAAGCCGACCGCGCCGCGCGCGACAAGCGCTGAACACGCCGGCCTACCCAGGCCGCGCGTGCACCACCAGCTTCGGCGTGAAGTGCTGAAGCACCTCGCCGCGCTGGTTGAGCGTCTGGCAGCGCATCGTCACCATCGCGCGGCCGGGCTTGGAGCGCGACGGCACGATGGCGGCCACCTCGCTCACCACATGCAGCACGTCGCCGGGGCGCGTGGGCTGAGGCCACTGCAGCTCGCCGCCCGAACCGATGATGCCGTCGGCCAGCGGAATGCCGCTCTCCACCAGCAGCTTCATGGTGAGCGCGGCCGTGTGCCAGCCGCTTGCCGCCAGCCCGCCGAAGAAGGTGCGCTTCGCGGCCTCTTCGTCGGTGTGAAAAGGCTGCGGGTCGAACTGCTGCGCAAAGGCCTTGATCTGCGCGACGTCGAGCGCGTGCTCGGCACTCTGGAAGCGGTCGCCGACCTTCAGGTCGTCGAGGTACAGCTTGGGCATGGAGGGTCTCCTGGTTGTGGCGGCGGTCATTCTCGGGCGGTCAGGGGCGTTCACAGCCGCTCGAGGATCGTCGCAATGCCCTGCCCGCCGCCGATGCATTGCGTGGCCAGCGCATAGCGGCCCTTCTCGCGCGCCAGCAGCGACGCCGCCTTGCCCGTGATGCGCGCGCCGGTCGCGCCCAGCGGGTGGCCAATGGCCAGGCCGCCGCCGTCGAGGTTGACCTTGGCCGGGTCCAGCCCCAGGTCGCGGATGCAGGCCAGCGCCTGCGAAGAGAAGGCCTCGTTGATCTCGATCACGTCGAGGTCCGCCGCGCTCAGCCCGGCGCGCGCCAGCGCCTTGCGGGTCGCGGGAATCGGGCCGATGCCCATGATGGCCGGGTCCACGCCCACGGTAGCGAACGACTTGATGCGCGCGAGTGCCTGCAGGCCATGCTTCGCGGCAAACGCGTCGCTGGTGACCAGCACCGCGGCCGCGCCGTCGGTCAGCGGCGACGCGGTGCCGGCCGTGACCACGCCGTCGGGCCGGAACACGGGCTTCAGGTGGGCCAGCGCCTCGGCCGAGGTGGTCGCTCGAATGCAGCCGTCGGCATCGACCATGTCGCCCGAGGCCAGCCGCACCGGCACGATCTCTCCGGCCAGCCGCCCCTGCGCGCGCGCCTCGGCGGCCTTGCGGTGCGATTGCACGGCCAGCGCCTCCTGGTCGGCACGGCTCACGTTCCAGCGCTGCGCCACGTTCTCGGCCGTCTCGCCCATCGAGATGTAGGCGTCGGTGTTCTGCAGCAGCTCGGGGTTGGGCGAGAAGTTGAAGCCGCCCTGCGGCACCATCGACATCGACTCCACGCCCACGCACAAAAAGGCCTCGCCCATGCCCGCCTCGATCTGCGCGGCGGCGATGTGCACGGCCTGCATCGACGAGCCGCAGAAGCGGTTCACCGTCATGCCGCCCACCTCGTGCGGCAGGCCGCCCAGCAGCCCGACGATGCGCGCCAAGTTGTTGCCCTGCGAGGCCTCGGGGTAGGCGCAGCCCAGGATGATGTCTTCGAGCAGCGCGGGGTCGAGATCGGTGCGCTGCAGCAGGCCGCGCACCACGCCGGCGGCGAGCGTGTCGGGGCGCACGTCGGCCAGCGCGCCTTTCTTCGCGAAGTGAAAGGGGGAACGGGCGTAGGCGGAAATGACGGCTTTCATGAGGGTTCTCCAACAGGCTAAACCTACCATCCAATCGGTAGGCTATCAGGTCAAAAAATAGGCACGCCGAAGCGTGCCCGCGTCAGGCCAGGCGGTCAGCCGGGCAGTGAACTCCTGAGTTGCGCAATAGCGTCGTCGAAGTCGTCGACGCGCCCTGTCATGCGCGCCGACAACAGCGCGCCCTGGCAAACCGAAAACACATAGGCAGCCTGCGAAGCGACCGAGGGGGTTTTCGGTGCTTTGGCGCTTTTGGTGCTCTTTGGGCTCTTTGCGCTTTGGGGCTCCTTCGCGTGAACGGACCCCAGCGCGCCCAGCACACCGGTGAGCCACGTCACCTGGGTGTTGCGCAGCTCCTGCACCGCCTGGCGCAACTCTTCGTTGATGACGCCCCAGCCCGGTGCCAGCGCACCCGCCGGGCACACGGCGGAGCCGGCCCGCAGCGTGTTGCGGTACATGCGGAAATACGATTCGAGTGCGTCGCTGGGCTCGCGCGAACGGGCCGCGTCCCAGTCCTTGAAGCCCTGCGTGGCCTCCCGGATCACCGCGATGCCCAGCGCCTCCTTGGTCGGGAAGTGGTGGTACAGGCTCGCCTTGCGCACGCCCACCGCGTCGGCCACGTCCTGGAAGCTGAAGCCCAGGTAAGAGCGCGTTTCGACAAAGCCGCGCGCCACCGAAAGAATCTGCTCGCGGGTGCTCCCGGTGGCAAGGGCGGCAGCGGTGGCGGAAGTGGCGTTCATCTACCTACTATAAGGTAGGTAAAATCAACCTGCAAGCGCGGGGGTCACCTCGGCGTCAGCGAGCTTCAATCGGCCTTGATGCCCGCCGCCTTCACGATGCGCCCGTTGCTCTCGAACTCCGAAGCAATCTCCTTGGCGAAAGCCGCGGAGGTGCCGCCGGTCGGCACGTTGTCGGTGGCCGTGAGCTTGGCGCGCAGCTCGGGGCTCGCCAGCGCCTTGTTGATCTCGGCGTTGTACCGGGCCACCAGTGCGCTGGGCGTGGCGGCCGGCGCGAACACACCGAACAGCGAATTGATGTTGGCCGCCTTGTAGCCCAGCTCGGCCAGCGTGGGCACCTGCGGCAGGCTCTCCAGCCGCGCCGGCGCGCCCACCGCCAGCGGGCGCAGCTTGCCCGACTGGATGTGCGAAGACAGCGTGGGGCTCGCGTTGGTCGACAAGATCTCGAACTGCCCGCCGATGGCGTCGTTCAGCTGCTGGCCGCCGCCCTTGTACGGCACGTGCGTGATGTCCACCCCGGCCGCCGCATGCAACTGCTCCAGCACGATGTGGCCCAGCGAGGCCGAGCCCGACGTGGCCCAGCGCACCGCGCCCGGGTGCGCCTTGGCGTCGTCGATCAACGCGCGAAAGTCCTTTGCCTTGCTGGCCGGCGTGGCAATCAGCAGCACGGGGGAATACATCACGCTGGCCACCGGCACCACGTCCTTCAGCGGATCGAATGGCAGCTTGCCCAGGTGCGGGCTCAGCACCAGCGGGCTGATGGCCGAGAAGCCCAGCGTGGCGCCGTCGGGCGCGGCCTTGGCCACGGCGTCCATGCCGATGGCACCGCTGGCGCCGGCGCGGTTGTCCACGATCACCGTGGTGCCCATCTGCGCGGCCAGGCGGTCGCCCAGCGCACGCGCGACCACGTCGCTGACGCCGCCGGCCGGGTACGCGACGATGAGCCGCAAGGTCTTGGGAACGGCCTGCGCGTGCGCGCCGGAAGCGGCGCACAGGGCCGCGGCGGCCAGGAGCCGGGTCGCCGTGCGGCGCGAATGCTTTGAAGATGCCAGGAAATTCATGTCGGTCGGTTGCGTGGGTGGGGTCAGTCCAGCTGCAGCTTGCGCTCGCGAATCAGCCTGGACCATTTCTCATTGTCCGCCCTGACGAAGGCCGCGAACTCCACCGGGCCGAGCGAATGCACCTCGGCGCCCGCGGCGGCAAACTTGGCCTTGATGCCGGGCTGCGCCAGCGCCTTGGCCAGTTCGCCAGACAGCCTGTCGACCACGTCCTTAGGCATGTTCGCCGGCCCGACCAGGCCCTGAAAGCCGACCGCCTCCATGCCCGCGAGCCCCAGCTCCTTCACGGTCGGCACGTCGGGCAGTTGCGGGTCGCGCACCGGGCCGGTGACGGCCAGCGCCTTCAGCTTGCCGCCCTTCACCTGCGGCAGCAGCACGCTGCCCGCGTCGATGAGGATCTGCGTCTGCCCGCCCAGCAGGTCTTGCACCGCGGGCGCGCTGCCCTTGTAGGGCACGTGCGTCATGTCCAGGCCCGTCACCTGGTTCATCAGCTCGCCGTTCAGATGGGTCGAGGTGCCGTTGCCGCCCGACGCAAAGTTCACCTTGCCCGGCTGCCCCTTGGCCCAGGACACGAACTCTTTCAGGTTCTTCGCGGGATGGTCCGGTCGCGTCACCGCGATGTAGCTGCCCTGGCTGATCTGGCCGATGTACGTGAACTGCTTGATCGGGTCGTAAGGCGGCTTGCTCTGCAGGTACGGCGCAATGGCGAACGGGCCGGTGTTGGCCAGCAGCAGCGTGTAGCCGTCGGCCGGCTGGCGCGTGAGCTCGGTGGCGGCAATCATGCCGCTGGCACCCGGCTTGTAGTCGACCACCAGTTGCTGCTTGAGCGCCTCCTGCAGCGGCAACTGCACGGTGCGCGCGGCAAAGTCGATGCCGCCGCCGGGCGGGTAGCCGACGATCAGGCGAATGGGCTTGGCGCTCGGGAAGCCCTGGGCGGCGGCGAGGCCGGTGACGGCGGCCAAAGCTACGCCGGCGCAAAGTCTGTCGAATTTCATGTGGTGTCTCCTCGGATCGGTCATAGATTTTGCAGGAGGCGCTCCAAGGTCAGCGCGTTGCCGACCGCCTCGCCGCCAGCCGTGTTGTCGAAGATGCACCAGCACTGCGCGCCCTCCTCCTTGGCAAGCCGCAGCCGCAATGCGAGCCGCTCGAGCAGCGCGTTGTCGTAGGCCGACCAATAGCGGCGCGGCGAGCCGTGCAGCCGCAGGTAGACCAGGCCCGGCCAGCCACCGGGCGCCGCGGCCTCGTCGAACAGCACCGGGTCGGCCAGCACGCGCGCCACCTCGAAACCCGCCAGCAGCGCGTCGGCCTGCGGTGTGAACCAGGTGCGATGGCGCGGCTCCAGCGCCACCGCGCCTGCGTGCCGGCGCCGCAATGCCGCAAGGAAGCGCCGCAGCACGGCCGCGTCGAACGCCAGGCTGGGAGGCAACTGCACCACCAGCACACCGAGCCTGTCGCCGAGCCCCTCGACCTGCGCAAGAAATTCTTCGAGCGGCAGGGTTGTATCGACCAGCCTCCGTTCATGCGTGACGACCTTCGGCAACTTGACGGCAAAGCGAAACCCGGCGGGCGTGCTGGCCGCCCACCGCTCGTAGGTTTCGCGCCGGTGCGGCCGGTGGAAAGAGGTGTCGATCTCGACCGAATCAAAGCCCCGCGCATAGCGCTCGAGGTGCGAGCCTTCGGCCTGGAACTCGCCCCACAGCGCGCGTGGCAGGCTCCAGCCGGCACAGCCGATGCGCCAGGGTGCTTGCGGTTCACCCGCGCGGGTGGTGCTTGGCATGCAGCTGCTTCAGGCGCTCTCGCGCCACGTGCGTGTAGATGGTGGTCGTCGAAATGTCGGCATGCCCCAGCAGCAACTGCACCGCGCGCAGGTCGACGCCGTGGTTCAGCAGATGCGTGGCGAAGGCGTGGCGCAGCGTGTGCGGCGACAGCGGCACATGAATGCCGGCGGTGGCCGCGTGCTTCTTCACGATGATCCAGAACATCACGCGCGTCATGCCAGCGCCGCGCGCGGTCACGAACAGGTCGGGCGTTTGCTGGCCGTCCAGGATGGCGGGGCGCGACTCGTCGATGTAGCGCTCGATCCAGCGCCGCGCCTCGCCGCCGAACGGCACCAGCCGCTCCTTGTTGCCCTTGCCCAGCACGCGCAGCACGCCGTCGTTCAGGCTCATGTCGATGGCCTTGAGCGACACCAGCTCGCTCACGCGCAGGCCGCTGGCGTACATCAGCTCCAGCATGGCGCGGTCGCGCAGGCCCAGCGGTGTCTCGACGTCGGGCGCGCCGAGCAGGTCGTCGACCTGCTTCTCCGACAGCGTCTTCACGGCGCGCGGCATCTGCCGCGCGGGCATCAGGCGAATGGTCGGGTCGGCCACCACGCGACGCTCGCGCAGCGCCCAGCGGTAGTAGCGCTTGAACACGGTGAGCCGGCGGTTGGCCGAGGTGGCCTTGCCCTTGTCCGACAGGCGCGCGCCCATGTAGGCCTGCACGTCGGTCTCGCGCGCGGCGCCCAGCACGGCGCCGTCGCGCTGGGCGCGCAGCCACTGGGCAAACAGCGCCAGGTCGCGCCGGTAGGCGGCCAGCGTGTTCTTCGAGAGCCCGTCCTCCAGCCAGAGGGCGTCGATGAAATCGTCGATGTCGGGTGTCTGCGTGGCGGCCTCTGTCATGCGCTGCAAGATAACAAAAGAACAACCAAAAAGAAAAAGCCGCCCGGCATGCGGCGGCTTTTTTTCAGGAGCGAAAGAACGCTCAGTCGAGCTTGAGGTTCTGCTTCTTCACGACGTCCTTGTAGACCTCGTACTCGGCCTTGATCTGCGCGGAGAACTGCTCGGGCGTGTTGGCCACGATGAGCGAGCCGGTGTCCTCGATGCGCTTGCGCACCGCCGGCTCTTCCACGGCCTTCTTCACGCCGGCGCTGATCTTCTCGACCACTTCCTTCGGCAGGCCCTTGGGGCCCAGGATGCCGTAGTACGCCATGCGGTTCACCGGCTCCAGGCCCACTTCCTTGAACGTGGGCACATTCGGCAGCGCGGCCAGGCGCTGGGGCGCCGACACCACGATGGGAATCAGCCGGCCGCTGGTGATGAAGGGCATGGCCGAGGGGATGTTGTCGAAGATGATCGGCACCTGGCCGGCCACCACGTCGTTCAGCGCCGGGCCCGCGCCGCGGTACGGAATGTGCGTGACGAAGGTGTTGGTCAGGCTCTTGTAGAGCTCCATCAGCAGGTGGCCGATGCCGCCCGTGCCCGACGAGGCGTACGAATACTTGCCCGGGTTCTTCTTCAGCTCCGCCACGAACTCCGCGTAGTTCTTGGCCGGAAAGCTCGGGTTCACCGCAATGATGTTGGGCGTGGCCGCAATGTTGATGATGGGCGTGAAGTCGTTGATCGGGTCGTACGGCGTCTTCGGGTTGATGGCCGGGTTGGCCGCCGTGCTCGACACCGTGGCAATGCCCAGCTTGTAGCCGTCCGGCGTGGCGCGCGCGGTTTCGGCCGCGCCCACGATGCCGCCGCCGCCGGCGCGGTTGATCACCACCACCGGCTGGCCCAGCACCTTGCCCAGCGGGTCGGAGATGACGCGCGCCACGATGTCCGTCGTGCCACCGGGTGCGAAAGGCACGCTCAGCTCGACGGGCTTGTTCGGATAGCCCTGGGCAAAGCTCTGGCCTGCGACCGTGACCAGCGCGGCGGCCCCCACCAGCGCGCTCCATTGACGACGTTGCATCGATATCTCCTTGGTATAGACGGATGTCTGAAAAAACGAAGCCCGGATGCTAGCGGTTCGAGCGCCGTTCACGTGCTGTGGAATACCCACGGTCCGGCCGGTTTATCCTCGACGCGGTGAACTACGCCCAGCTGCTTTTCCCCGACTTTTCCCTCATTGCCATCGGCTGGCTGCTGTGCCGCTACACCGCCCTGGACCGCCGCGTGTGGGACCAGGTGGAGAGCCTGGTTTACTACTTTCTTTTTCCGGTGCTGCTGTTCCATTCGATCGTGCGCAGCCCGCTCGACTTTGCTGCCACGTCGAACCTGCTCACGGCCGGCCTGTGCGTCGGCGCCTTCGGCATCGCGACGGCCTACGCCCTGCCCTTCGTTCCCGGCCTGCGCGCGCACATCGACCGGCGCGACCACGCGGCCAGCACGCAGATTGCGTTTCGCTTCAACTCCTTCATCTGCCTGGCGCTGGCCGAGCGGCTGGCCGGGGCCGAAGGCCTGCTGCTCATTGCGGTGCTGATCGGCGTGTGCGTGCCCATCTTCAACATCGCGGCGGTGTGGCCGATGACGCGGCATGCGCAGACCGGCTTCGTGCGCCAGCTGGTGCGCAACCCGCTCATCGTGGCGACCGTGGCCGGCCTGCTGGCCAACGTGCTGGGCCTCACCGTGCCGACCTGGGCCACGCCCACGCTCACGCGCATCGGCGCCGCCTCGCTGGCGCTGGGCCTGCTGGCGGCTGGCGCAGGCATGAAGTTTTCGACGCTGGGCACGGGCAAGGTGCTGGCGGTGTCGGTGCTGTCGATACGTCACCTGTTCTCGCCGCTGGTGGCGTGGGGCCTGGTGCATGCGCTGCGGCTGGACGCCACGCAGGCGGCGGTGCTGATGGCTTTCTCGGCCGTGCCGACAGCGTCGAGCGCCTATGTGCTGGCAGCGCGCATGGGCTACAACGGGCCGTATGTGGCGGGGCTGGTGACGCTGTCGACCTTGCTGGGGGTGGTTAGCTTGCCGTTCGCGCTCGCACTGCCGCGGTAGCCCTGTAGCCGCGCAACGCCAGAACAGGTTCATGGCGGGTGAGCTCCGCCAGCGTTTGCGCGCCCGACACGCACCCCACGCAGCCGCCGCCAACTAATTCGCGCTCTTGCCGTCTTCGGCGGCTCCAGTCGCCGGGGCGACCATTGTTTGCAACAGTGCCTGTAATGCGTGCACCAGACTTTTTGACCGATCACTCGTCAAGGTCCCGTGCATGTCTTTTATCTTCACCGTCTCACGAACTCTGGGCCGACGAATACGGTCGCATGAAAATCTTTTAAGAAATTTTGCGATTTTATTGGCGGTCGTTATTTGCAATTGCTTTGACTCTGCACTTGCGGGGTCAGTCAATGGCCCGTACGTGCTCTGGGTCAATCTAGATGCTTCCGCTGATTCAGCCAGAGTTGACAGAATCATCGAAAATTTCGCCGGCGACAGAGCCACCAGTTGCAATGGAAATTGGGCTGTGAGCAAGCCTTTGTTGTATATAAAAACACGCCCACCGCTAATTAACAACGCATTGATAAGTGATGTGTTTGTCAAACATAGCTCCCCTCAAAAAAAAGCCCTGCAAAAGGAACTGAGAAAATACACCGATGACGATCTCACAGATGGTTTTGATGGTGTGATGGTCCACGCGAAAATAAAGGGTGAATCCCGGATCATGAGCATGACAACGGGGAAAAATGAAATTCGGAGCTATACGACGGCGCTGCAAAATTCACTTCCCAAAAAGGAATTTATCGAAGATGCGTTTTGCGCCCTGCTGCCGCCCATAACCCGCAAACCATAATATGAGCATCCATCTCTCGGCTGGAGCTCTATTCGGACCATGAAATCTGCATTCAAAATTTCCAAGAAAATTTCGGCGCCGGTTCTTCTTGTATTTTTGGCCAGCTTGTTTTCAAGCACTTTGACAATTGCCGGATCGGTCAGCGGCCCACACGTCGTCTGGGTAAATCTGGATTCATCCGCCAACGGCGAACGAGTCAACAAAATAGTTGCGTCATTCGCAAGCGACAGGTCGACCCGCTGCAACGGCAGCTGGTTTACCGGGACATCGTTGCTATACATGAAAAAGCGCCCGCCAAAAATCAGCAATTCCCTTGTTGCAGATGTTTTCTTGAAAGGCAAAATTTCAGAAAAGAAATTGTTGAACGAAGCCTTGAAAAACTATGTAGACGAATACGCCTATGACGGCTTTGACGGAATCATCGTCTACGACAATTCACAAGATGCAGAAATGATGCAACTGACCACCGGGCACAAAAGAATAGAGAAATTCGCCGTCGCATTGAAAGGCAAACAGCCTGAAAAGAAGGATATCGAAGCCGCATTTTGTGTACTGCTTCCGCCCATAACCCGAAAGCCATAAAACGCTGCTGGGTCGCAGCAAGGCCGGCGTATTGCACATTCCGCCGGCCCTCCAATGCCGCTTTGCAGCGGCGCCGCTTCCGTTACCGCAAATCGATCAACGCCCACCCGCTCCCCGTCGCAGCCAGCCAATGCGTCAGTCGCAGCGCCCCAAGGAACCGCGCATCGTGCGACGCGACAACGATCACGCCCGGAAATCCTTGCAATGCCTGCTCCAGCGCCAGCACGGAGGCGATGTCGAGGTGGTTCGTCGGCTCGTCGAGCAGCAGCATCTCCGCCGGCGCGCCGCCCCATAGCGCGCAGGCCAGCGCGGCCTTCAGGCGCTCGCCGCCACTGAGCTGCGCAGCGGGGCGGCACACCGCGTCCGCGTCGAGGCCGAGCAGTGCGAGCCGGGTGCGCAACTCGCCCTCGGGCAGCGGCGAATGCAGCGCGTGCAGTTGCTGCAGCACGGACCGGTCTGGCTGCACCGCACCGTCGGCTCCGTGACCGTGACCGTGGCCCTGGTCCAGCCAAGCGGATCGCAACGGTGCCTCGCAACGACCAGCCAGCGGCGCCAGCCTGCCCCCGAGCATGCGCAGCACGCTGGTCTTGCCGCAGCCGTTCGGCCCCGTCACGCCGATGCGCACGGGCCCGTGCAGGCTGATGCTCAACGGCAGCGCGCCGGTCGGCCACGGCGGGACCGCCTCCTCGAGCCAGAGCACGCGGCGCCCCGCGGGCACGGCCGAGGCGGGCAGCGTGAGCGCGACGGCGGGCGGCGCCGTCACCCGCGCCGCGGCTTGGCGCACGGCGCTGTCGAGCGCTTCTCGGCGCTCGCGCTTGCGTTCGCTTTCCCGGCCCGCGAAGGCTTGTGCGTTTTCTTTCAGGCGGCCCAGGTGCATGCCGCCCAGGTTGGCGTCGCGCGCCCAGCCGGCGCCGCGCGCGGCACGGCGCTGTTGCGCGTCGTGCTGCTTGCGCTGGTCGCGCAGCGCGCTGGCGCGTTCGGTGCGCGCATGGTCGAGGCGGGTCTGCGCGGCTGCGGCCTCGCGCTCGCGCCAAGCGCTGTAGGTGGTCCAGCCACCGGTGCAGGTGCGCAGGCGGCCTTGCGGGGTGATTTCCGCGATGCGGTCCATGCCTTCGAGCAGTTCGCGGTCGTGGCTTGCGATGACGGCCGTGCCGCGCCAGGCGGCGAGCTGCTCGCGCAGCCAGCGCCGCGCCTCGGTGTCGAGGTGGTTGGTGGGCTCGTCGAGCAGCAAGGCGTCGGTGCCGGACAGGAACGCACCGAGCAGCGCCACGCGTGTGCGCTCGCCGCCGCTCAGGCCCTCGGCCGGGCGGTGCGGCGACAGCGCGAGCCCCGCGGCGTCCATCGCCGCGGCGAAGCGCGCGGGCAGGTCCCAGTGGCCGTCGGCAAGGTCGAAATCCGACGGTGCGCTGCTGCCCGCCTCGATGCGCGCCAGCGCCGCCAGCGGCTGTGCCAAGCCGGCCAGGTCGGCCACGGTGGCGCCTGATGCCAGCGCGATGTTCTGCGGCAGGTCGGCCCATCGCGCCGGCCGCAGCACCACGCCGGCGCTGGGTGACGCGCGGCCTGCGAGCAGGTCGATGAGACGGGTCTTGCCAGCGCCGTTGCGCCCGACCAGGCCGGTGCGGCCCGCGGGAAAGATCTGGTCGATGTCGTCGAACAGCAGGCGGCCGTCGGGCAGCACGAGGCTGACGTGCCGAAGCGCGAAACCGCAGGAAGAAGACGCAGAAGAAAGAGAAGCGCCCAGGCCTGCGGCCGGACGCGGAGCGTGCTTGCGATGAGCCATGCGCGGCCCTCCGATGAGTTCGTTGCAAGGCGATGCAAAAGACTTGCATCGCGACGAATCAGGGGAGGCTCACAGGCGCATTTCGGGGGGGCGCTCCAGAAAAAAGAGGCAAGAAAAAGGGCCGGCCCGTTCGGGCAGGCCGCATTCGGGCAGGCCGCGTTTGGAAGGCAAGCGGCAGGGAAGGTTCCCGGCTGGATCGGTCAGCGTCGGGGCCACAGCGACGCTGCAGCCGAAGCCCACCACCGCCCGCGCATCAACTCAAACCAATCTCAAGCCGCCGTCGGCACCAGCGCCGTGCGGCGCACCCGGCGCACGTTGAACGCACTCGCAATCAGCACGCCCTGCACCAGGGCCAGGCCGACGATCACGCTCGTGTACTGGCCGCTGTCCATCAGCCGGCCGAACACCAGCGGCGCCACGGCCTGGCCGATGTCGAGCCCCGCGTACACCACGCCGTACACGCGCCCGGTGGCGTTGGGCGGCGTCGACTTCTTCACCAGCAGGTCGCGCGACGGCCCCGCAATGCCCGACACAAAACCCATCGCGCCGAACAGCACCGGCACCACCACGGGCGGAAAGTCGGCAAAGGCCAGCACCAGCGCCAGGATTGCCGCAATGCCGAAGCCCGCGCCCACGATGCGCTCGCAGCGCGACGGGTCCGAGGCCAGGAAACCGCCGAACACCATGCCCGCCGCGCTGGCCACCATGTAGACGGTGAGGCACATCGCCACCAGCGCCACCGGCACCGCGTGCAGATGGCCCGCGGCCACCGGCGCGAAGGTCTGCACCACGCTGATCACCGCGGCATAGAAAAAGAAGAAGCCGAAGCACATCCACACGGCCGGGATGCGCAGAAAGTCGAAGTCGCCGCCGCCGGCCGGGGCACCCGCGCCCTGCCCCGTGGCCTTTTGCACCGCCGCGGCGTCCAGCGACAGCACGCTGCGGTACACCCACAGCACCAGCAGCACCACGATGGCCACCGCGCCGGCCGAGGCCAGCGCCACGCGCCATGAGAAAGCGATGGCAATCGGCACCACGAAGGCCGGCGCCAGCGCCCAGCCCAGGCTGCCGGTGATGCCGTGCACGCTATACGCATGGCCCAGCCGGGTGGGCGCCACCTTGCGGTTGAACAGCGTGTAGTCGACCGGGTGGAACACGCCGTTGCCGATGCCGCCGACCACCGCGCACGCCAGCAGCATCCAGTAGCTCTGCGCCGCCGCATAGCCGAAGGCCGCCAGCCCCAGCGCGCCCAGGCCCACGAACAGCACCGGGCGCGGGCCCAGCTTGTCGACGATGAAACCCGAGGCGGCCTGCACCATGCACGAGACCACGAAGAACACCGTGAGCACGGCGCCCAGCTCCACGTAGCTCACGTTGAACGCGTCCTTGAGCCAGGGAAACAGCGGCGCCAGGATGAGCTGGCTGAAATGGCTGACCGCGTGGGCCAGACCGACCAGGCCGATCAGCTTGGCGTCGGTGCGCAAGGTGGTGGCGGGGGCGGCTGCGGACGAGGAAGAAGAGGACATGGATTGCTACAAAAAACCGGTGCGGGCGTCGATGCTATGCGGCGACGACGCGGCAGAATGGCGATACAGCGACAACATTTGTCGAAACCATGCCAAGCGACGCCTCACCCACCTCCGCGACCGGCCCCGCTACCGCCCCGGCCCACAGCGTCGGCCCGCTCACACCCCACCTGTACGCCCCCGACGCGGTGCGCCCGCTGCGCGCCAAGGAGCACTTTCTCACCGCAGACACGCGGGTCGAGCTGCACGAGCATCCGTGGCCGCAGCTCACCTTTTCCACCCGCGGCGTGATCCGCCTGAGCACGCAGGACGGCAGCTACATCGTGCCGCCCTCGCGCGCGCTGTGGGTGCCGGCCAACATGCCGCACAGCATCACGCTGATCGAAGACGCGGAGCTGCGCACCGTGTACCTGCACGCCTGGATCGCGCCCGCCTGGGAGAAGTGCGAGGTGCTGGAGATCAGCCCGTTGCTGCGCGCGCTCATGCTGGCGCTGGACACCACGCCCGACGGCCTGCCGCCGGCCGACCCGCATGCGCCGCAGCGCGAACGCATGATCGCGCCGCTGCTGGTCGACGAGGTGGAGCGCGCCACGCAGATCCGCATCGACGTGCCGCTGCCCACCGACAAGCGCCTGCGCCAGTTGTGCGAGGCGCTGCTTCGCAACCCGGCCGACCGCGCCACGCTGGCCGAGCGCGCGGCCACCATCGGCGCCAGCGAGCGCACGGTGGCCCGGCTGTTTCGCGACCAGCTCGGCATGAGCTGGCAGCAATGGCGCCAGCAGGCCGTGATGGCGCATGCCCTGCCCCTGCTGGCACGCGGCATGGCCGTGAGCCAGGTGGCGGCGGCCAGCGGCTATGCCACCGACAGCGCCTTCTGCGCGATGTTCAAGGCGGCCACGGGGCGCTCGCCCACGTCGTTCCAGCACCGCAAGCGCGCCGCGGCGGCCTGAACCTGGGCTGAACCTGGGCTGAACCGGGGCTGGACCGGACTGGACTGCGCCTGAAGCTGCGGGGCCATGCGTGCGGCGCGTCATGCCGCTCTGGCAAGATCGGCCAACCCCATGCACTCACCGATCCCCCTGCACATGGCGCCCGACGCCGGGCCGCCGACATGGACCGCCGACATCTGGCTGCGCATGCGCCGCCACTTCCTGCTGAAGGCGGTCGGCACCACGGTCTTCACGTGGATCTTCTTCATCGGCTACTTCCACCTGCTGCGCAACCCGGCCTTTGCGGTCACGGAGATGCCGCTGACGGCGCTGGACCACCTGATTCCGTTTCAGCCCTACGCGCTGGGCGCGTACCTGTCGCTCTGGCTGTACGTGGGCGTGGCGCCCGGGCTGCAGCTGACCTTCAAGGAGCTGGTGGTGTACGGGCTGTGGATCGGCGGGCTGTGCGTCACGGGGCTGGGCATCTTCTATGTCTGGCCGACGCAGATTCCGCCGCTGCCGCTCGATGTGTCGGCCTACCCGGGCTTTGCGATGCTGCAGGGCGTGGACGCGGCGGGCAACGCCTGCCCTTCGATGCACGTGGCCGTGGCCATCTTCACCGCCGTTCGCGTGGAGCAGTTGCTGCGCGAGGCGCGCACGCCGCTGGTGTGGCGGGTGCTGAACTGGCTGTGGTTTGCCGCCATTGCCTATTCGACGCTGGCCGTGAAGCAGCACGTGGTGCTCGACGTGGCGGCCGGCGCGCTGCTGGGCATGGCCTTTGCGTTCCCGTCGTTGCGCTGGCGACCGGGCCGGCGTCAGCCAGGGATATCCCTCGTTTGAGAGCGGATATCATCGGCAACCATTGATCACACTCACCGCTGACCGAACCAGGAAGGGATCGATTCAATGGCACACCCGGCAGGGGTGGCAATCGATCGGCGGCACATGACGACAGGCATCGCACGATGAGTTCGCTGAAGGAATTGCAGGACCTGATTCACGAGAAGTACGGCATAGAGCCGTCCAAGCTCGACCCGCATGCGTCGATGCGGGAAACCGGCGGGCTCGATTCGCTGGCCCTCGCTGAATTTCTCTTCGCCATCGAAGACCATTTCGGTATCACCATGCCCGACGAAGACGCGAACATCGACACGCTGGCCGAACTCGCGGCGCTGGTCGACAAGGTGCGCGCCGAAAAGACCGCGTGAACCATCAGGTTGCCGTCACCGGACTGGGCGTGGTGGCGCCGCACGGCGACGAGCCGGGCGCACTGTTCGAGGCGCTGCTGCAGGGCCGCTCGGCCATACAGCCTGTTTTCTCCGATCTGCCCAAGCCCGCCGCCGCGGCCACCGTCGCCTTCGACGAAACCCGCTGGTTCACCAAGCTGCAACTGGCCGGCGTCGACCGGGTGAGCCAGTTGGCCGTGGCCGCCGCCGACCTGGCGATGCGCGACGCAGGCCTGACCGGCAGTGACACCCACCCCGAGCGCATGGGCGTGTACGCCGGCTGCGGCATGGGCGGCGCGGCGGCGCTCGAAGCGGCCTACCGCGGCAACGGGCGCGTCTCTCCCCTCACCATTCCGGCCTTCATGCCTAACGCACCGGCCGCGCATGTGGCCATGCGCCAGGGCGTGCAGGGCCCGGTGCTCACCTATTCCGTGGCCTGCGCGTCGTCGGCGGCGGCCATCGCCGAAGCGGCCAAGGCGGTGCAGCGCGGCGAGGTCGACGTGGCCATTGCCGGCGGCAGCGAGGCGCTGATCGTGCCCGGCGTGGTCGTGGCCTGGCAGGCCATGCAGACGCTGGCCAGCTTTCAGCCCGGTGAAGCAGGCCGCGCGGTGCGGCCCTTTGCGGCCGACCGCAGCGGCTTTGCGCTGGGGGAAGGCGCGGCCTTTTTGATTCTCGAATCGGCCGAGCGCGCCCGTGCGCGCGGCGCCAGAAGCTATGCGACGCTGGCCGGCTGGGGTCTGAGCAGCGACGCCACCCACCTCACCAAGCCCGACGCCCCGGGCCAGGCCCGCGCCCTGCGCGCCGCCCTGCGCCAGGCCGGCCTGCAGCCGCGCGACGTGGGCTACTGCAACGCGCACGGCACGGCCACGCGCATCGGCGACGTGGTCGAGCGCAATGCGCTGGCCGACGTGTGGGGCGACGACTTCGACGCCCTGCGCGTGAGTTCCACCAAGGCGCTGCACGGCCACATGCTGGGCGCGGCGGGTGCCATCGAGGCGCTCATCACCGTGCTGGCGCTGCACCGCCGGCAACTGCCGCCGAATGCGCACTGCACACAGGTCGACCCGGCATGCCCGCTGAACTTGGTGATGCCCGGCGACACCGAGGCGCCGTCGCTCGAAGCCGCCGTCAGCAATTCATTCGCCTTTGGCGGCACCAACTCCGTGCTGCTGTTCCGCCGCGCGGGCTAGACCGGCGGCGCGGCCGCCGCCGCGCGCAGCCACGCCACGAAGGCGCCGACCAGCGGATCGTCGGTGCGGCTCGGCGCCACGAACACGCTGTAGCCCCGGCTCGACGGCGCCCTGTGCGGGCAGGCCAGCACCAGCTCGCCGGTGCGCAGTTCGCGCTCCACGAAGTAGGCCGGCACCAGACCCACGCCCAGGTCGGCCCGCACCGCGGCCACCAGCGTGGAAAACAGGTCGAAGCGGTGACCCGCCACCAGGTTCTCCGGCGCGCGTGCATGCGCCGTCTGCGCAAACCATTCTTCCCATGCCCCCATGCGCGTGCGCAACTGCAACAGCGGCGCGGCGCGAAAGTCGCCACGCGCCAGGGCCGCGCGTCCCTTGGCCTTGGGCGCGCACACCGCCACGCACGACTCGCCCATCAGCGCCTGCGCGTTGGCACCGGGCCACACCGCGTCGTCGTACTGCACGCCCACGTCGAAGGGCATGTCTTCCATGTAGAGGCGGGTCGGGAACACCTGCAGGTGCAGGCTGCAGCCCGGGTGCCGGGCAATGAACTGCGGCAGGCGCGGCATGAGCCAGCCTTCGGCCAGCACCGGCACCGCGCCCACCAGCAGGCGCAGGCCGTCGGTGCGCTGCGCCATGGCCTCGAGCGTGTGGTTCTGCAGGCGCAGCAGGTCACCGGCAATCTGCCCGTGGTAGCGCCGCCCGGCCTCGGTGAGCTCGCTGCCGCGCGCGGTGCGCTGCACCAGCCGCACGCCGATCTGCGATTCGAGCAGCCGCAGTTGCTGGCTCACCGCGCTGTGCGTGAGGCACAGCTCTTCGGCGGCCTTGCCCACGCCGTGGTGGCGCGCCACGGCGTCGAAGATCAGCAGCGCGCGGGTGCTGGGAATGTGTCGGCGCATGGTGGCCATGAAGGCGCCTGAAAGGCGGGTTCGTTAGAAAAACTGACAACGGCGAAGATTAAACCAGAGCAGACGGTTAGCACACTCGCAAGAATTGCTGACGACGCTGCCTCGGTGGCGCGCATTTTTTCGTCTTGCTGTTTTGCTGTCTCACTCTCAAGGACTCCCGCTCACCATGTCACGCCCTGCGCTCTTTCGCCTTGCCCCGCTCGTGCTTGCCATTGCATCCGCCACCGGCCTTGCCCATGCCCAGACCGGCTCCGTCGCGGCCACGCCCACGCAGGTGCGCCCCGACGTCGACAAGGCCTACACGCAGCTGATGGCCTCGCCCGCCATCCAGAAGCTGCTGGACGCGGTGAAGGCCGACCATGAGCGCTCGGTCGAAGACCTGAAGATGCTCACCGAAATCGAAGCCCCGCCCTTCAAGGAACAGAAGCGCGCGGAAGCCTTCCTCGCCCGCATGAAGGCCCTGGGCCTCACCGACGCGAAGATCGACGCCGAAGGCAACGTGGTCGGCCTGCGCAAGGGCACGGGCAACGGGCCCAAGCTGCTCGTCTCGGCCCACCTGGACACYGTCTCCTATACACACCT
>NNBV01002161.1_pt1 | contig 50515 bp, 53 predicted proteins | sample 1173771 | NCBI WGS metagenome assembly NNBV01 (sample SAMN07173938, study PRJNA388173) | plant metagenome | isolation source: symbiotic tissue sample KVS11 | place: Norway: Troms, Kvaloya island | reverse complement strand
TCATCATCCACACCCGATGTGGGTGTTCGATACCAAAACGCTTCGGTTTCTGGCCGTGAATGAAGCAGCTATAGCAAAGTATGGTTATTCGCATAATGAATTCCTTTCCAAAACAATCAAAGACATTCGTCCGCATGAAGATATTGAGCGACTGGCAGCTGAGAAAAGTTTTAAAACGGGCTTCAATCTATCCGGCACCTGGAAACATCGCCTAAAGGACGGAACAATAATAGATGTGGAGATTTCCACCTACACACTCAATTATGAAGGGCACGATGCAAAACTGACTTTAGCCTATGATGTTACCGATCGGATCAATTATGAGCATCAGATCATTGAGTTCAGTAACGTGCTGGAGAAGCGCGTGAACGAACGCACCCTGGAATTACATCAGTCTTTACAAGAGCAGGCTTCCCTTACGGAAGAAATGGAAACCTACAATGAAGAACTCATGAGCACCAATGAGCAACTCATTGAAGCACATGAAATCATTCGCGAACAAGCAGAAACTAAAATCAGGCAAACAGAATACCGGCTGGAGCAAGTGCTTCAGTCGGTCAAAGACTTTGTATGGGCAGCACAATTTAAAGATGGAAATCTTACCATGGAAATGATGAGCCCAGCTGTGGAAGATGTTTTCGGATTTACACAAAAAGAATATTTACAAAATCCAGAAATCTGGTTTTCTGTAATTGCCGAAGAAGACCAGAACAAGGTAAGGCAAATGATGCGCAACATCGGGAAGCAACCTTATGAAGAGATTGAGTATTGCATACGTCAACCAAAAACATGGCAGGTGAAATATGTACTCAGTCGTATATGGGTTGCTAAATTGAGCAAAGATACTTTCCAGGTGAACGGAATTATTTCCGATGTGAGCGAACGAAAAAAACAAGAGGAAGAAAAGTCTAGCCTGATCAAACAATTGATTACGCAGAACAATGATCTGCTGCAATTCTCCTACATCGCATCACACAATTTACGAGGGCCGGTAGCTACTTTGCTGGGCCTTATTAATCTTATCGCGAAAGAAGATAAACCATCAGACATAAAAGCCATAAGCACACATTTGCTTTACTCCGCGCGTAAATTGGATGAAGTCATTGGTGATTTAACTAAGATCCTGGAAATACGAAATCTGGAATCGCTTCCGAAGACAGACATTTCATTGCCGGATATCATTGACAACATCAAGGAAACCTTGTTCATTCAACTTCAGAACAATGACATTGTTATCATGACCGATTTTTCAGCTGTTGATACCTTTTTCACAGTAAAAACGTACTTGTACAGCATTCTTTATAACCTGATCTCAAATAGCATAAAATACAGATCACCTCATCGTCCTTCCATTATCCGGATTACTTCTTTTAAAAACGAAAAAACGACAGGGTTCACAGTAAGTGACAATGGTCTTGGCCTGGAAATGGAAAAATTTCAGCATAAGCTGTTCAAACTCTACCAGCGCTTTCACACGCATGTAGATGGCAAAGGGCTTGGCCTCTATTTAGTGAAAACGCAAACCACTGCCCTTGGTGGAGAGATAGAAGTAAAGAGTTCGCTCGGAGAAGGCACCTCATTCACCATAACACTTCCTTTACATCATGAGATTCTCGTGCATTGATTAAAAATTACTCTTCGGCTATTCGTAGAGCCTGTCAGGCGCAACTACCGGTTTCATTTTGTGTCAGACGGGCGGAAGAACGAATGAACTTCGTTTCTTCTCTTGCAGGCGCCTGTTGACAAAGTAGCTTTATTTGATGCGCCGTATGCAAACTTCATCTACCCTATACATTTTCGTTCTGCGCAATTCACACCACCATTTTACCTGTGAGAAAACATGCTTATTACAAGGTGAGAATGGAGATAATGAGCACGTAAGACCATATAGCTGAATAGTAACAAACAATCTATATTTGCCGTTTTACAAAGCACGTATGGAAGAAATTTATCCGGTACAATCATTAAAGAATTTTGCTCTTTCTGTTTTCGATAAAATGGGTTGTTCATCGGAAGATGCACAGCGGGCTACCGAAGTATTGTTAAGTGCTGACTTAAGAGGAATTGATTCTCATGGTCTTGCACGCCTCAGCGGCTATGTAAGGCTTTGGGAAGGCAATCGTATCAATAGCAAACCTAATGTGCACATCGTGCACGAGTCGCCCAGCACGGCTGTGGTGGATGGAGACGGTGGGCTTGGCTTAGTAGTGGCACCCAAAGCCATGCAGATCGCAATTGACAAAGCAAATACCTGCGGCACCGGTTGGGTAGCTGTGAAGCACTCCAATCATTTTGGTATAGCCGGCTTTCATGCGATGATGGCATTGCAACATGATATGATTGGCATTGCTATGACCAATGCAAGTCCACTGGTGGCTCCTACATTTTCAGTGGAACGCCTTTTAGGAACCAATCCTATCTGTATTGCCATCCCTGCTGATCAGCAACCTCCTTTCGTTGCCGATTTTGCTACAACCACTGCAGCCAATGGTAAACTGGAAATACTACAACGTAAAAACAAAGATGCTCCAGAAGGATGGATTCAGAAAAAAGATGGCTCGGGTTCCATCAATGCAAATGAATTGAAAGACGGGGGCGCATTACTTCCATTAGGTAGCGATCGTGATCATGGAAGTCATAAGGGATTCTGCCTGGGTGCCTGGGTGGATATTTTTTCTGCCGTGCTGAGTGGTGCGAACTATGGACCGTGGGTTCCTCCTTTTGTAAGCTTCCTTGCTCCTCCGGCTGATCCGGTAGGCGAAGGTATCGGCCACTTCTTTGGAGCGATGCGTGTGGATGCATTCCGACCTGCAGCAGAATTCAAATCACATATGGACAACTGGATCAACCGCTTTCGTTCTGCCAAAACAGTAGAAGGAATCGATCACTTAATTATACCCGGAGACCCAGAAAGAGAAAGTGAAGCCGAACGATTAAAGAATGGGATACCGCTGAATGAGAAGGTAGTTGAAGACCTGAAAGAGCTGGCTAAGAAGATGGAGCTAAAATTTTGAGAGACTATATAGTTCGGTTAGAACTATATAGTCAGAAAGATAGGTATTGTTTTTGAGTACCCTTAATGGTTATCAGAACCAAAGGTCACCCATCAACCGTAAAAGAATTTATTAATAGAAGTTTAATTCTATTAAGTCATTGACTGGCTTGATTTTAATGAAGAGTTAAAAAGAGAAGAAAACCCGGAATACCCAAGGTGAAGCAAACACACGATCAGCCTGATTGTAAAGTACATCATACAACGCCATCGCATTGATAGCACCCCGCCTTCCCAAAGGTTGTGAGTAACCGAGCCCAAGCAACAAGCGATCATAATTCGATCTTTTGTTCAGGTCATAGAAGGAAGGCGTATTGATCAGATTGTACTCACTATATGCAAAAAGCTTCCCAAAATTGTATCTAACAAACGGGCTAACACCATACTGGTTAATCTTAATGTCTACATCAGGATAACTGTAATGTTGCCAGTTAACGCCTGTTCCCACTGAAAACTGAGGAGTAACCATGTAGCCAACAATAGGGCTAAGAGCTACATAAAAATAATTATTTCCATATCCGTCTCTACCGCCATTCAAGCCAACCCCGCCACCAAAATAAATCCGGTCTTTAAATGAAGGCGTTGAATCCTGTTCCACTTCTATTTGTGCCACTCCTGCATAAGCGACAAAAGAAAAAAGGAGGAGGATGATCTGCTTTTTCATAACTAATCTTTTTCTTCTATAACGAAGATGTCTTCCGTTTCTTTTTTCATTAGGTATTTTTCACGCGCGAACTTCTCCAGCAACTCTTTATTGGTAGTGAGTTCCACCCGATCCTTCTCTACTTCCGTAATCTTTTCCTGGTAGTATTCCTTTTCATTCTCCAGTGAACCGAGTTTCGCACTCATCCTGAAACGGGAGATCAGATCATTGGAGTCAAAAAAGGCTACCCAGACAAAAAAACAAAGACCTGTAACGAAATAGAAATTCCTGAATATAGGAGGCAATTGCTTCAGCATAGCTTAAAAAATGGTATTACGAAGATAAGGCTTTTCTTTGAAACGAAAGATGTACCCTGTTCCGCACTACAAAGAGATCGATTCTTACTGACTTAAGCAACAGGAAAACTAAGCTGCCAGCTTCCAGGTTTCCTGGCCCACCAGCTTACCCGATGGATCGGTAAAGTAAAATTGAATTGATTTTTTTGATAATAGTCTCAACCGAAACTCACACTTCTGATGAGTGAACGGGCAAGTATAGCTACCCTTGCCAAATATGAAAAACTTGAGTTTCATGTTTTGAACTACTGACAAGCCAAGTATTTTCTGATTTTGGGAATCAGCCCATACTACATCACCTTGTAAAGTAGATTCCTTACTATAAATCAAAACTTTAAAAGAGCTGTCGCTATTGGTCCATATACCCGTAATCTGAGTATGCACATCTTCCAGAAGGTTTTTTAGCCAATAAAGGATTCCCCACAGCAGCCCCACAGAAACTAAAAGCATCGTTGCAAACTGAAACAAATCCCCGGTTTTCATAGTCTTCGCATTTGCTTCTTCATATGCAAAAATCATGGGTTAAATTCTCCACGAAAAGAAAGTTCAAATTCGTTTCAATAAGGGCTGATGATAAATTCAAACGATAATTATCACCTTCATTCGAGTACTATTTTGAGAAAAAAAATCCCATATCAGGACAAAAATGAGACTAGAACCAATAAAAAAGCCGGAGACTTTCATCTCCGGCTTTCTCTTTCAATATTGTATTAACTAAGAATTAGAATTTTCTTCCTGGGAAGTAAGCTACTTCACCCAATTCTTCTTCGATACGAATCAATTGATTGTATTTCGCCATACGATCAGAACGTGATGCTGAACCAGTCTTGATCTGGCCGGTATTCAATGCTACAGCAAGATCAGCGATTGTGCTATCTTCCGTTTCACCTGAACGATGAGACATTACGCTCTTGTATGAATTGCGTTTTGCAAGATTAACAGCAGCGATCGTTTCAGATAATGAACCAATTTGGTTTACCTTAACAAGGATAGAGTTAGCTACACCTTTGTCGATACCTTCTTGTAAGCGACTTACGTTCGTTACGAATAAATCATCACCTACTAACTGTACCTTCTTACCTATCTTATCAGTAACACCTTTCCATCCTGCCCAGTCATCTTCAGCCATACCGTCTTCAATAGAGATGATCGGATATTTAGCTGCCCAGCTTGCCCAATAATCAACCATTTCAGCAGAGCTTAATTTCTTGCCGTCCGATTTCTTGAATGTGTACAAATCCGTTTTAGCATCGTAGAATTCAGAACTGGCTGCATCCATAGCGATGAAGACATCTTCACCTGGCTTGAAGCCTGCTTTCTCAATGGCCATCAACACAATTTCAATTGCTTCTTCGTTTGATTTGATGTTTGGTGCAAAACCACCTTCATCGCCTACGTTGGTTGAGAAACCCTTGTCATGAAGTACTTTCTTCAATGTATGGAATATTTCTGTTCCCATTCTCAATGATTCAGAGAATGTGTCAGCCTTCACCGGCATAACCATAAATTCCTGAAAGTCGATGGAGTTATCTGCATGACTTCCACCATTCAAGATGTTCATCATGGGTACTGGCAATGTATTAGCGCTCACACCACCAATGTAGCGATACAATGGAAGGCCAGCTTCAATAGCTGCGGCTTTCGCAATTGCTAACGATGTTCCCAGGATAGCATTGGCTCCAAGATTTGCTTTGTTAGGAGTGCCATCCAGTTCAATCATGATCTTATCCAACAGGTTTTGATCAAATACATCAAACCCGATAATCTCAGAAGCGATTTTGGTATTTACATTCTCCACCGCCTTCAATACTCCTTTGCCGACATAAACTTTCTTATCGTTATCGCGAAGCTCAACTGCTTCGTGAGATCCGGTTGATGCTCCCGATGGAACCGCTGCGCGGCCAAAGGCACCAGATTCTGTTACCACATCAACTTCAACTGTAGGATTGCCACGGCTATCAAGTATCTGACGGGCGTGAATGCTTTCGATTAAACTCATTGTATTTTTTATTTGGTATTAGTGAGAATGTTCTTTTTGATTTTCTTTCACCATCTCTAAAAACTGATCGAACAGGTAGCGCGAGTCATGAGGACCAGGCGAAGCTTCCGGATGATATTGCACCGAGAACGCTTTCTTGTCTTTCAAACGAATACCCATGATTGTATCATCATTCAAATGAATGTGGGTAACTTCTATATTAGGATTCTTATCGATATCATTCGAGCTTACTGCAAAGCCATGATTCTGCGAAGTCATCTCTCCCAAACCTGTTATCAGATTCTTCACCGGATGATTTAATCCGCGGTGACCATGATGCATTTTGTAAGTCGACAATCCACTCGCTAAGGCCAGCAACTGATGGCCAAGGCAGATACCAAAAGTGGGCTTATCTTCTTTCAGCACATCCTTTACCGTATCGATCGCATAATCCATTACCGATGGATCACCAGGACCATTTGAAATGAAATATCCGTGTGCATCCCATTTCTTCATCTCTGCAAGTTTAGTCTTTGCCGGGAATACCTGAATATAACAACCTCTGTCAGCCAGGTTTTTAAGTATGTTTGATTTGATGCCAAGATCAATAGCCGCTATCCGAATAGGGGCGTTAGGATCACCAACAAAATAGGAAGTTTTAGTGCTTACTACAGATGACAGTTCCAGTCCGTCCATAGAAGGAACCTTACGAAGCTCTTCCTTCATTTGATCTGGGGTAAGCACAGAAGAAATCAGGGCATTCATCGCTCCTTTACTTCTGATGTAGCGCACCAGCATACGGGTATCGATATCGGAGATGCCCGTCACTCCGTGCTTCTCTAAATATTGTTGCAGGCTCTCACGCGCTGTTTTGCGGCTAAATTCATCGGAGAATTCATTAATCACCACTCCACTGATCTTGGGTTTATCGGACTCCTGCTCTTCGTCCAGTGTTCCATAGTTACCAATGTGAGCAGAAGTGTTCACGATAATCTGCCCATAATATGAGGGATCGGTATAAATCTCCTGATAGCCCGTCATACCTGTGTTGAAACAAATTTCACCACCTGTAGTACCTTTTTTTCCTATGGCTTTACCTTCAATCAGGTAGCCATCTTCAAGAAGTAAGTATGCTTTATCGCTCAATGTTATAAAGTATTGGTTTTGTAAAAATAGTGGGTCTTTAAGGATAAGACTTTACCGCAAAGGTATTTTTTTAACAACCGATTACAACAAAATAAAAAAGGGATTGAACTACGTCCAATCCCTTCGTTATTATTAATAGTGATCACTTATTCTTCCTTTTTAGAGGATTTCTTAGCTGCTTTCTTTGGCTTGGCTTCTGCTTTTGGAGCGTCTGTCGCTTCTTCTGCAGCACCTTCCGTCTTCTTGGTTTTAGAGCGGCTTCTGCGTGTAGTGGCTTTCGCCTCTTTCACAGCACCTTCTTTCTTGTAGATCTCGTTGAAATCAACAAGTTCCATCAGGCACATCTCTGCGTTGTCGCCAAGACGAACGTCTGACAACTTCACGATACGAGTGTAACCACCCGGACGTGTTGCTATACGACCTGCAACTTCTCCGAATAAAGTAGTTACCGATTCCTTATTTTGAAGATAAGACATTACGGTTCTACGTGAGTGAGTTGTATTGTCCTTTGATTTGGTAAGCAAAGGTTCAACATACTTTCTCAAAGCCTTAGCCTTCGCTACCGTAGTCGTGATTCTCTTGCTGAGGATCAACGAGGAAGCCATATTTGAAAGCAATGCATCGCGATGTGCTTTCTTGCGGCCCAGATGATTAAATTTCTTACCGTGTCTCATTAGTCTTCTTCCAGTTTATATTTGACAAGATCCATACCGAAAGTAAGGTTTTTCTCAGCTACAAGTTGTTCCAACTCAGCCAATGATTTCTTACCAAAATTCCGGAATTTCATCATGTCTGAAATTTCCAATTCTACCAGGTTGCCAAGTGTTTTCACATCGGCAGCCTTCAGGCAGTTGTATGCGCGTACAGACAAATCAAGATCATGAAGAGGAGTCTTCAACAGCTTGCGCATATGAAGCATTTCTTCGTCTACTTGTTCTACTTCGCTATCCTTACCTGTTTCAAGTTCAATTGATTTATCAGAGAACAAACGGAAATGCTGAATCAGAATAAATGCAGCTCCTTCCAATGCTTTCTCAGGATGGATAGAACCATCTGTTTCGATATCAATCAATAATTTCTCGTAATCCGTCTTTTGCTCAACACGTGTGTTTTCAACACTGTATTTTACATTCTTCACAGGTGTGAAGATCGCATCGATAGGAATAAAACCGAATACTTGCTCATTTGGCTTATTCTCTTCTGCAGGAAGATAACCACGTCCTTTTTCTACCGTCAATTCAATTTCGAATTGAGCTGACTCGTCGATATTACAGATTACATGCTCAGGGTTCAGAATCTCAAAAGCAGCCGTTGACTTAGCGATATCGCCTGCTTTAAATTGCTTCTGTTTCTTAACACTAATGGTAATCTTGCTTTCAAAATTATCAGCCACTTTTCTGAAGCGCACTTGCTTCAGATTAAGTATGATTTCTGCTACATCTTCTACTACTCCTTCAATGGTCGAAAACTCATGCAATACTCCCGGTACTTTAATACCAGTGATAGCATAACCCTCCAGCGAAGACAAAAGAATTCTGCGCAACGCATTGCCAATCGTTACACCATATCCTTTCTCGAGGGGTTTAAATGTGAAAAGACCATGAAAATCGTCCGACTTCTCCATCACTACCTTCTCAGGCATTTGAAATGCTAATATTGACATAGGTAATTTAGTTTACGTTAAAAAGATTACTTAGAGTACAATTCAACAATCAACTGTTCATTGATGTTTTCCGGGATATCTTCACGAGGAGGCAGGTTGATCAATTTACCTGTCATTTCTGTGTTGTCCCACTCTAACCAATTGTATTTCTTAGCTCCCTGAATAGACAAGCTATTAGAGATTATTTCCAATGATTTTGATTTCTCACGAACACCTACCTGATCGCCAGGGCGAAGGAATGCAGAAGGGATATTAACCACTTCACCATTCAAAACGATGTGTTTGTGAACTACCAATTGACGAGCTGCTCTGCGTGTTGGAGCAATACCTAAACGATATACTGTGTTGTCCAAACGTGATTCCAGCATTTGAAGAAGAACCTCACCAGTTACTCCTTTTTTACGTGAAGCCTTATCAAAAGTGTTTTCGAACTGACGTTCTAATACACCATAGATATATTTAGCCTTCTGCTTTTCAGCTAACTGAATTGCATATTCTGATTGCTTACGCTTCTTGCCTTTACCATGCATCCCAGGGGGATAGTTCTTCTTTTGAAGAGCTTTGTTCTCTCCCAGGATAGGTTCGTTAAACCTTCTTGAGATTCTCGCCTTTGGGCCAGTGTATCTTGCCATGATTTCTTCTTATTCGCTCGTTAACAAATTATACTCTTCTTGCCTTAGGAGGACGGCAACCATTGTGTGGTAGCGGAGTCACATCCTTGATTGTAGTCACCTCAATACCAGCACCTTGAATGGTACGGATAGCTGATTCACGACCAGCGCCAGGTCCTTTTACAAACACTTCTACTTTGCGTAAGCCTAATTCAAAAGCTTTGGAAGCACAGTCCTGAGCTGCAGTTTGTGCTGCATAAGGAGTGTTTTTCTTTGAACCTTTGAAGCCCATCTTTCCGGCAGAAGCTGCCGCTATCACCTGACCAGTTGAATTGGTCAAAGAGATAATGATGTTATTGAATGTAGCACGGATATGCGCCTGGCCTACGGCCTCCACATTCACTACACGCTTCTTGCTCTTATCTTTTTTCTTATCTACAGGTGCACTTGCCATAGCAATGTCCGTTTTAAGTTAATTAACCTTTAGTTGCCTTTTTCTTGTTTGCTACCGTCTTGCGCTTACCCTTACGAGTACGTGCGTTGTTCTTGGTAGACTGACCACGAACAGGCAAACCTCTGCGATGACGAAGACCGCGGTAGCAGCCAATGTCCATCAGACGTTTGATGCTCAACTGAACTTCTGAACGAAGGGCTCCTTCTATTCTGAATTGTTCAGCAATGATGGCACGGACAGCGTTCGATTCATCATCGTTCCACTCCTTTACCTTCTTGTTCTTATCAACATTCGCCTGACTCAGAATGTTCTGAGCCGATCTGCGACCTACGCCATAGATGTACGTGAGACTGATTTCGCCTCTCTTGTTATCCGGAATATCAACACCAGCAATACGTGCCATAATTATCCTTGTCTTTGTTTATACCTAGGGTTCTTTTTGTTGATGACGTACAACTTGCCCTTGCGCCTAATGATCTTGCAATCAGCGCTGCGTTTTTTTATGGAGGCTCTTACTTTCATCTCTATTTGTATCTAAATATTATTCTTCCTTTTGTCAAATCATATGGAGACATCTCCAGTTTCACTCTGTCACCAGGTAGTATACGAATGTAGTGCATTCTCATCTTACCCGAAATATGTGCAAGCACCTCGTGTCCGTTTTCCAACTGAACCTTGAACATTGCATTGGACAAAGCCTCTGCTATCGTACCGTCTTGCTCTATCGACTTTTGTTTCGCCACTTATATAAATATGCTTCTTCTAAAAATTCATGTGTCGTCAGTACTTCAGTCCCATTCTCATAAACTCCAACCATGTGCTCAAAATGTGCTGATGGTTTTCTGTCTTTGGTGCGGATCGTCCATCCGTCACGTTCCTGAACTACATTCTTTGTTCCCATATTGATCATCGGCTCTATCGCGAAAACCATACCTGGAACAATCTTTACTCCCTTGCCTCTTTTACCGTAGTTGGGTACTTCCGGATCTTCATGAAGTTTTTGTCCTACTCCATGCCCCACCAATTCCCTCACTACACCGTAACCAAATTTCTCAACGTGGTTCTGAATTGCAAAACCTACATCTCCTATTCGATTTCCTGTCTTTGCCTGCTCGATACCTAAGTACAAAGAGTCTAAGGTTCGGTTTAGCAAAAGAAGTATTTCTTGGCTTACCCCTTCAAGTGGGTATGTATAAGCGGAATCACTATGATAACCTTTATACTGTACTCCACAATCCACAGATATGACATCTCCTTCCTTCAATTCGTAGCCGCTTGGAAAACCATGCACTACCACCTCGTTTACCGAGATACACAATGAAGCCGGAAAGCCTCCGTAATTCTTAAAGGAAGGTATTCCTTCATGGTCTCTTATAAATTGTTCGGCAACTTCATCCAGTTTTTTCGTTTGCACACCTGGCTTTATCAACCTGGCTACCTCCGCGTGAGTCTTGCCCAAAATCTGAGCACTCTCTCTGATAATCTGAATTTCCTCTGCCGTCTTTAAGTGAACCATTCAACTTTAAGCCGCAGCAAACTGAGAACGTCCTTTTACTCTACCTGATTTCATCATTCCCTCATAGTGTCTCATCAACAGGTAACTTTCTATTTGCTGAAGCGTGTCTAAAACAACACCCACCAGAATCAATAGTGAAGTACCACCGTAAAACTGAGAGAAGTTTTGCGTAATTCCCGCCTTCACAGCAAATGCTGGAAGTATGGCAATCAATGCCAGGAATACCGCACCGGGTAAAGTAATTCTTGATAAAATTCCATCTATGAATTCGGCTGTAGCCTTTCCTGGTTTAATACCCGGAACGAAACCGCCATTCTTCTTCAAATTTTCTGCAATGTCATTAGAAGGTACTGTGATCGCCGTGTAAAAGAAGGTGAAGACAAGGATCAATACTGCGAATAACAAATTGTATTCCCATGTTCTGAAGTCACCAAACGTATTTACAATGTAAGCACCTGCATCGCTATCCTTCCATACGCCACCCACCATCGATGGAATGAACATAAGAGCTTGAGCAAAAATGATTGGCATTACACCTGCAGAATTCAGCTTCAATGGTATGAAGTCACGCTTTCCTCCATATAACTTATTACCCACCACCTGCTTAGCATATTGTACAGGTATTCTTCTTGTTGCCTGAGTTAATGCGATAACTCCAACTACTACGAAGAACAACGCTACTAACTCGATGATGAAAAGTAACGCCTGACTCATTCCCTTGCCAGTCATTTCCTGCCAGATTGCACCAGGGAAACGAGATACAATACCGATCATGATCAACATGCTGATACCATTTCCTATACCCTTGTCTGTGATACGCTCACCAAGCCACACACAGAACATAGTTCCGGAGATAAGGATGATGATCGAAGACACCGTGAAGAATAAACCTGGATTGATAATCGCTTCAGTATTTACCGTAGTACGCAGGTAAGCGTAAGACTGTGCCGCTGTGATAACGATTGTAAGTATCCTGGTGAATTGATTCAATCTCTTTCTTCCACTTTCACCTTCCTTTTGAAGCTTGGCAAAATGAGGAACCGCTACTGTTAATAACTGCACTACAATAGATGCAGAGATATAAGGCAGAATACCTAAGGCAAAAATCGATGCACGACTGAAAGAACCTCCTAAAAAGGCGTTAACAATATCCAGGATACCACCTTGCGTATCGGTGAGTAACGTGTACTCAACTCCTGGAAGTACGATATAAGAACCCAGACGGAAAATGATCAGGAATCCAACAGTGTTAAGAATCCTTATCCGTAGGTCTTCAATCGAGAATATGTTCTTTATGGTCGTGAAGAATCGCTTCATCTTAGATCGTTGTCGCAGTACCGCCTAATTTTTCAATTGCTTTAGATGCTGTGTCAGAAAAAGCATGAGCCGATACGGTCACTTTTGCCTTCAATTCACCTCTACCTAAAATCTTTACTTTATCCTTCTTTCCTACAATTCCGTTGTTGATCAACACTTCCAGGCTAAGATCAGAAGCATTAATCTTCTGCGCTAGTCCTTCCAATACATCAAGGTTTACACCTTTGAAGTAGATCTTGTTGTTGTTCTTAAATCCGAATTTAGGAACACGTCTCTGCAAGGGCATCTGACCACCTTCGAAACCAATCTTCTTGCTGTTACCAGAACGAGATTGAGCTCCTTTATGACCACGACCTGACGTGCTACCGCCAGAACCCTGACCACGTCCTAGACGTTTATTAGTTTTTGTCGAGCCTTCAGCGGGCTTCAGTGTATGCAGATTCATCTTATAATTCCGTTACGCTCACTAAATGATTTACTTTTTTAACCATTCCTTGTATCTGAGGAGTATACTCCACTTCTACAGAAGCATGTATCTTTCCAAGACCCAACGATTGAATAGTCAATTGCTGAGTGTATGGTCTCTTAATCATGCTACGGGTCTGTGTGATTTTTACTTTCGCCATGACGCTTAGCCGTTAAATACTTTCGTTAATTCAATTCCACGATTGCGGGCAATCGTATATGCATCGCGCATGTTAGTCAACGCTTTGAAAGTTGCCTTTACCACGTTGTGCGGGTTAGAAGAACCTTTCGATTTCGCTAACACATTATGCACTCCTGCACTATCCAATACGGCACGCATCGCACCACCGGCTATTACACCAGTACCAGGCGAAGCTGGTTTCAACAATACGAAACCGCCACCGAATTTACCTATTGATTCATGAGGTACTGTTCCTTTAATGATAGGAACCTTTACCAGATTCTTCTTTGCATCATCAATGCCTTTAGTGATAGCGTCAGTTACTTCGTTGGCTTTACCAAGACCATAACCTACTACTCCGTTACCATCGCCGACTACGACAATGGCTGCGAAGCTGAATCGTCTACCACCCTTTACCACTTTAGCTACACGCTGTATGGCAACAACCTTTTCTTTCAGGTCGATTTCGCTGGCTTTTACTGTGCTGACGTTACTCTGTGTCATGACCTTAGAATTTTAAACCCCCTTCTCTGGCACCTTCCGCCAAAGCTTTGATGTTGCCGTGATATAAATAACCGTTACGGTCAAATACAACAGCACTGATTCCTGAAGCGACAGCCTTCTCAGCTAACTTCATTCCTACATTCTTTGAAATATTGATATTCACTCCACCCTTTCTATCTAAATCTACTGATGAAGATGCTACTACGGTGTGATTTTTTGAATCATCTATGATCTGAGCGTAAATTGCCTTATTGCTTTTGAATACGGACAATCTTGGTCTCTCAGAAGTTCCTTCCAGTTTCCTGCGAATTCCCTTCTTAATACGCTCTCTTCTTCCTGCTTTTGTCTTAATGTTCGCCATACTGTCTTAATTATTTAGCAGCTGCTTTACCAGCTTTTCTACGAACAAATTCACCCACGTAACGAATACCTTTTCCTTTGTAAGGTTCAACCGGACGCAACGACTTAATCTTTGCTGCTACCTGTCCGATCAATTGCTTATCGATACCTTCCAGAACGATCATTGGATTCTGACCTTTTTCCTGGCTTGCTACTACTTTCAATTCAGTAGGAATAGCTACGAACACCGAGTGAGAATATCCCAAACTTAGTTCCAGTGTGTTTCCCTGAGCACTCGCCTTGTAACCCACACCAATCAATTCCATTTCCTTGCGGTATCCTTTGCTTACGCCCTCCACCATGTTGGCGATCAAAGCACGATATAAACCATGCTGAGCCTTGTGGCGTTTTTGTTCTGTAGGACGTGCTAATTCAACGTTATCATCAGCAATTGTGATCTTGAAATCAGGATCTAACAATTGAAGTTTCAATTCTCCTTTAGGACCTTTTACGGTCACTTTATGATCGCCCTGGTTAAAAGTGCAACTAACACCTTTGGGTAGAGCTACTGGCATTCTTCCTATTCGTGACATATCTGATCGATTAGTAGATGTAACACAATACTTCACCACCTACGTTCATCGCTCTTGCTTCCTTATCGGTGATTACACCTTTAGAGGTAGAAAGAATAGCGATACCCAGACCGTTCAACACTTTAGGAAGCTCGGTAGAGGGTTTATACTGGCGCAATCCAGGCGAACTGATACGATCCAGCTTGGTTATCGCTGACTCTTTAGTTTCCGGATTGTACTTTAATGCGATTTTGATTTTACCCTGCTTGTTGTCAGTGGCTTCGAACTTGTAGTTCAGAATGTAGCCCTTGTCAAACAATACCTTGGTAAGCTCCTTTTTGATGTTGGAGGCAGGAACTTCAACAACGCGATGGCGTGCCTTGATGGCGTTGCGCAACCGGGTTAAATAATCTGCAATTGGATCTGTTGTTTTCATCTCACTTACTTAAAAAGCAAACCCGTTTTTTGTAAACGGGCTGCAAATGTATCTAACTATTTTCATTTTTCAAACTGTTATCTGGTTTCGCCTTCAAATTAATCTGACGACCTTGACACTCAACAACCTAATATGTGCGGGAGCAGTATTTTATTACCAGCTTGCCTTGGTCACTCCGGGAATTTTCCCGTCAGAGGCTAATTGGCGGAACTGGTTACGACAAATGCCAAACTTGCTCAGGTATCCACGAGGGCGGCCTGTCAACCGGCAACGGCTTCTCAAACGAACCGCTGATGAGCTTCTTGGAAGCTTATCCAACGCTTCCCATTCACCTGCTGCCTTCAAAGCTTTACGCTTTGCAGAGTAGCGCTTTACCAACGCTTGTTTTTTATTGTCTCTGGCTATGATAGCTAATTTTGCCATGTTCTATTAGTTTTTAGTTACAAACGGCATCCCCAATGCTTTCAAAAGCTCGTAGCTTTCTTCGTCAGAGACTGCTGAAGTTACAAAAGTGATATCCATTCCGTTGATTTTCTGAACCTTATCGATTGAGATCTCAGGGAAAATGATTTGCTCTTTTACACCAAGTGTATAGTTACCACGTCCGTCAAAGCCTTTATCGCTTACGCCTTTAAAGTCACGAACACGTGGCAGGGCCACACTTACCAAACGGTCAAGAAATTCATACATGCGTTCTCCACGAAGTGTAACCTTCGCTCCGATCGCCTGATTATTTCTCAATTTGAAGTTAGAGATATCTTTCTTGGATCTTGTAGCAACTGCTTTCTGACCTGAGATCGTGGTAAGTTCTTCAACACCCACATCAATCAGTTTCTTGTCTGCTACTGCTGCACCAATACCTTTGTTGATACAGATCTTTTGGATCTTAGGCACCTGCATGATTGACTGATATTGAAATTTATCTTTCAATACAGGAACCACGTCCTTCAGGTATTTTTCTTTTAATCTGGGCGTTGCCATATTATTTTATGAAGTCTCCTGTTTTCTTAGCGAATCTCTGAAGCTTACCGTTTGCGTTAAGCTTTCTTCCCGTACGGGTTGGTTTACCGCTGGCCGGATCAATCAACTTTAAATTGCTGATGTGAATAGTGCCTTCGATTTTCTTGATACCACCTTCAGGTTTCCCTGCAGAAGGCTTCTGGTGCTTAGTGACCATGTTCCTTCCTTCTACAACAGCGCGGTTCTTATCTGGAAATATTTCCAGCACCTTGCCATCTTTTCCTTTGTCTTCACCGGCAATGACCAACACTTTGTCGCCTTTGCGAATGTGCAACTTCTGTTGCTTGTTATATTTTCTTTCCATGGCTTATAATACTTCTGGGGCCAATGAAATAATTTTCATGAACTGCTTTTCGCGAAGCTCACGAGCTACGGGCCCGAAAATACGGGTTCCGCGTGGTTCGTCCTGAGCGTTCAACAACACTGCAGCGTTATCTTCAAAGCGGATATAAGATCCGTCTTTTCTTCTGATCTCTTTCTTAGTGCGAACGATCACTGCTTTTGAAACAGTTCCCTTCTTCACCTGGCTGGAAGCGATCGCAGACTTGATAGTCACTACAATCTTGTCACCTACAGAAGCACTGCCTCTGTTTGTTCCACCCAGTACATGCATACAGAGCACTTCTTTCGCTCCGCTATTATCAGCAACAGTAAGTCTTGATTCGGTCTGTATCATGGTTATTTTGCTTTTTCAATGATTTCAACCAATCTCCATCTTTTGCTTTTAGACAAAGGACGAGTTTCTGAGATGCGAACAGTATCACCGATACCAGCTTCGTTTTTCTCATCGTGTGCCATGAACTTGGTTGTTTTGTTCATGAACTTTCCGTAGATGGCATGCTTCACCTTACGGTTAACAGCAATAGTGATTGATTTTTGCATTTTATTGCTAACCACTGTGCCTACCTTCTCTTTTCTTAAATTCCGTTCTTCCATGATTGCCATGATTGTTATGCTTTAGAGGATTTCTCCTACTATCACTTTGCTTTTTCTTTAGCTGTCAACTCAGTCTTAAGACGTGCAATTGTCTTGCGCGTTTCGTTGATCTTCATAGGGTTTTCAATACTGGAAACTCTATGAGCAAACTTCAATTTACGAAGTGCCTCTTGCTCTCCACCGATTTTTTCTTTCAGCTCGGCTACGTTCAAACCTTTAATCTCTGCGTTATTCATGATTCTATTATTCAACGTAATCTCTTCTTACAGAAAACTTAGTGCGCAATGGTAATTTACCATCAGCCAAAGCCAAGGCTTCTTTCGCAGTAGCCATGTTTACACCACCCGCTTCAAACAGGATAGTACCAGGTTTTACCACAGCTACCCAATATTCAGGAGCTCCTTTACCCTTACCCATACGAACCTCTGCAGGCTTCTGAGTAATTGGCTTATCCGGGAATATGCGGATCCAAACCTGACCTTCACGCTTCATAGCGCGGGTTACTGCAACACGAGCTGCTTCCAGCTGGCGTGCGGTGATCCATCCTGGCTCAATTGCTTTCAAAGCAAACGAACCGAAGGCAATAGAGTGACCACGTGTGGCCATACCCTTTACTCTGCCTTTTTGTTGTTTCCTGAACTTAGTACGTTTGGGTTGTAACATGTTTTGCTACTTTATAAAACCTATAATTCTTATCTTCTTCCACCTCTTGCTGCACCTACTCCACCGCGGTTATCTCCACCACGATTAGGACCACCTGCACCTGGGCCTCTTCTATCGCCACCGCCACGGTTATCACCGCCACGTTCTCTTCTGTCTCCACCGCGTTCATTACCACCACGTCTTCTGTCGTTACCAGGAGCACCACCTTTGTTTCCACCTTCGGCACTGTTGCTTACTGCACCAATGTTCGGAGAAAGGTCACGCTTACCATATACCTCACCACGGAAAATCCATACTTTAATACCGATTTTACCGTATACTGTTTGTGCCTCAGAGATTGCATAATCAATGTCTGCACGCAGTGTGTGAAGAGGAATCCGTCCTTCTTTATATTGTTCAGTACGAGCCATATCAGCTCCACCTAAACGACCTGACAATTTCACTTTAATACCTTCAGCTCCTACACGCATAGCTGAAGCGATAGATTGCTTCATGGCTCTACGGAAAGCAATACGAGCTTCCAATTGCTGAGCGATCGATTCACCTACTAATTTCGCATCCAGTTCAGGACGTTTAATTTCAAAGATGTTGATCTGAACATCCTTTCCGGTGATCTTCTTTAATTCTTCTTTGATCTTATCGACTTCAGTTCCGCCTTTTCCGATAACAACTCCGGGACGTGCCGTGTGAATAGTCAGGGTAACACGTTTCAATGTGCGCTCGATGACTACCTTGGCGATACCTCCTTTGGGAATACGTGCCGTGATGTACTCTCTGATCTTATGATCTTCAACCAACTTATCAGCAAGCGTTTTACCTCCAAACCAGTTGGAATCCCAACCGCGAATGACGCCTAACCTAAATCCAACAGGGTTAATCTTTTGTCCCATTCGTTTTATCTTTTCTTATTCAGCAGATTTCTTTTCTTCAATAACTACCGGAGCTTTATCCACTACCAGCGTTACATGATTTGATCTTTTTCTCACACGGTGAGCACGGCCCTGAGGCGCAGGACGAAGGCGTTTCAAGATCTTGCCTCCATCAACAAATATCTCTTTCACAAAGAGGTTAGCTTTATCTAAATCCGTATCCGGATTTTTCGCCTTCCAGTTCGCCATTGCTGATGTCAGCAATTTCTCTAATCGTACTGACGGATGTTTCGCTTCAAATCTCAAGATTGAAAGTGCTTTGAATGCATCCACACCGCGAATCAGATCAGCAACCAATCTCATCTTACGAGGAGACGTTGGTACATCTTTCAGGTAAGCGACACCCGGACCGTTTTTAGCAGCTTGTTTCACTGCCTCGATCTTGGCTCTTTTTTGTACTGATCCTTTTATTTTCTTTTCTGCCGTTTCCATAATTGGAATTCGTTACTTATCTGAATTACTTCTTACCGTCTTTGTTATTACCTGAGTGACCCTTGAAGGTACGGGTAGGTGCAAATTCACCTAACTTATGCCCTACCATGTTCTCAGTTACATATACAGGTATGAACTTATTGCCGTTGTGCACAGCAAAAGTGAAACCTATCAAATCAGGAGTGATCGTTGATCTTCTAGACCAAGTCTTGATCACTGATTTTTTACCTGATTGCTCCTGTGTCTGTGTCTTTTTTGCCAGACGGGCATCCAAATACGGACCTTTTTTTACCGAACGTCCCATGATTATTTCTTCCTCCTTGCAATGATTAAACCATCAGAATATTTCTTAGGGTGACGCGTCTTCTTGCCTTTCGACAACAGACCGTTACGTGATCTTGGATGACCTCCTGATGCACGACCTTCACCACCACCCATCGGGTGATCTACAGGGTTCATCGCTACTGGTCTTGTGCGAGGTCTTACTCCTCTCCAGCGGCTACGTCCTGCCTTACCTACGCTTTCGTTCATGTGGTCGGCATTCGATACCGCACCTACTGTTGCCAGACAACGTGAAAGCACATTGCGCATTTCACCTGAAGGCATCTTCAATGTTGCATATAATCCTTCGCGAGCTACTAACTGCACGAATGAACCAGCACTGCGGGAGATAGAAGCACCTCTTCCTGGTTTGATTTCCACGTTATGTATTACAGTACCTACCGGGATCTTAGCCAAAGGAAGCGCGTTTCCAACTTCAGGAGCTACATCGTCACCAGAAATTACTGTCTGGCCTACTTTGATACCCTGAGGCGCAATGATATATGCTTTTGTTCCGTCTACATAATACAATAGAGCTACACGAGCTGTTCTTGTTGGATCGTATTCGATGGACTGAACAGTAGCAGCAATACCGAACTTATCGCGTTTGAAATCGATAATACGAGTCTTTTGCTTATGACCACCACCGATGTAGCGCATAGTCATTTTACCTGTGTTGTTACGACCACCCGATTTCTTGATAATCGCTACTAACGATTTTTCAGGTACGCGTGTGGTGATATCTTCGAATCCAGGAGAAAGTCTATGACGTGTTCCTGCTGTGATCGGTCTAAGTTTTTTCAACGCCATGATTCAGCTATTATACGTTGCTATAAAAATCAATTACTTCACCTGCTGCCAATGTAACAATGGCTTTCTTGTAATTAGGCTTGCGACCAGACAATACACCTGCTTTGGTGAATCTGCTCTTGAACTTACCCATTACACTGAGTGTGTTTACTCTCGCAACATTCACTCCGTACATCTTCTCCACTGCATTCTTGATTTCCACTTTGTTGGCTTCAAGATCTACAATGAATCCGTACTTTCCCTTTTCATTAAGGGCAGATACTTTCTCAGTAACTAAAGGTCTTATCAGGATACTCATGGTTACCGTTATTTTAAAAGGTTATCAATCTTTTCAATAGAACCTTCCACCAAAATCAATTGCTCAGCATTCATCACATCATATGTGTTGAGTTGTGAAGCAGTAGTGATTTTTGCATTCTTGATGTTTCTTCCAGAAAGAACAATGTTCTTATCATTGTCAGGAAGAACCAGAAGGGTTTTCTTATCTGTGAAAGACAAAGAGCTAAGTAATTTGATATACTCGGTTGTCTTTGGGACATCGAAGCTGAAGCTTTCGATGATAGCTATTGAGTTATCTTTCGCTTTGTAAGTAAGAGCCGATCTGCGAGCCAGGTCTTTTACTTTCTTATTCAGTTTGAAAGAGTAATCGCGTGGTACAGGACCAAATACACGACCACCACCTTTAAACAAAGGGCTCTTGATGTTACCCGCACGGGCTCCACCAGTTCCTTTTTGTTTTTTGATTTTTCTGGAAGAACCAGAAATCTCGTTACGCTGCTTTGCTTTGTGTGTGCCCTGGCGTTGGTTAGCCAAATAGCTTTTCACATCTAACCAAATTGCGTGGTCATTCGGCTCGATTCCGAAAACCTCTGATGAGAGGCTTACATTACGGCCAGCGCTTTCGCCACTATATTTTACAACTGCTATGTCCATTACTTCTGCAGGATTATCGTTGCGTTCTTAGCTCCGGGTACGGAACCACTTATTAAAATCAAATTCTGTTCTGCAAGAATCTTTACCACTTTCAGGTTAGTCGTTTTTACACGATCTCCACCCATACGGCCGGCAAGGCGCTTACCTTTAATTACGCGTGACGCAAAAGAAGCGTTACCCATAGAACCAGGAGCACGAAGACGGTTATGCTGACCGTGAGTCTGGCCACCTACTCCGGCAAAACCGTGGCGTTTCACAACACCCTGGAATCCCTTACCCTTAGAGGTAGCAACTACTTCGATAAGGTCTCCCTCAACGAATACGTCAGCTAACTTTATTTCTTTGCCCAATTCTGCGAAAGCATCATACTCAGCAGCAAAGTCACGGAACTCAGTCACGTTGCGCTTTGGTGTTGTGCTGGCTTTTTTGAAATGGCCAATCATTTGTTTCGAAGTGTTTTTCTCTTTCTTCTCGCCAAATGCTAACTGCATTGCCTTGTATCCATCAGTTGCCTCAGTTTTTACTTGAGTAACTACACAAGGTCCAGCCTCGATGACAGTGACCGCTATATTGTGGCCTTCCGCGTTAAAAACGCTTGTCATTCCTACTTTACGTCCAATTATTCCAGGCATGGTTGAAACCTAATTTTGCTTGTTTTAAGTCAGTCTACGGGTCCTCCCCGTAAAAAGGACTGCAAAGATACTAACTAATATTTAGTTCACAAGGGTGGGCCAAAAAAAACCTAACAATTTTAATGATTCGTTAGGATTATGGTTTTTTGGCGTCATATGCATACTGATATTCAATGATTTATCTATTTGCGAAATGCTGGATTTGATAAATCTTATCACCAAAAAGCGAATCGGGATGCAATCATACTCTATTTTCGTTGCTTTTCCGCAAGCCCGTTACGTGAAGCAAGCTCATTTCAACAAACACCTGTTAATACTTGCAGCAAGCATGCTGCTTCTCTTTATCATGAACATATCGCTGGGAAGCGTGCGCATTCCTATTGACGAGTTGATAAAATCAATAACAGGGAGCAATGCCAACGATACCTACAGCACCATCGTATGGCAGTTCCGCTTTCCGAAGGCACTGACCTGTGTATTGGCAGGAGCTGCCTTATCCGTAAGCGGATTATTGATGCAAACTCTTTTCAGAAATCCATTAGCAGGGCCTGATGTATTAGGGTTAAGCTCAGGGGCAAGCCTGATGGTAGCTCTTGTACTATTAATAAGTCAGTCCGCATCATTATTACTAGTAGCCAGTAATCCATGGGCCATAGCTATTGCCGCGAGTGTAGGATCTTCATTCGTATTCATTCTCGTCATCATCATCTCTAACTATGTAAAAGACAATACTTCACTATTGATTATAGGGTTGATGATTGCCGCTACTACTGCTTCTATTGTTGGTGTATTGCAATACGTGAGCCGTGCTGAAGACCTGCAGGCATTTATGATATGGACCATGGGTAATGTAGGCAGTACAGGATGGTCAGAGATCATGGTATTACTGATCATCACAGCAACGGGATCATGTATCGCATTACTTTTTATGAAGTCATTGAATGGATGGCTGCTTGGTGATAACTATGCCCGAAGCCTTGGTGTGAACATTAAACGTTCACGCTTCTGGATTGTAACGGCTACCAGTATAATGGCCGGAGGTGTAACTGCCTTCTGTGGGCCCATTGCTTTTGTGGGCTTAGCTGTACCACACCTGATACGACTTCTGATCGCCACTACAAATCATAAAATATTAATCCCTGCCGTGATGCTGGGTGGGGCTATGCTTCTTTTATTTTGCGATATGCTGGCGCAATTGCCTGGCAGCACACAACTGCTTCCTCTCAATGCAGTCACTTCCATGATAGGCGCGCCCGTTGTAATCTGGATGGTGATTCGTAATAAGAAGATAAGGGTATAATGAGTATAAGCTCCATGAACTCCCTTAAAGGCTTATGCCATGCTCGAAATTGTCCGCTCATCCTCCACTATACAGTTTAAGATAAGCTTAGAAGCTACTGAAAAGTGAATAGCCTGGTTTATTTCCTGCGAGTGGCGCTGAAGGGAAAATCCATACCTCCTGCAAACATGGTTCCTGTTAGCTGATCTCCTGCCAGTGTAGCATCAAGCCCTACGCTCATTCCATTGTAAGGCACTTCCCCGCTTATCTTATTGGTTTCTTTTACGAATGCGAATTTTTCAACAGGAACTTCGCCCGTAGCAGATATCATTTTAGCAGCATAAGTATTAGCTGAAGATGAAATGTTAAGCACGCCTTTGAAGTCACCATCCGGAGTGCCAGTAACTGTGTAATCCCACTCGCCTAAAATGACTGTGCTGACAACAGTTGATGCCGGAGCGGCAATCGAGGGTGTTGTAGCTTGGGCAGTAGTGACAGTGCTCGTGGTTTTTGTAGTAGCACAGGAAGTGAGGATGATAATAGCGATGGCGTAGATAAGTTTGTATTGCATGGCTTGGATGTTTAATGAATTTGAAAGTTAAGATATACTAATCAGATGCCAGTTGTATCCATATTAACCGCTAATTTTGAGCTTTCGATTATGAACAGCACACCACTTCTGGAAGCCCAACATCTGAGTGTTGGATATCACGCCACGAAAGTTCTATTTAATGATATCAATTTATCTCTGCGTGCCGGTGAGCTGGTTTGTTTTATGGGGCCAAATGGTATTGGCAAGTCAACCTTGATACGCACACTGGCAGGATTGCAGGAACCACTCTCTGGAAAGGTAATAGGAAGAGATGAAACGAAAGTGGCTGTTGTGCTTACGGATAAGATCGCTGCTTCACACATGACTGTGAACGAGTTAATTGCTTATGGTCGTTATCCTTATGTGGATTGGAACATTACACTTACTGAAGAAGATCTTTCAATTATCGATCAGTCGATTGATACGGTACACATTCGCCATTTGCTGGATAAAAAACTCTATGAACTCAGTGATGGGCAGATGCAGATGGTGATGATTGCACGTGCGCTTACACAGCAGACTCCTGTTATATTGATGGATGAACCAACGGCACATCTTGATCTCAATAATCGGGTAGAGATTATGAACCTGCTGCGCAAACTTGCTCGCCATAGCGGCAAAGCCATTTTAGTAGCTACGCACGAACTTGATCTGGCGCTGCAAACTGCTGATCTCATCTGGCTTACCATGCCCGATCAATCGATCAAAACAGGAATACCTGAAGACTTAGTGCTGGATGGATCAATTGACACTGTCTTTCAATTCAAAGGATTTGATTTGAAGACGGGCAAAGTTGCACATGAAGTTTATCGTACTACTAAAGTGAATTTGATTGGTGAAGGGCCTGCTTACTTATGGACTAAAAATGCACTGGAACGATCTGGCTTGCAACTGGATGAAACCGGCGATATCGATATTGTCATTGATAACGGACAATGGAAAATAAAAGAGCAGGTCTTTACTACATTGAAAGACCTGCTTGATACTATTGTTTTAAAGTAGAATTGTTTTTTGCCACAAAGTCACTAAGACACTAATTCTAATCATTCTTTATGTCTCAGTGACTTTGTGGCGAAAAAAATTAAACACGCTCTACCCCTAACCCTGGTTTATCAGAACAGCTCATTACTCCATCTTTCAAAATAAAACCACCCTTCACTACATCGCGGGCAAGGTCGAGACTTCCGTCAAGGTCAATGTATTTGGTGTTGGAGCAAGCGAAAGCTACGTGCAATGCCGCAGTGATGCTGACGATACTTTCATCGTTGCATCCCCAGAATAAATCGACATTGTCATGAAGAGCAATGTCTGCGATCTTCAATGCCTGGTTAATACCTCCGCATTTCATGAGCTTGATATTAAAGATACCCGCTGCACGTGGTGAACTATTTAACACTAATGCATCATGAGGTGTGATTAATGATTCGTCTGCTGCAATGGTGTTCTTTATTTCGTCTGGAAGTTTTTTGAGATCGGCGATGGCTTTGGCCGGCAGTGGTTGTTCGATCAATTCTATGTCGAGGTGCTTGGTTTTGTTGTAGAATTCAATGGTCTGATCAATGGTATAACCCTGATTGGCATCGATACGGATGATGAATTTCTTACCAAACTTCTCACGCAGCTTTACGATGCGCTCAATGTCTTCCGCCAAATCCTTTCCTAATTTTACTTTGAGCACAGTGAAACCACGCTGACCGTATTCTTCCGCTTCCTTCAAAGTATCTTCTACGTTTTTAATACCAATGGTATTGGAAGTGGGCAATGATTTTATTTTCTGACCGAGGTACTTTACCAATGGCACATCCAGGTATTTGGCAAAGGCATCGTATAAGGCAATATCAATGGCTGCACGTGCGGCAGGGTTCTTCGGAAATTTCTGCCATACTTCAAAGTTCAGTTGATTGAGTTCACGAATATCACGCCCTACCAGAAATGCCAGGTTCTTCTCCTGAAGTATTTCCTGTGTCTGCGATAAAGGTTCCCCAGTCACGTATTCACTAGGGCAGCCAGCTCCGATGCCTGTTGTTCCATTGTCGAGCGTGATTTCAACGAATGCATTGACAACTTCATCAATGGTTTTGAAAGCGATGGTGTAGGGTTTGGTGTTACCCAGATCGGTAGACCAGGCTTTTATTGATTTTATTTTCATTTAGTGGATCACTTTAATTTTTAACGAATTGTTTCGGTCTGTGGGGACACAGACCGAGGTGTAGATGTATTAAGTTATTTGAGTCTCTTTCTGATTATTTGTGGATTCCTTTTGTCATGAAAGATTCCAAATATAATGATCCTTTCTTCGATAATCTTAAAAGCAACCTTATACGGAAATCTGTCTAAATGTCCGAACCTGGCGTTGTGGTTCTTAACCCCATGCAGCAAAGGATGTCGATGGATGTTACTAATGGCTTTCTTAAAATGATCAGAAATTTATTACCTAAATCCGGCTGTTGTTGATCGTACCAATCTATTATCCGCTGCCGGTCTTTTTCAACAACAGGTAAGTATTCAACAACATAACGAATCATTTTCTTCGCAGGTGAGCTTCAATTTCTTCCCACGAACAAGTATTAACTTCTCCTTTCTCGAACTGCTCGATTCGTCTTGCTAATTCCTGATCCTGTTCCGCAGTTAAATCACTCTTTCCTCCCTCATCTAAACTCTCCCAGATCATTTCAATAAGAGATATTTTCTCTTCATCACTCAACCGCAAAATTTCATTAACATTCACCATACTACTTCTCTATATCAATCAACTTGCTCTTTTGCATAAGATTTTACCTCATCCCAGGTATATGTCTTTCCTTTTCCTGATTCATGAAGCTCAACTCTTCGTTGCAGTTCTTTTTCCTGTTCTTCAGTTAAAGAATGCTTACCCACAGTATCCTCTTCAATACTATCTCATATAGTCTCTACCATCAGGATACGCTCCTCTACACTAGCTGTCTTATTTCCTTCATGCTGACCATAAACAAAAATACAAATTTTAAGCTTTCGATTTCTCAATCATCGCCTTAAACACGGGCACCAGTTGATCAACTCCATCTTCCAATGGAAGGATAGAAGGTATGCCCAATTCTTTCGTGTATTCGGCTGCATAATTGCGTGCATCGGCTTCACTCATCTTCGCGCTGTTGATTGTTACTGCCACTGTGGGAGCTCCGTAGATACGAATCAACTCGATTTCATCTTTTGGAGTGGGCAGATAAGCCGGGTAATACTCCATATCTTTATACTGTTTGCGTTTAGGATTGTGTTGTAACACGGCACCATCCGCTGCAGCGGAAACAATCCACTCTGCTCCTGCCGGACCACTTGGATTGCGCAATGAAGATTGACCTTCAATAAAAATGATGTCAGGTTTTTCATTCTCCCAGCACTGAACTACGGCATGTTCCAACTCTCCGGAAATAAAATCATTCAATGTTGAGTCAAAGATGAAACCGTACTTCGCCCCTTGCATCCAGCCGGTTTGCCCGGTATAAATCATCTCTGCTTTGTAGCCTGCTTTGCGCATGGCTTCTGTCAGGAATCGCGTAGTAGTTCGTTTTCCTAATGCACAGTCTGTACCTAACACAGCAATCTTCGGGCATTTTACTTTTACAATATCGCCTGACCAGAAATGAAGATCTTTGAATTTTTTAGGCTTGCGTACGTCAATGATCTCCAATCCTTTTTGTTTAGCTAATGCAGCCAACTCTTCATGATCAGAAACATAATCGTGCAGTCCGTTTACTATACTCAATCCATTTTCCAATGCAATCTTTATCGTTGCACGAATGGACTCAGGAATGATACCACCCTTTGTGGCTACTCCTAATATGCAATACTTTGCTGTCTCTTTAGATGCTTTGACGAAATCGGAAATAGATGCGTAGATAGGAATATTTCGCTTCTTACCATCCAGTGCTTCGCCGGCATCTTTGCCTGCGTGCTTCTCATCAATCACTGCCAGAATATTAAAACGATCGGTACCTCTTATTAATCCGTGTGCGGTTTTGCCGCTGGGGGTGTCTAAGTAGCCGGCAGTAATGACGATAGCGTTACTCTTTTGCATCTATTAAGAATTTAAGGAACTGAAAATTAATTAGTATTTGTGAATGGAGAGAGATCGCAGGAGATTTTCTTTCAACGTGTGATCACTAATCACATTTTAACTACAGAAGAATCCTGATCCAGCGGGCTCCGCTCACGTTTTCGCTTGCACTCGTTCGGTAGTCAGATGAGGTTTATTTGAAGAACAGCGCAGTATGAAAACTGGCCGGGTGTTTGCATTCGCTTAGTCGAAAGGATTTAAATGATATCCTTATCAGGTTATAAAAGGAAGAGCGCATTTTAACGTAAATTTGGAAACCGGATAAATTCAATACTATGAAATATCTAATCACACTGGGGTTTGCTTTGAGCACAATCTTCATTCAGGCTCAAACAATCACAGGCACATGGCAGCTTACCGAAGAGAAAACCTGTTTTCAATCTTCCTTAGATGAAACCATGAATGGACTCAACACCAGTGAAACGGAGAAAGAACTTACGCCAATGATGGGCGAATCGGGCGCAAGTAGTGTAGCCAAACTCATCCGCTTTGATTCTAAAGGCAAAGGTGAAGAGGGAATCTTCAACCGCGGCAAAAGAAAAGGCACTGCGATGGAGGCATTTCGCTACCAGATAAAAGGAAGTGAGCTTCAGTTTCTGGATAAGAAATCGGGGATAATCACCGAGCGTTATATTATTGATGAACTTACTTCCTCTTCACTCCGTTTTCACGATGCGAAGAAGGAATGCGAGATAAAAGCATTTTCAAAAATTAAGTAAATTGTGGGTATGAGCACATTAGAAATGAAGCAAGAGCTGGTGATGCTGATTCAAGCCGAAGAAAATCCTTCTGTTTTAGAGGCCATTCGCGAATTGCTTACCAACCAGGAAGAAGAAACTGATCCTGTACTTAAAGAAAAAATGATTTCAAGGGCATTGAAAGCCGAGGAGGATATTAAGGCAGGGCGGGTGTATTCAAGCGAGGAATTCAAAAGCAAGGTGAACGAGCATATCGCTAAATATAAATGAAACTGGTATTCACTGATCAGGCGCTGATCAGCATAAATCAATCTTTTGACTTTTTACATCTGCAGGGTATCGCACCCGAAAAAATAACGCTCATTTTCGAAAAACTATTTGAGCGCACCGAGCGTCTTCTTGAAACTCCTTTAATAGGGCAAATTGAATTTCCCATGCCAGGATCTGATAAATAGGCGAATCATCGAAAGTCATTTCAAAATCATCAATTACGTTGCAAATGATACCATTTTCATCACTGACATATTTGATTCGCGCCAGGACCCAAAAAATATGAAGGGCTGATCTCTTTCATTAACTTTGCACCATGGTAGAAATCACCACTAAGCGCGACATACGAAAACTCCAGCTGGACGAACTAAAGGAATTCTTTGTTCAGCATGGGGATAAAGCTTTTCGTGCCCAACAAGTATATGAATGGCTTTGGCAGAAATCGGTCAAAGATTTTGATCAGATGACTAACCTGTCGCTGCCTACGCGTGAGATGCTGAAAGCTCATTTTGTAATCAACCACATTCTGGTTGACAATATGCAGCGCAGTACGGATGGCACGATCAAAAACGCGGTGAAACTTCATGATGGACTTATTGTAGAATCCGTACTCATCCCGACAGAAAAAAGAATCACGGCCTGCGTTTCTTCGCAGGTAGGATGTAGCCTGGCCTGCAAGTTCTGTGCTACCGCACGACTGAAAAGAATGCGCAACCTGACACCGGATGAAATCTATGACCAGGTGGTAGCCATCAAAGAACAAAGCGAATTATTTTTCGGGCGACCACTTACCAATATTGTATTCATGGGTATGGGTGAGCCTTTGCTAAATTACAGCAACGTGATGTCGGCCATTGAAAAAATCACATCACAGAAAGGATTGAACATGGCATCGAGACGCCTGACTGTATCAACAGTGGGTGTTGCCAAAATGATTGTGAAGATGGCCGATGATGGAGTAAAATTCAATCTGGCGGTATCGCTTCATGCTGCGCTGAATGAAACACGTTCATCCATCATGCCTATTAACGATACCAACTCACTGGAAGAGCTGGCGGAAGCATTGAAGTACTGGTATCAGAAAACGAAAAGCAAAGTCACCTATGAGTACGTTGTATGGAAGGGCATCAACGATAATAAAGAGCACGCACAGGCATTGCTTAAGTTCTGCAAACATGTTCCTTGCAAAGTAAATCTGATCGAATACAATCCAATTGATGACGGAGAATTTCAGCAAGCGGATCAAAGTGTATTGGATATGTACATGGATTTACTGGAGAGCAATGGCATCACCACCCGCATTCGCAAAAGCAGGGGGAAAGACATTGACGCTGCGTGCGGACAGCTGGCTAATAAATCATAAACACAATCAACTTTTTATCTCTTTTCTCCATCCTAAGGCAATGGACCTGACCTATGCCTAAGAATTTCTGGCACCTGCTGATTTTTATTTTATGTAGTCCGCTGATGGTCAGCGCTCAACTTACTATTTCGGGGATCACACGAGATTCCATTACACTTGAGCCCGTGCCTTATGTAAGCATTCAGATCGCTCACAAGGGTTATGTTACTTCTAACATAGAAGGAAAATTTTCTTTCACTTGCCAGATCGGTGACTCTTCCATTTTCACACACATGGGGTACCGGAAGAAAATACAGATCCATTTCAGAAATGAAATAAGTCTCAGCGTGCTTATGGGTGAGTTTGCCCATTTATTGAAGAGTGTAACAGTCATCGATAATTTTAAACCGCAGGGAAAAGACAAATGGAAAGATGCCATCTATCAGATTCAGCCTTTTGAAGAAAGGGTAAACACTGATCTTAATGGTGTCTCCTTCTTTGGCCCTTCAGGCTCCATCAGCGGACCCATCTCCTACTTTTCCAAATATGAAAAAGACAGGCGCAAACTGGTGAAAGTAAAAGAAGAGCTGGCAGCCACAGAAACATATCGTGAAGTGCTGGCTTCTGATGTGGTTAAACAGGACTTAATGAAAATGTTTTCCATCAGCGAGGCAGAGTATTATAAAAAGATAGAAAAATTTAACATTCAATATCCGCATGCTGCGCATATCAAAGACCGGCAGGAAGTAATAAACCGACTCATCCAGTTTTTTGCTATCAAAGAAAAGTAGAACTTCCATACATGGTCGCTCAGGTAAAAAACAACTTGAATCATTTGAATTGGTCTCTGCTGATTCCGTTTTTCTCCTTTCCGCTAATTGCTCAAAGTCAGATCACACTTTCCGGTTCCGTGAAGGATTCTGTCTCCCGCGCTCCATTGCATTACGTTATTATTCAAACTTCACAAAAAGTAGTAGCCATTACGGGGGAAGATGGTTTGTTCGAATTGACCTGCCATGCGGGAGATACCATTTCCTTCACACGTTTAGGTTTTAAAACTGTCGTGCTGATCAAACTAAGAAGTGAAAAAGGAATGACTGTGCAGATGGGTGAATCCTCTACGGTATTGAAATCAATTACCGTATTTGGTGATTATAAACCCTATCAAAAAGCGAAGTGGCGTGAGTATGTTATTCTTCCCAAGCCTTTTCAAAATCCCAACATGAGAGATTCAGCGGGAGTAATTCAAACTTTTGGTTTGGGTGTGCGCATACCGGGGCCAATCTCTTACTTTACCCGTTATGAGAAAAACAGGCGCAAGTACAAGCGTGTGATACACGATCAGGAGTTAACAGAAATCTATCGCGAGGTAATGGCATCGGATGAAGTGAAGCAGGATTTCATGAAATTGTTTTCTCTTCCTGAATCAGCGTATTATAAAAAGATAGAAAAATTCAACATCGCCTTTCCCGATATCGCATATGAAAAAGAGCGTAAGGAAATTATAAATACGCTTACGCAATTCTTTGCCCTGAAAGAAAATTAAGGATATAACGGCTTTGCTCTATTGTTTTATCGAGCAGGTAATTCAACTGGCAGCATGAAGTCAGGGAAAATACTGGTGCCGAAGTAATACAATAATCCATTGATGATAAAGCTCCAGACTACTGCGCTGATCAGCATATATAAAATAATTTTGCCTTTAGTCGTCCCGAAGCTAACAGCTATGATTGTTCCTGGGATTGGGGTGAATAGCACAGGAGTAAGTGCAGCCACACCGACCATTCCAAATTTTTTCCATACAGTTACAATTCTTCTGTTGCCTGCGGTAAACCTTTTCTTCTTTTTCTTTGAAGGAAACCATTTTGCAATGGCAATGCGAATGAGGTCTCCGAAAAAAGTAAACGCCACCACGCTGAGCATCATGCCCGCCACCGTGCCTACCAAACGGATTGCTATGTGATAACCTGCCAGGTAGCCGAATATGGGTCCCAGGAAAAACTTCAACGCACTTGGAAGAACGACTACAGTAATTACTTTCAGAATTTCTTCCAACATCACATTAACTCTTTATAAGAATGAAATTTATCCCATTAAAACGCCTAACCAACCAGAAGTGTTCGGTTTTTGCTACAGATTTCTGCAATATGGGTTTTATATTGTTCATACCGGTGAAGTACCTCTCTTACATAAATAACGGGGCCTTCGCACCGGCAATAGCCAGCAGCTACCACGGGATCACGATAATATTTGGCATTTGACTTCAATAGCATAAATTTTTCCACTTCCGTCCAGCTGGTTGGATCTTTTCCATATTTCTTTGCCAGTTTTTTGGCATCTATCACGTGCGACAAGCCCACATTGTAAGAGGCCAGTACAAAACGTAGACGTTCATTTTTATCTTTTATTGTTTTTGCCCAATGGTTATCCAGAAATTTAAGAAAGCGAACACCCGCTCTTATATTCTGCATAGGGTCATGCAAATTAGTTGCCCCAAAGCGCCTTCCTGTTTCGGGCATTAATTGCATCAATCCGGTAGCACCAGCCCACGAAGTCAGGTTTTGCTTAAAGTTGGATTCCTGGTAAACAATGGATGCTACCAGCCGCCAATCCCATTCTATTATTTTAGCATTGGCTTTTATAATATCATCAAAGGGAGAAAGTTTACCTCCATTCAATGAAGAGTAATCGCTGCTCATGTGTTGTACAGACGAACGCGGACTCTTAAAATACCGGTCATAGATGACCTGGTAGGTTCCATCCTTCTTAATCTTCTTCATCCATTCGTTGGAGGCAAGAAGTAAGTCAGGAGAATTTTTTCTTACTGCCCAGGCAATCTGCTGTGGCAAACTCATTAATGTTTTTACATCCAGCTCAGGATAGTAGGCCGCATTCACCATACCCAATGTCTGATCTGTTACCGTGTAATCAATCTCACCATTCGCTACTTTCAGAATGAGTGATTCTGTTTCTGCTGCTGCACTGTCTTCATGAATAATAATTTTGCCGCCCATCTCCTGCGAAAGATTTTCAAGACGCAGCTTGAAGGAAGATCCGCGCATAACATATACATCTTTGCCAATCAGGTCGACCGGATTACGAATCATTTTCTTTTCGGCCAGATAAGGATTAGCTGCCCATCCTTCCGGCTTACGCTGCACCAATACCTGGCTGGTGCTAAAGTGAGGATCAGTAAACGCAACATATTCTTTGCGTTCCATATTTACGGTAAGCGGAAAAGCAATCACATCACCTTCTCCTTTATTCAAAAGGTTGAAAGCTTCTTCTACACCGGTGATTACTTTTATTTTTAAATCAACTTTGAGTGACCTGGCAAACCGCTGCAGCAACTCATACTCATACCCTATAGGAGCACCTTTATAAATAAAATAACTGACGGAATTATTATCTACCAATACATTGATATAGCCCCTTTGTTTAATTTCTTTCAGGTCAGTTTTTACGAGCGGCTGAGTAGCAAAAGAAGGCTCCTTGCCGGGAGGCTGGCAGGAATAGTGCAAAAGGGCCGTAAAAATGAGAACCTTAAGCCAACGGTCGACATTCATAACCTGAAAGGTACCGAAAACTACGCAATTGAAAAAACGCGGTCAACGCGCCACGCCCTTACCCACACTGCAAATCAACGATTGATAAATAAGCAATGCGCGTGGGTAATTCATTGATAAATAAAAAAACCATTTCAAAATAAGACCGTCTATGATCTCATTTCAAAATGGTTTTATGTTTTGAACAAATAGAATTACTTCTTCACATCAGGAAGTTTCTTATTCAGTGATTCATTACCGGTTTTCAATTTACCGTTCACATCCAACTCTACAATTTCATAACCTAGTTTTTCAAGACCGGGCAAAATCTTCGTCTTATCTCCAACCAAAAGGATGTTTGCCTTCTGTGGTTTTATCCATTTAATTGCCGTCTTATCTACTTCTGCTTTGGTCATGTTAGCAAGAATTTTGTTCTGCTCATCTACAAAATCAGATGGAAGGTTATATTCTAAAATTCTTCCGATAAAACCCGCTTTCTGAATTCCGGTTTCATATAACAATGCATCGCGCTGGCCGAGTGCACTCTTCATGAACTTCAATTCATCTTCTGTAATACCTGATTTTGTATAGTTATCCAGTTCTTTCATCACTTCGACCAACGCACTGTCTGTAGCGTTTGCGCGAATACCTGAACTGAAAGAGAATGTACCTGTGTACTTGTCTCCGGTAAATCCGGAACGCGCACCATACGTCCATCCTTTGTCTTCACGCAAATTCAAATTCACCCTGCTATTGAAAGCTCCTCCTAAGGGGAAGTTGCTCAGCATTGCTCTATAATATTCTCCGGTTGCATCGTACTTCAATCCGGTAACACCGCCCACGCGGAATTCAGTTTGTGCACCTTTAGGAACATCTACCAGGTAAATTCTTGTCTTGTCCACTACAGGCACAGCTGGTATAGCAGGCAATTTTATTTCCTTTGCAGGAAGTTTTTTCAGGAACGCCATCTTAGGAAGAATCTCGGATTCACTTACATCACCTACGATCACCAGCTTCGCAGCTTTGGATGTCATGTAGTTGTTGTAATACTCTTCTACATCTTTCAGGCTCAGATTTTTCACTGTGTATTCTGTTCCTGATTCGCTCAATCCTAAAATACTGCCACCAAAATTCATACGCGCAAAAACTTCGGATGCCACAAACGCAGGTTGCGATTTCATTTGTTTAAATCCTTCCACCGTTTGCTTTTGTATACGACTGAATGCTTCCTGTGTAAACTTCGGATTGAGCAAACGTTGTTCAAGAAGCGTTAATGTTTTATCCAGGTTCTTCTTCAGCGTCTGCACACGGAAAGTAATGCCATCAAAGCTACTGTTCACACTTACCGAACTTCCTATCTTTTGCAGTTCAGCTTGCATCTGCTCTCCGGTATAATTCTTTGTATCTTCATTCATCATGGCTGCAAAGATTCTTGCCAAACCAATCTTGGAAGTATCATTGGCCTGAAGGATATGACCTCCTGGTATAGTGAATGACAATGTCACTATCGGTAACTCAGTGCTTTGCGAACCTATCACTCTTACACCGTTATCCAAATCCTTTTTCCAGAATGCTGGAACTTTCACTACGGGGTTAGCACCGTTACCAGGCATTTTGTTACGGTCAAAACTATCCTTTGGCTTGCTGTACAACAGACCTGCATAACCATAATCAGGAGCCTTGTAACCGGATGTATTGATTTTATAATTTTCGGCAGCAACTATGTTTGTTTCCTGTCCTTTGGGAACTACACTCAAAATAACAGCAGGCTTGCCTTTAATGTATTTCTCGTATACGCGTATCACATCTTCTTTCGTCACCTTCGAGTAACGTTCCAGCTCTTTTACAATCTGGTTAGGATTTCCTGTAAAGGTTTGAAAATATGCAAGCTGTGAAACTTTACCCGCTACACTTTGCAATCCGTTAATGTAATCTGCTTCAAATGAACCTTTAAATTTTTCAATGTCCGCATCTGTCACTCCACGTGCTTCAAATGTTTTAATGGCTGCTGCAATCAGTTTTTCTGAATCTGCCAGTGAAGCACCCGGTGCAGGTGTAATGCTGATACGGAAAGTACCCGCCAGCTCACTATTGTTTCCAAATGCAGAAGCATTCAATGCCTTTTGTGTTTTCACAATTTCCTGGTAGACGACAGAGTTCTTGCCTTGTCCTAAAATTTCTGCAAGACAATCCAATGCAGGTTCGTCAGCATGATAGGCTTCTACGGTAGGATATGTAAACGACAGTTGTGGAACACGGGCATAATTATCTACCAATGTTACATAGCGGTTGCCTTCCAGCACAGGCGCAGGCAATTTCATATTCTTCACCTCCGGCCCTTTCGGTATGGTGCCAAAATATTTTTCCACCAGCTTCACTACATCGGCAGGTTTTACATCACCACCAACGGTGAGCGTGGCATTGTTAGGCCCATACCAGCGAAGGAAAAAATTCTTCAGGTCATTGGCATTGACACGGTTAAGATCTTCAATGTATCCGATAGTAAGCCATGAATAAGGATGGCCATACGGATAAAGATTCTTGTTAATGATTTCACCTACCAGACCATAAGGACGGTTGTCATAATTCTGACCACGCTCGTTCTTTACTGTCTCGCGCTGAATTTCAAATTTCTTCTGTGTCACCGCATCCAGTAAAAAACCCATACGGTCTGCTTCCAGCCAGATCATTTTCTCCAGCTGATTGTTGGGTACTGTTTCAAAATAATTGGTACGGTCAGAATTGGTCGTTCCGTTCAGTGTACCTCCGGCTTCCGTCACAATCTTAAAGTGCTGCTCATCGCCTACGTTATCACTTCCCTGAAACATCATGTGTTCAAAAAAATGAGCGAACCCCGATTTCCCGATTTCTTCTCGGGCCGATCCTACATGGTAGGTGACATCTACATGCACAACGGGGTCGCTATGGTCTTCATGCACAATAAGCGTAAGCCCGTTTGATAATTGATACTTTTCATAAGGGATAACGATTTCCTTTCCCTTCTGCGTCACTTTTTCTAATTGTTTGGTTTGTGCCTGAGCACTGTAAACCGAGACAATCAGCAGCGCTACTACAACTGTTTTTAATCTCTTCATTGGTTATGGGTTATTTTATCAGGATGAAAATTAATGAGAATTAGTTTAAAGTGATAACCAACTTTGGACAAGTGGCTAATTAAAACTTCACTATACACCTCTTTACAGGAGTATTATCTATTCATCGGATGTTCTCTACTTAGTGGCTCCTTAGTGACTTAGTGTCCTATGTTTATCTTTCCAGATAATGGATATTTTTTTATTCAACACAAAGTCCACAAAGGAAATGCACACAAAGAACACAGCAAAGCTTTGTGTTTTGTGGCAAAGCAAACAAAGTATCAGAATCTGAAGGATACTTAATCTTAGCTACTACTGTCACTCGAATCATCATCTATATGTAATTCTGAATTGATACGCCTTACCACGTCATCAATCTCTTTGGCCTGATCTTCTATTTTATTAAAGAAGTCACTACTATCTGCCTTACTGTCCAGCCGATAGATGGAAACTAATCCCAACAACCGGGCAACCGGGCCACGCAAATGGTGCGCATTCGTGTAACTGTATTTGATCAGCACTTCATTCTGTATCTTGATCTTTGTCGTTCGTTCATCAACAATGCGTTCAAGATCTTTATTGAGTTCACCCAGGTTGTCCTGCACCTGCAGCAGTTCCTCATTTTGTGCTTCTATCTCAATTGCCTTTTCATACAATTCGAAATTTGCACTTCGCAGGCTATCATGAATCTGATCATACTTTCTTTTCAGCAGAGCGGTACAATAGCTGATGATGATGTATAACACCAGGTAAGTAATCGCGATGGTAATTACATCACTCACCTTTGGTGAAAAGCGAAGTGCGGGATCGAGCGTTTGAAAAATGAAAACAACAATGATTGCTGTAAAGGTGAGCACATGCATTATCCACAACAGCTGCTTTTGCAGAAGGATGGACGTAATAAATCCGATGATCAGGATAATAGAAAAAGAAGTAGTCGTATTCAACGGCACCGCCATGCACTGGTAAACCATCGCCACCAATGTGATACACGTGATCAGCATGACCGACAAATTAAAATAGCGATGACGAATCAGGTAAGACAAGATGCAAGCACTAAGAATGGCCGTATCGATAGTCAGCGAGACAACATCAGCCGGAGAGTAAATGAGATCTGTGATCAGAATAAGTGCAATACCTGCAATAGAAATCCGCAGGAACGTTAAGAGGAAGAATTTTTCTATTTCTTTTAGTTCGCGCATTATTTATCTATCCTGAAGTAAGAATAGTAAATAGAATTCACCTGCTAAAATGAAATTATCCGAAAGGAAGCTGTAATTTCCCGTGGGCGAATTACAGCTTCATCATCCGTATGGCTTTGGTTTCCTTTCCGGCTTTCAACACCAGGAAGTAAGTGCCTTGGGTAAGGTCCGGGATGGAAAAATCCCAGCTGTAGTTATCACTGCCTTCATCGTACTGATTGATCAGTATTTTATTGCCCTCCGTATTCACCAGCATCAACTTCACAGGCTGGGCTTCCGATAGCTCCGCCAATATCCGGAAGTCTCCCTTGTTGGGATTAGGATGTACTTCAAAATACTGAATCACATTAATCGTACTTTGTCTGCCACCGGAGTTGGTTACTCCACCTTCTTTAATTAAGATCGCCTGGCTGTAGGTATCAACGCACTCACCAAGGTTTGCGCGGATGGCAACATCGTATTGGCCTGTCTTGTTAAACTTTAAAAAGGCATAACCCAGATCATTGTTCTGTTCTACCACCGAAGCTTGTGTAGGAAATAACCATGTAACTGCATCCGGCAACGGCCAGCTCAAATCAATCACGACAACAGTGTCGGCCTGGTAAGCTTCCGAGATCATCAGCAAGTCAGCATGCAGTAAGTCTGTGCTTGTTTTCAACTCAAAACTATCCTGTGCTGTGCAGCCCTGTGCATTTATCACTTTCAATGTATAAGTATCCGGATCTGTTAGTGTTACTTCACGCTGTGCGCTGTTAAAGCCTTTCGTGGATGTCCAGGTGTATGAGCCGTTGGTTACATCCGAAGCTATCTTATACTTCTGCCCCACACATATCGTTTTATCATCGATACTTATTGTAAAACGAACCGGATTGTTAAGTGTAAAGGAAGAAGACAGGTTACAACCCTTCACATCGGTGACCTTAACGTTATAAGCGCCCGCCTTGATATTTTCAATCTGTGGTGCAGCCGGGCCATCGGTCCATTGATAGCTATAGGTTCCATTGCCACCCGTTGTGCCTACGGTAAGCGCTCCATCACTGCCATCAAAGCAGGTGGGCAGCTTTTCATTGATGACACTTAACTTCAATTCAGGAATAGCATCAATCTTTATGGATGAAGTATAGGTACAGTTCTTACTATCTTTTACCGTAATACCATAATCACCGGCTGCTACATTGGTGATCGATGAAGTAACGGGGCCATTGCTCCAGGCATACGAGTAACTTCCATTGCCACCTTTCATCGTCAACGCAATGCCCGCATCGGTTGAACCGAAGCAGGTGGGTGGTGTTATTATTTTTGTGTCGATAGCAATGGCATCGGGGAAAGGCACTGCTACAAGCGTTACAGCAACACAGTTATTGGCATCGCTTACGCGCACAATATTATCTCCCGGTAAAAGTGCAGCAGGAGTCAAACCTGTCTCTGCATTACTCCATGTAATTGCGTAAGGTGCAAGGCCCGAAGTGACGGTAATGACTGCTTTGCCATCATGACTGTCATAACAGGTGGTAGGGTCAATGGAACTTATGTTAATGATTGCTCCATCCGAATTAGAGATCAGCGCTGCTCTACTATCGCTGCAGTTCTTGCTATCTGTCACGGTAACGGTATAGGCATCTCCGCTTGCATTTGACAACACGCTGGCTGTGCTCACGGTTTGATTGAACGTATTCTTCCAGGCATATTGGTAATTACCATTGCCACCCGTCACATTTACCTGGGCAGATCCATTGGTGTTACCACAGGTGGTGTTCACAATATCACTGATGGCAGCTACCAGCGCATTGGGTTCAGCGATGGCTTGTGTAAGCTGTGAGGTACAGCCGTTCTGGTCTTTTGTAATTATCGTATAACCCGTTGGAGAAAGACTGGAGAAAACCGGTGACGCTTGCCAGCTGGTACCGTTTTTAGAATAACTGAAGACAGAAGTGCCTCCCGTAGCAGTAATTGTGATCGATCCGTTATTCAACCCCTTACACGTAACATCTGACGATGAGCCTATGCCTGAAACAACAGCAGCAGGCTGAAGTAAGGTAGCTGTGTTGTTGGCAACACAACCATTATTATCAGTGATGGTCACAGAGTAGGTGCCTGCTACAAGACCAGAGAGATCCTGAGATACATTGTTGCTTGACCATGCATATTGATAAGGTGTTGTGCCTCCGGCAGGAGTTAAGTTGATTGCTCCGTTTGATGATAAGGCAACTCCGTGTGCCGGATTACAGCTCACATCTGTTTTACTGATCGATGAAGTAAGTAACGCAGGCTGGCTGACAACAATATTAGGCAAGGTGGTACTGCACAGTTTTTTATCGGTGATGGTAACAGAGTAGGTGCCTGCCGGGATACCGGTCACATCCTGTGTGGTGGCAATCGTAGCTCCTGCTTTGGTCCAATCATAAACATAAGTGCCTGCATCTGGTGTACCTCCCGATGGAGTTAAATCCAACGCGGCTCCTTTTATTCCGGTGTCGCCATAGCATAGGATAGATTGGTTCTCGTTTATAATCCCCGACAAAGGTGTTATCTGACCAATAGCTATTGGTGCAGAAGTTCCTGTACAACCATTTACATTGTCTTGTTTCACCATGACATAATAAGTACTTCCGGCTGGTTGGCCAGTAAACGTATTGCTCACTTGTAGTGGACCTCCATTAAGCGAGTATTTAACAGAACCAATAGCATTGGACGCAGTTACAGTTATTGCTCCATCATTTTTACCTGCACAACTTTCAGGTACAACAGAAGAGACATTGACTGTAATCAAAGAAGGCACTGATACATTAAGTCCACTAAACGGAGCAGGAGTAGTACAACCTTTCACATCAGAGACAACAACACTGTTGGTTGATGTCAGCAGGCCTGTAAACTCATGACCATTCGCAAGATTACCTGTAACGGCCGCAGCTCCATTGAGAGAATATGTGTAAGATCCATTGCCTCCTGTTACTCCACTGATCGTAATTTTTCCTGTACCTGTACCACAAGCAGGATTAGTTACTGCTGAGCTACCAGATAATGGATCAGGTATGATAACATCCTGAGGTAGAGATGTACATCCGTTTTTATCTTTTACAATTACGGTGTGCGCAACTCCAGTAGTCAATCCAGTTTTAACCGATGAACTCTCAAATGCTCCACCATCATAACTGTAGCTATAATCTGATAGGTTACCCGTACCTCCCGTTTTGGTAACGGTAATCTCTCCGCTCGTTGTTGTATTGTTACAATAGCTGGGTAGATTACTGGCTCCAACGGAAGCGACATCATTGACTGTAACCGCACTGATCACACGACTATTCATACTAGAAGTTGGACAGGAGTCATGTATCGTTATTGAACTATAGGTTCCAGCCCCTGCGGTCAGCACATTGGATGATAAGAATGAACTGCTCCCGGTTAAGCTGTATGAGTAAGGTGCCTTGCCCCCTGAAGCGACAACTGTAATCTCTCCGTTTGTATCTCCATTACAATTTATTTGTGAACCATTATAATCAGAAGTCACTGTAGCTGAACCAATCAATGGATCGCGCGGCCCAGCAGGAACAGCAACATCAAGCCATTGTGGCGCACCACAGTTTCCATAATTACTCTCAGCTAAAACATAATACGCTCCTGATGGTAACGCATTACCATCTACTACATTGGAGGGATTAGGATCATCTATGTCAGGAACAACTTTACTGTTATAAACACCAACATGAAAGGTCTCTCCCGGTTCAGCGGTTCGTCCCGGGTCAATTATAAAACCGCTTACATAACCATCCGTTCCCCCTAGACAAACAGGGGCGATTTGATTAGTAACTCCTGTTACAACAACCGGAGCAGCAAGAAAAGAATAACCGGTAATAACATTGCTGACTGTAGTATTCGGATCACAGTTACCAATTGAATAGCGAAAAGCAACCACTTCTCTATAATCCAATCCGGGAAGCATACTCTTGCTGACACTAACTGTATTTATAGTAGTAGTGGTAAAAGTGTTCCAATCCTGAAGTACAGTTCCACTTTCATTTTTAATCTGGTATTGCCAGGTGTAGAAGCTATAACCAGTAGTAGTTGCTGTTAGAGGTATTGACGCACCACCACAATAGACTTTGGTAGTAGGATCGGATAGATTAAATGGACCTAAAGCTTCAACTGTGACTCCGAGGGTATATGTCCAGCAGTTGAAACTATCCGTATAATCAAAGTAATTGGAAAAACACTCACTGCTATTTCCTGTTAAGGTATAACCTGAGCTTCCGTTAGGACAGATTGATATTCCTGAAGTTCCTTGTTCATAATAAAATGTTGTGCTTAAAACCAAAGAACTCGGTCGATTACTAACTTCCACACTTCCTGACATCCCAAGTCCAAAGGTAGTCTGTCCGCCATCCACTGAAAGAGCTGCATCCGCGCCATAAAAAGTTACATTCCCTGGGTGCGCTACTTCCGTAATTTGATAGCTCAAGCGATATTGACCAAATATATTGGATGAACTAAAGATCAAAATAATCATTACAAATAAAGGGAATATTAATACTCTCCAGGATTTCATATATCAATAATTTGCTTTAATCCAATCAGAAAACCCACTCTCCCCGCCATCACCAAACACCAMCTTCACACGATAGGTATACTCTGCATCCATCAATAAATTCTTGTCTTCAAAAACGGTGCTGCTACCTGGCAATGTTTTGTACAAGCTCAGTGGCTCCACTCCTGCAGACCGGTAGATCATTATCTTACTCACTCCTTTCGTATCATATTTCCATTTCAGGCGGATCAGTTTTGCAGTGCGATCTATTTCATAAGTAATGTTCTCTATTGCTTTTCGCTTCAGATCAGGAAGTGCCTTGCCCAGCACCGGCTTACTTATAACAGAACGATTGCCTGCTTTATCAAAAGCGATAAAGGAATAATAATACTCCTGATTCAGCACAGGGGGAACATCGCTCCAGGTAAGTGTATCCAGAGCCGTAAAGCGATGAATGCTATTCCACGTTTGTTGCGCTTTGCCTTTCCGTTGTAAGACATAGCTATCCACATCTTCACTGGGACTCTTAATTCCTTTAATAATAATAGCACCCCTTACTGCTTTAATGGATTGAATGGAAGGCGCTACCGGGGGAACACGATCCGGTTTTTCAACCAGAGCCACTTCTGAATATAAAGAGGGATTATGCCGGTTATCTTCTGCACTGATCTTATAGTAAATCTTCGAGGTCAATGATTGCAATGAAATGGTGTCACGATAAGATGACAGGAGTACCGGACGGGAAGATATCTGCGAAAACTCAGCACTCTTAAAGTTAGACCGGAAGACACGATAACCCAGCAGGTCTTTTTCTTTGTTGTCTTTCCATGTCAAACTCACAATACCTAGCGTATCAATTTTTATTTCTAATCCTGTTGGTGCTGCAGGAGGAATGCTGTCTGCCAGTTGAATCAGATGAGGCATCGACAAGGTAGACTCACCATGTTCACCTACTGCCTTGATACGGTAATAATTTGTACTGCCGGGCGAGGTATCAGAAAAACTACGCGTTGCAGCAGGAAGAATTTCTTTGTTTACGTTTGCATATGCTCCTCCTTCGTTGGCTGATCGTTCCAGATAAAATCCCTTCACCAGTTTTTCATCACCTGCCACACTCCATATCACGGACACCGATGCATTAGCTGTTTCTTTCGCTTCCTTAATTAAAGGTCGTGCTTTCATCGGCTTAAAGCCGATTCCGCTGATTACTTCCGAAGGCCTTCCTGTTTCACCGAAAGGATTCACTCCGCGTACCCGGTAATAATAAAGCACATCATTTGAAGGTAATGAATCGGTAGCAGCAAATTCAGTTTCTGCTTCACCCGGAAATCCAACAAAAGGAAGTTTGCTGATACGTTCAAAATTCTTTTGCTTGTCTACGGAGCGTTCAATGACAAAGCTGGTGTACATCTGCTCTACTACTGCCCGGGGCCAGCGCAGTCGCACTACACGATTACCAAACTCACCTCGTAAACCTTCTGGTGCAGCTGCACTGGTAGTATCGCGTAATCCGATGTAGACCAAACCGGTATCTGCTTTTACTATGTTCGATGAAGACACAAACACTCTATATAAATAGCGTTCATTTTTTCTTGCTGTGCTGTCTTTGAAAGCCAGTCCGGAAAGCTGCGCGGTTCTGAACGATTGGTCGGCAGCAAACAAGGCAAACGAAAAGCGTTGATTCTGTTTCTTTGTTTTGCTGATCATTTCAAAGACACCGGATTTCTTTGCAGGTGTTTTCACTTCAAAGGATGAACCATAAATAGCCTGTGCGGCAATAGATGAAAAATCATTGACCTCTGCATTCTTCTCCCATAAAGCAAGAGCAGCAGGTTTAATCAAGGGTGCATTTAAAATTATTTTTTCAGGACGTGGCAGCAATTGTTCATCCCTGCCGATGGTATAACGTTCTACAATATACCCTTGCTGATTGGCATGCGTCCACACGAATGCGTCGGAAGGCGCCCAGCGAAGAAGGATAGCCGATCCGGTTGACTTGGCCAGCAGCCTGACCGCATGTTTTTCCTGTGCCGTCAATGCAATTGACAGAGATAAAAAAACTACTAAAAAGAAAAATCCTATCCGCATCATTTTTATCAATTGGGCTAAAGCCCTTACTCTATTTATTTTTTATTCCACGGGCTGAAGTCCGTGGCAATCTTTTTTTTAGCCACGAATGCACGAATAATACAATACCTGATTCATCTTAATCACGCTCTTTTCTCCTTTTAACTATTTACTCTTTAGCCATTAACTTATTTACTCAATCGGGTTATCCATCACCACCTGTCGTTGCGAAAGCGATGTCTCACTTCCCGGCTTGTAATACTTCAATGTTATTTTATACTGTCCTTTGGTAATCATAGGAAACTGACTCCAAAGAATTTTTTCAATCCGAGGTGTAGCCGATGGCCCTCCGTTAACCAGGTAACGATTGGCTGCTTTGTACTGAATCTCTGTGAAGTCGGCATTCATGTAGTACGGCGCGTCATACAAAAAGTAAGGCTGTGCCTGCAGTGAGAAATTCTCGGGTGATTGCTGATTGATACCAAGGTCAGCAGGAGTCTGGATAATTCTTACTGATCGTGTGGGAGGCAGGCCGATGAGTGAAGATTCACGACTAATGGTGATTACTCCATCCAATGGATATCCTTCATAGATGAGCGGATAAATGATGTCATTGTAATATGCGTTTCCAGAGAAATCGGCCTCAACCTTAATCAATGGCTTATTGTCTGTAAATGCAGTTCCGGAAAGTTCAGCCTGATCAAAAGGTTCATCCATTTGCAAACCGGTTTTCAAATAATGCACTCTCCATAGCACTCTTAATCCTCTCAGAGTTGGGTCTAAGGGCTGGGCCGCTATTTTATCTGATAGCCGTCCATATTTACTTGCACGGAAGAACGCACTGAAAATATTTTTCTCCTGCAATTCACTGATCGTCCCTTCTGCTTTCTTACCTGTTACTTCCGTATCCAGCGATTCACCGTTTACACTTACTTTATTGGTGGACTGTGATACGTTTCGATCAACAGACGCAGTGCTGCTTTGCGCAGGTACATTGACCAACTCAAAAGCGTACAGTTGATTCAGTTGCAAACCGGAAGGCACTGTAAAACTCACCGTGTTATTTGCATAAGAGAATCCGAACTCTGTTTTAGTTTTGTCACTGGCAGTAAACCGACCGGTTTGTCTCCATTCAGCACCCGGAGTGAATAAATACGTTTGTCCTTTCTTCAACTTGATATATCCTTCGTTGCTTTCCTCTTTATAATAGTTGAGCTGCCCCACTACCGGATAGCTATACGCTACATTTTCCAATGGAATATAATCGGGAGCCTCACCGGTGGTGAACGTAACCTCTTTGCTTTCTGTGATCTTTTGTCCATTCTCTGTAACTACCATCCACGTCCCGTTTTTCAACTCTTCAAAGCTTACTTTTGTGATTGCTTTCACATCCTTTTGGGGAGGAAGTACTTCAAATGAATTGAATGCCACTACATCATGTGTATCATTCCATTGCAATGAACCCTGAATCGGCTGACCATCCGCAGTCAGTTGAAACTGATCCAGCTTAATGCGGAATGATTTCTGAACGTTATCTTCTTCCAGCTGGAAGAGTTGCTCTACAGGCATGTTGAATACCGCCTGCGGTGTGTTGAATACATTCACATTTTTTTCTGCATTGTCCGGAGTAAGCTGCGCTATCACTTGTATGTTGTCCAGCACACTTCCTTTGTTCTGAATGATCTCACACTTCTCTCCCAACGTTACCTGGAACTGGCAATTCCCTTTCACCAATCCACCCAATACACTGAAGCGGCCGCCCACTGTGCCCTGCATCCAGAAAGGATTAGGCAATTGTGCCTGTAAAATAGCAGCAGCTGCAAGACTTAATATCTCTACGCTTTTACGTTTACCAAATACTTTCACACTGATGCCGATCTTCCCTTCGAAGTAACCATATGCCTGTCCGTTGGCATACCATCCGTTTACGCCAATGCGCTGGTTGCTTCCCGCACAACGTGCGTCTCCATAGTTTTTCAACATGATGTCGAAACCGGCACCTGCACTGAAGTTGGCATAGAACATCAGGAACTGAAGATCACCCGTACTCACACTGAATGAGGTACCGAATGCAAAGCCGCCACCTGTACCAATGGTGTTCAGGTCTTTCATGTAATCAAAATTCTTTCCTGCCAGTATGCGCGATACTTCCGCTGGCGGGGGTGGACTACCCGGAATTTTTGTACCCACCATAAAGTATGCGTCGGCATTCGCTTTGAGTGGGCCGATACCTAATCCTAAGTTAAAGCGTTGATCGGGTGTGCCCACATACACATACCATTCGGAAGGAGCAAAGTGAAGCACTGCTTCACCGCCACCGGTAATCAATCCGCCACCGGCATTGATATTCACATTAAAGTTGCCATGCAATACTTTGTTTTCGAAATCATAGCTGATAAACACACGTGCTGAAACCTGTCCCTTCTCTCCCGCTGCCTTGCCGATCTCACCGTGAATCTGCTTGATGGTGGTCTCATCAGGTCCATTGGCATTGAGCAAACCTTTGGTAGCCGATGACAGTTTCTGATCCATCTTCGAGACAACCGAGGTCATCTTCTTAGTCGAAGCTTCTACTTTCGCTAATACACCATCTACCGGAGGTGTTGCTAAAAATCCATTGCCCATAAAGGAGATGTATCTCACTCCGCCTCCATCATAAAATGCAATTTCAAAAGTAGCATCCGCAGTGAATGCTTCCGGTGACGGAGAAGAGCCGATTGAAATGGATGCCTTTAATCCTAACCCGCTTTCTGCTGAAGGCATATACACAATACCGGAGGCGGTCTTACCCAATTCACTTCCACCTGTATCGGCTACTTTCATCTTATAGTAAGCGCCTCCGCCAAAACCATAGATTGCTACACCAGTAAAAATGGGGATCCCTGGTTTGAACTCGGCCATGGCATCCGCATACCAGTAGCGCATGCCTTTTACATTACCAAAGATAGCCGTGGCTTTTACTTTGATACCCGGCTGAAACTCCGCATTCACCATGCCATTAAAGCCATCACCATATACAAGGTCGTTGCGATAGAAGGTAAGTGAACCATTGATTTTGAAAGCACCTCCATCGATGTCTACCGCGATGCTGCGCAACTGCACATCTTTATAGCGCCAGCTCTGCATGCCGGCATCGCTGTTCATCGTGCCAATTACAGTAAGGCCTGCATCCGCAGCAAAGCTGCCGCTCGACTCTCCTACCAGGTTAAGCTTCAGATCAAACTCCAGTGCTACTTCCGTATCACTCAGGTTCTTCATGCCGATATTGTTTATACTTACCGGGAAGCCGGCCATCTTCTGCTGCAAGGCTTCCGATCCAAAAGAAAAAGCACCCACTTTAATGTAAGGCTTCACGGCTTGTATCTCCAGGTTTTCAAACCGGATATCCGCCAGTTCCACTCCCTGGCCACCATCGCTTAGCTGCGGCTGAATAGTCATCTTGCCATGCAGAATAGCTTTAGGAAAGAAACGATGATCGATAGTAACTACCTGCAGACTGGAGCCGGCATAAATCTCTACCTTACCTGCCTTGAATAAAGGAAAGCTCATGTCGCTCTGCGAAACCACGCTGAAGAAATAATCACCGTTGGCATCCATCATAGCGGTATAGCCAAATGGTTTTTGTTTATCCCCTACCGGTATTATGATGTCGCCATCTAATGAAGCGGCCACCAATGTATTGGCACGAAGCTCTACGCCAACAGAATCAAGCGAGAACGCCCAGCCACTCATGTCACCATAATCAATGGGAATGAGATTGGTTCCTGAAACCGTACCACTGAATCCGTTATTGTCGAGCAACAGATCATAGCCCGCCAGTGTAATGCGTCCTGCAGTATTTTTTGATTTCAGTTCCTGCGGCAGCCGCACCGACAGCTCGCGCATATAAATGCCGCGCCATAAATTGGCCAGTTGCGGATTGGCAAAGTCGGCATTATAGTTTTCCGGAAACTTCACATTAGGAGCATTGCGCAGATCACTGAAATCAAACACCGCGTTCTGTACGGTAAAACCAAAGCCCTTCAGGCTCGTCACCTGAAAATCAGGTAAGCTTACCTGCACAATCAAATCGTTCCAGTTGCTCAATATACTTTTAAAGGAAGCACTTACACGGCCCGCTGGTTGAACTGTGCCATTCACATTTTCAGGCACCAGAAGATCGCGCGAGAAGATGACATTCGCATCGATGCCCATTTCCTTGAAGCCATCACAATCCATGGTGACATACGTGCCCGTTCCCTGCTGACCTCCCTTCAATACCAGTTGAATTTTATCGCCACTGAAGTTGATGGGGAAATCACCGAGTAACTCAAGGCGTGCATCACCGACTATACCACCAGCTTTGCTCAGCTTGATGCCGCGTGCCATAAAGGTTAATGTCTTTCCGTTTTGCGGAACTTCCAGTTGCATGAACACATCCAGCTCAGCGTGTGTAGGTTTGATGCGCACCGCATGAATAGCAATATCATAACTGATGCCGCCAATGGTTTTGGAAATACCAACCGGCAACTCAAACTTCGAGTTCGCGTCAATGTTGGTAATGAAATTCTGTGCCGACCTTACCTTGGCAAAGATGGTACGTGCCAGATCAATCTGGCGCTGGATTGAATCGTTGGAAGAGACCGCTTCTTCTTCCAGTATATCAGATTGTACTTCGTCATACCCGTTCGCCTTCAGTGAAGAAAGATGAAAAGTAGAATCCTTCTTAGTACGAAGCAGCGTACTGTCAGCAACCGCAGCGTTACACCACACTGCACTCACCACAAAAAACACTAAAAATAAAATCCGCAGGGGGCTAGTTACAGGTTGCAGGTTACAGGATACAGGTTGCAAGTTTCCAGTTGCAAGTTGCAGGTTTTCCTTGCCATCGGAAACACCCATCCTGTTTCTTGTATCCTGCTTCTCTTTATATCGTAGTGTACCTTGCATTCTTGTAATTGTAAAAACTCTGATTATGTCTTTATCTAAAACTGGCGACTGGAAACTTGTATCATGCATCTTGTATCCAGTATCATGTATCAAAATTTATCTCTCAAAATCTCATACTCCCCGTTCCCCTTCAGCCACGTTCTCACTGTTTGCAACGCCAACACATAATCCGTTGTAATCACATCACCACTCTCATCCAGCTTTAGCGGATAGTCTTTGATGGCAGGCGCAATCATTTCCATGATGCGATAACCACAGGGAATACTGGCATCCTTCTCTTCATTGGCCGTATGGCAATTCTTTGCATCGCTGTTCAGTGCTTCGATCAGATAGTTGAGTATCTGCCTCGCCCGTGTGTACACCAGGTCAGGAAAGAGCTGATACACGACATCATCACTGACCGGTATACGTTGCAGACGATTCAAAATATTGCTAATGGCTTGCTCATCACCCATACGTGCCAGCGCCAGTAAGGCCGACCAGCGCTCCACCTTGCCTTCAGTACGCGACTGCGACAAGGCAAGCAACTCACTCTGAAGTTCCATCATCTCAAAAAAACCAACCAGCTTGATAAGTTGTGGAGAACGAAAAGCTTTTGTTCTGAAAATGCTACGGATACTATCCTTATGACTTGGAATAAAATTACTTTGCTTGAACTCGGTGAGGTAGGTGATTGCCACTCCGGCATTACCTGTGTTTTTATCTTTAATCCCTTCAATCAATAAAGCGATGGCCTGCTGACGAACAGAAGCAAGTTTGGATTGAATGCCGATAGCCCGCACTATGGCAACAGCTCTTCCACGCACCTGATCAACACTGTCTTTTAAGTAAACAGGCAGTTCACTCAATACGCCTTTAGCGTTATCAGCATGCAGTACTTCTTTTGGAATGTTCGCGCTTTGTTGCTTACGCACTTGTGCGAAATATTCTACCAGCTGCTTTGGTTGGGCAAACAGTAGGTGTGAGAAGAGA
>NNBV01000919.1_pt1 | contig 50627 bp, 40 predicted proteins | sample 1173771 | NCBI WGS metagenome assembly NNBV01 (sample SAMN07173938, study PRJNA388173) | plant metagenome | isolation source: symbiotic tissue sample KVS11 | place: Norway: Troms, Kvaloya island | reverse complement strand
TGGCCGGTGGCGCGCAGCGTGCTGTTGGGGGGGGGCGGGGCGACGGCGTCTTTGGCGGCGGCGCTCTGTTCGCGTTCGTCGGCCTTGGCCAGGTGGGCGATGTAGTCGGCGTGGTGGTAGTAGCTGATGTACTGCGGCGCGGCGCTGATCGTTTCGATCAGGTCGGCCTGCTGGATCGTGGTCGTCATGGTGGGGGGCTTTTTTATGAATGTGAAAACGCCTGGGGATGATCTCAGCGCCGTTTGTGTGGCGTGGGTTCATCCCGGGCTGCGTTGTTCAGGGCGCTGTTGTTCAGGGCGCTTTGTTCAGGGCGCGTGCACAGGCCGCCGGGTGCTCCCCTCCGCGAATGTCCCCCGCTTCGCTCCTCCTTTATTTCGCTGCGGGGAGCACCCGGCGCCCTGTGCACAGGGCACGCTCTGTGTGCTCGCCGATCAACCCTGGCTCTGATGACGCTCAGGCCGATGGGGTGCCTTGCGCAGCGAAATAAAGGAGGAGGGGCGCAGCCCCGGGGGACATTCGCGGAGCAAGGTACCCCATCGGCCTGAGCGCGCCCTGAACGAACCCCGGTGCGCCCCGAACGAACCCCAGTGCGAAGAACAGACAGAGGCCGCGTCATCCCAGCGCCTCCCGATAGACATCGATGTACTGCGCAGCCGCCGTGCGCCAGTCCGCCGGCCGCCGCATCGCATGGCCTCGCACACGGCGCCAGTCCGGCGCGCGCTGGTACAGAGCGAAGGCGCGACGCACCGCGCGGTCGTAATCGGCTACCTCGAAACGGTCGAACACAAAGCCCGTGGCCTCGCCGCTGGCCAGGTCTTCGAGCGAACTGTCGACCACCGTGTCGGCCAGACCGCCCACGCGTCGCACCAACGGCAGGCTGCCGTACTTCAGGCCGTACATCTGCGTGAGCCCGCAGGGCTCGAACAGCGAAGGCACCAGCGTCACGTCGCCCGCGCCGAACAGCTGATGCGCCAACGCCTCGTTGTAGCCGATGGTCACGCTCACCGACTGCGGCGCCGCCGCCGCGCGCTGGCGAAAGGCTTCTTCCAGCCACGCCTCGCCGGCCCCCAACAACGCCAGTTGGCCACCCTGGGCCAGCAACGCATCGAGCCCGCCCAGAACCAGGTGCAGCCCCTTCTGTTCGGTCAGCCGGCTCACCAGAATGAACAGCGGCGCATCCGGCCGCTCGGCCAACCCCAGCCGATGCTGCAGCACCGACTTGCAACGCGCCTTGCCCGCCATGTGGCGGCCTTCGGGCGTCTGGAAGCCCTGCACCAGCGCGGCGTCGGTGGCCGGGTTCCAGACCTTGTCGTCGACCGCGTTGAGGATGCCGCTGAGCCCACCGCTGCGCTGGCGCAGCAGGCCGTCGAGCCCGCAGCCCTGCTCGGGCGTCTGGATTTCTCGGGCGTAGGTCGGGCTCACCGTGGTGATCCGGTCGGCGTAGCACAGGCCGCCCTTCATGAACGAGACCTGGCCGTGGTACTCCAGCCCGTCGATCTGGAACGCCGCGCCCGGCAGGCCCAGGTCGGGGAAGGTCCACGGCGCGAAGATGCCCTGGTAGGCCAGGTTGTGCACGGTGAACACGCTGCCCACGCGCGCGCCCTTCAACTGGCCGGCCTCGCGCGCAAAGTGCAGGTAGGCCGGCGCCAGCGCCGCGTGCCAGTCGTGCGCATGCACCACCTCGGGCTGCCACAGCGGGTCGAGGCCCTGGGCCAGTTGCGCCGCGGCCCAGCCCAGCAGGGCAAAGCGGCGGTGGTTGTCGGCGTAGGGCTGGCGCGAGGCGTCTTCGTAGGGGTTGCCGGGCCGGTCGTAGAGCGCCGGCGCGTCGATCACGTAGGCCGCCATGGCCGGCGCGCCGGCCATGGCGATGTGGCCGAAGCGCAGCGCAAAGCGCTCGCCCCAGGGCGCGTTGAATTCGGCCACCGGCGCCAGGCCGTGCACGCCCGCCATGATGGCCGGAAAGCCCGGCAGCAGCACACGCGCGTCCTGCCCGTCGGCCATGAGCGCCAGCGGCAGGGCACCGGCGATGTCCGCCAGGCCGCCGGTCTTCAGCAGGGGAAAGAGCTCGGCGCTGACCTGCAGGATGCGCATCGTCAGGCGTCCGCCAGCCGCTTGAGCATTTCGCGCGTGACCAGCACCACGCCGGTGTCGGTGCGCTCGAAGCGCGCGGCGTCGGCCTCGGCGTCCTCGCCGATCACCATGTCATCGGGAATGACGCAGGCGCGGTCGATGACCACCTTGCTCAGCCGGCAGCCGCGCCCCACTTCGACGTCGGGCAGCAGCACCGCCTGCGAGATCGTGCAGAACGAGTGGACGCGCACACCCGAGAACAGCACCGAGTCGCTCACCGACGACCCCGACACGATGCAGCCACCCGACACGATGGTGTTGGTTGTGAGGCCGGGCTTGCCGTCGCGCCCGAACACGAACTTGGCCGGCGGCAACTGGCGTTGGTAAGTCCAGATGGGCCAATTGGTGTCATAGATGTCGAGCTCGGGGGTGATCGAGGCCAGATCGAGGTTGGCTGCCCAGAATGCATCAATCGTGCCCACGTCGCGCCAGTAGGCAGGGCTGTCGCCGCCGCGCGTGGCCCGCGTCACGCACGACATGCTGAACGGATGCGCCAGCGCGCGGCCCTCGGCCACGGCGCGCGGAATGATGTCCTTGCCGAAGTCGTGGTCGGAGTTCGGGTCCTTGTTGTCAGCCTCGAGCAGGCGGTAGAGGTACTCGGAATCGAAGACGTAGATGCCCATGCTGGCCAGCGCCACGTCGGGCTTGCCGGGCATGGCGGGCGGGTCGGCGGGCTTTTCCAGGAAGGCCGTGACCTTGCGGGTTTCGTCCACGTGCATCACGCCGAAGGCGGTGGCCTCCATGCGCGGCACCTCGATGCAGCCCACGGTGCAGCCCATGCCGCGCTCGGCATGGTCCTTCACCATGATCGAGTAGTCCATCTTGTAGATGTGGTCGCCGGCCAGCACCACCACGTAGTCGTGCGGCGTGGAACGGGTCTGGATGATGTCCAGGTTCTGGAACACGGCGTCGGCCGTGCCGCGGTACCAGTGCTCGTCGCCCACGCGCTGCTGCGCGGGCAGCACGTCGACCATCTCGTTGAGCTCGGCGCGCAGAAAGCTCCAGCCGCGCTGCAGGTGGCGCATGAGCGAGTGCGACTTGTACTGCGTGACCACCGCCATGCGCCGGATGCCGGAGTTCAGGCAGTTCGACAGCGCGAAATCGATGATGCGGAACTTGCCGCCGAAGTACACGGCCGGCTTGGCGCGCCGGTCGGTGAGCTGCTTCAGGCGAGAGCCACGGCCGCCGGCCAGCACCAGGGCGATGGTGCGGCGGACCAGTTGATGGGCCTGCAGCTCGTGCTGCGGCCGCGCTTGCGCTGGGGGATTGAGCTTGTCCATCCTGTGTCTCCGTTCGTTCGTTTGTTCGTTGGAATCCGTCGTCAGGTTTTCTGCATCGAGACTAGCACCGCGCCGTGTACCCGGCCGCTACGTTCTGGCAATCCTGAGGCTGGAAAAAGGCACTTGTGCCGTGTGGCCCAGCGGTGCCGCGGCATCGCCCGCACCGAGCTCCGGCGCGCTCGCCAGGCAGCCGCGCCATGCACCCGCGGGCAGCCGGAAGGAAACGGCCTCGGGCCCCGCGTTCACCATCACCAGCCAGTCGCTTTCGCCGGTGTTCTTCGTCGTTGCCGCCTGCGAGAACAGGATTGCAAGGGCCGTGCCCGTGTGCCAGTCGCCGGGCGTCATCGGCGCGCCATCGGGGCGCAGCCAGCGGATGCCGGGCGGTGCATCGTCCGACAGCACCGACGGTTGGGGCGGTTCGGCGGGCCACCAGCGGGTGCTGCGCAGCGCCGGGGCCTCGCGGCGCAGGGCGGCGAGCCGGGCCACGAAGGCGCTCAGCGTTGCCGCATCGCTGTCGGGCACCGACACGTCTGCCCAGGAAAGCCAGGTGGTTTCGTTGTCCTGGCAGTAGGCGTTGTTGTTGCCCTGCTGGCTGTGGCCGAGCTCGTCGCCGGCCAGCAGCATGGGCGTGCCCTGGGACAGCAGGAGCGTGGCGAGCAGCGCGCGCTGCAGGCGGTTGCGCAGGGCGAGCACGGCGGGGTCGTCGCTCGGGCCTTCCACGCCGCAGTTGTTGCTCAGGTTGTGGCCGTGGCCGTCGCGGTTGTCTTCGCCGTTGGCCAGGTTGTGGCGCTCGTTGTAGCTGACCAGGTCGCGCAGCGTGAAGCCGTCGTGCGCGGTGACGAAGTTGACGCTGGCGGTCGGCGCGCGGCCGTGGTGGGCGAACTGGCCGCTGGAGGCGGTGACCCGGTCGGCGAAGTCGCCGAGGCCGGCCTTGTCGTTGTGGCCTTGCCGCAGCCAGAAGCCGCGCTGCGTGTCGCGGTAGCGGTCGTTCCATTCGAGCCAGCCCGGCGGAAACTCGCCCAGGCGATAGCCGCCGGGGCCGATGTCCCACGGCTCGGCGATGAGCAGGGTCCGCGAAAGCACCGGGTCTTGCGCGATGGCGGCCAGGAACGGGGCACGAGGGTCGAAGCCGCGTTGCGCATCGCGCGCGAGCACCGGTGCCAGGTCGAAGCGAAAGCCGTCGACGCCCATCTCGCAGGCCCAGAAACGCAGGCTGTCCATCACCAGTTGCAGCACGCGCGGCTCGCCCAGGTTCAGGCAGTTGCCGGTGCCGGTCCAGTTCTCATATTGGGCGCGGTCGTCCGGGCGCAGGTGGTAGTACAGCGCGTTGTCGATGCCGCGCAGCGACAGCGTGGGGCCGAACTCGTCGGTCTCGGCGCTGTGGTTGTAGACGACGTCGATCACCAGCTCCATGCCGCGCGCGTGGATGGCGTCGGCCATGGCGCGGAATTCGGTGGCGGGCGTGGTGCCGGGGCGTCCGCTCCAGTAGCGGACCTCGGGCGCGAACCAGCCGATGGTGGTGTAGCCCCAGTGGTTGCTCAGGCCCATGCGCTGCAGGCGTTGCTCGTCGGCGCGGTGCTGCACCGGCATGAGGCTCAGGGTGGTGACACCCAGGCGCTGCAGGTGGTCGAGCACGGCGGGGTGCGCGAGGCCGGCGTAGGTGCCTTGCAGTGCGGCCGGCACCCCGGGGTGGCGCTGGGTCTGGCTTTTGACGTGCAGTTCGCAGAGCACGCGGTCGCCGGCCGGGATGCGGGCCTGGCCAGGGGGTGTGGGGGCATCGGCTTTCGCTGCGACGCGGGCCTTGAGGGCGATGGCTGCGTTGTCGCGGGGGTCGCGTTCATCCGGGTTGGCCTGCACGTGGCCGAGGAACAGGTCGCTGCCGTCGTAGGTGCCGACGATCTCGCGTGCGTACGGGTCGAGCAGGAGCTTGGCCGGGTTGAAGCGCGAGCCCTCGTGCGGCGCCCATGGGCCGTGGACACGGTAGCCGTAGACCAGGCCGGGCAGGCCGCTGGGGAGCAGGCCGTGCCAGACGCCGTCTGTGCATGCGGGTAGCCGCAGGCGCTGCTGTTCGTTGTTGCCTGTGCTGTCGAAGATGCAGAGATCTACTGCATCTGCCGATGGGGCTGTCAGGGCGAAGTTGATGCCTTGCTGCGTTGGCGTGGCGCCCAGGGGGTACGGGGTGCCTGTGCTCAGCATGTTGCTTGCTTCCCGTGGGGCTTGCTTCCCGAGGCCGGGAATCGCCCCGGCAGGCGACTCACTTTCTTTTGCTTCGCCAAAAGAAAGTAAGCAAAGAAAAGGCGACCCCACTGGCTGCGACCCCTGCGCTTCGCTACGGGGCAACCTGCGGTGCTCACGTTTCGCGGGGTCCCACCCAAACTCGCTTCGCTCAAACAAGGGTGGGCCCTGATCCGCGAAACGCTCCGCTCCTCGGCGCAGCCAGAGGGGAGGTGGAGACAGGCCGGGCCATCGCTTCGCTCGGCCCCCATGCGGCTGCCGGCGCTGCGCGCCTGCAGCCGAGCGCGCCGAGCGACGCAATGGCGCGTTCGGTTCCCGCTCCCAAAGCGCTTCTGGCCGCGCCGAGGAGCGAGCACCAAAGCAAAAGAAAGTAGCTCGCCCGCCGGGGCGAGACCCGGCCCCGGAAAGCAAAACGATTCCATAACCATCAAGTCACCACCCACATCACCGTACCCAGCGGCGGCACGCTGACCACCACCGAATCCCCCCGCCCATGCCAAGGCAAAGGCGTGCTCGCCACCACCCCGTTGCCGACCCCGCTGCCGCCATACACCGCGGCATCGGTGTTGAGAATCTCCCGATACACCCCCGCGCTAGGCACCCCCAGCCGGTAGCCATGCCGCGGCAGCGGCGTGAAGTTGCACACGGCCACAACGAACGACCCGTCGCGCGCCCGGCGCACGAAGGCGAACACCGACTGGTCGGCGTCGTCGTGCACGATCCACTCGAACCCCGCGCCGTCGTTGTCCAGCTCGTGCAGCGCCGGAAAGTGCCGGTACACGTTGTTCAGGTCGCGCACCAGCCGCCGCACGCCCTGGTGCGGCGCATGCTCCAGCAGGTGCCAGTCCAGGCCGCGGTCGGCGTTCCACTCCGCGAACTGCGCAAACTCGCCGCCCATGAACAGCAGCTTCTTTCCCGGGTAGGCCCAGAGGTAGCCGTACAGGTTGCGCAGGCCGGCAAACTTCTGCCACTCGTCGCCCGGCATGCGCCCGATCATCGAGCCCTTGCCGTGCACCACCTCGTCGTGCGACAGCGGCAGCACGAAGTTCTCGCTGTGCGCGTACATCAGCCCGAAGGTGATCTGCTGGTGATGGTGCTTGCGGTAGAGCGGGTCGGTGCCGGCATAGGCCAGCGTGTCGTTCATCCAGCCCATGTTCCATTTGTAGTGAAAGCCCAGCCCGCCGTCTTCGGGCGGTCGGGTCACCCCGGGGAAGCTGGTCGATTCCTCGGCCACGGTCACCGCGCCGGGCCGCTCCACGCCCACCACGTGGTTCATGCGGCGCAGGAAGTCGATGGCCTCCAGGTTCTCGCGCCCGCCCAGCACGTTGGGCACCCACTCGCCGGCCTTTCGGCTGTAGTCGCGGTAGAGCATGGAGGCGACCGCGTCCACGCGCAGGCCGTCCACGCCGTAGCGCTCCAGCCAGTACAGCGCATTGCCCACAAGGTAGTTGCGCACCTCCGTGCGCGCGTAGTTGAAGATCAGCGTCTGCCAGTCGTTGTGGAAGCCCTCGCGCGGGTCGGCGTACTCGTACAGCGGCGTGCCGTCGAAGTTGCCCAGGCCGTGTGCATCGGTTGGAAAGTGCGCGGGCACCCAGTCGAGGATCACGCCCAGACCGGCCGCATGCGCGGCCTCCACCAAGTGCCTGAAGTCGCCCGGCGTGCCGAAGCGCGAGGTCGGCGCGTACAGCCCGATCGGCTGGTAGCCCCAGGAGCCGTCGAACGGGTGCTCGGTGATCGGCAGCAGCTCGATGTGGGTGAAACCCAGGTCGCGCACATAGGGCACCAGGGTGTCGGCCAGCTCGCGGTAGTCGAGCCACTCGTGGCCGTTCTTGCGCCGCCACGAGCCCAGGTGCACTTCGTAGATGCTGATGGGCGCATGCCGCTCGTTGGCGGCGGCGCGGCCCTCGGGCATCTGCACCGGCGCGGGCAGGGGCTGCACCACGCAGGCGGTGTCGGGGCGCAGTTGCGCGGAAAAGGCGAAGGGGTCGGCCTTGCGCAGCACCTCGCCGTGCGCCGACAAGATCTCGAATTCGTAGCTGTCGCCCACCGTCACATGCGGCGCAAAGATTTCCCACACGCCGCACTCGCGGCGCAGCCGCATCGCATGGCGCCGGCCGTCCCAGTTGTTGAAGTTGCCGACCACCGACACGCGCCGCGCATTCGGCGCCCACACCGCGAAGGCCACGCCTTTCACGCCGTCCATTTCGCGCAGGTGCGCGCCCAGCCGCTCCCACGGCCGCAGGTGCGTGCCTTCAGCCAGCAGCCACACGTCGGTGTCGCCGAGCACGAAAGCAAAGCGGTAGGGGTCTTCGAGCCGCGAGGTGTGCGAGTCCCAGTCGACCTGAAACGAATAGCCCATGCGCGCCTCCGCCGCGGGCACCAGGCCGCAGAACAGGTCGGAGCCCTCGTGGCGCGTGAGGATGGACAGCGGCCAGCCGGTGCGCGAATGCACCACGGCCACGCGCTGCGCGCCCGGCAGCAGGGCGCGCACCACCAGGCCCTCGGGCGTCTCGTGCGGCCCGAGCACCGCGAACGGGTCGGCATGCTCGGCGCGCATCAGCGCATGGACTTCGGATTCGGGCAGCGGCTTGAGGGGCATGGTGATCAGTGGGGTCCTGCTTCGTCGGCGGGGGCGCCAAGGAACACGCCGTACGGCGCCAGCACCAGCATGCGCTTTTCGCCCGTGCCCTGCACGACGGCGGTGGACGCCAGCGGCTGTCCGACAAGGGGCTGCAGGCCTTGGGGCAGCGGGACGGTCACCGGCTCGCCGCCGAAATTGAAGATCGCCTGCAGCCGCCGGCCGCCGCTGCGCCGCTCGAAGTGCAGCAGGGGCTCGGGCGCGTCGATGAAGGCGATGGCGCCGGTGCGCAGCAGCGGCTGCGTGCGGCGCCAGTGCAGCAGGGCCCGGCTGAAGGCGAGCATCGAAGCGGGGTCGTCGGCCTGCTGCTCGGCGGCCAGCGGCAGATGCGGGCCATGCACCGGCAGCCAGGGCGTGCCGGTGGTGAAGCCGCCGTGCGGCGCCTCGGCGGTCCACGCGATCGGGGTGCGGCAGCCGTCGCGGCCCTTGAACTCGGGCCAGAAGGCGCGGCCGTACGGGTCCTGCAGCAGCTCGAAGGGCACCTCGGCCTCGGGCAGGCCCAGCTCCTCGCCCTGGTAGATGCTGGCGCTGCCGCGCAGCGTGAGCAGCAGGGCGAGCCAGAGGCGGTCGCGCCGGGTGTCGGCGGGCGCACCGCCGCTCCAGCGCGTGGCCACGCGCGGCACGTCGTGGTTGGACACCGCCCAGCAGCCCCAGCCGCCGGTGGGCGCCAGCGCGCTGTCCAGCGCTTCGACATGCTGGCGCAAGTGCTTCGGTGAGTGCTCGGCGGTCAGCAGGCTGAAGCTGTAGGCCAGGTGCAGGCGCTTGCCAAGCTCGGTGTACTGCGCCATCACGGGCGGCGCGTTTTCGTCGCCGACCTCGCCCAGCGCCACCGCGCCGTAGCCGTCGAGCAGGCGGCGCAGGTTTTCCAGAAAGGCCAGGTTCTCGGTCTGGCTCTTGTCGTACAGGTGCTGCTGCATCGCATACGGGTTGTCGGCGCGCACCGTGCTGACCTCGTCGATGGACGCCAGCGAAGCGGGCGGGTTGTCGCGCAGCAGCGCGTCGTGGAACTGGTGGTTGCAGGCGTCGAAGCGAAAGCCGTCCACGCCGCGCTCGCACCAGAAGCGCACCTCGCCCAGCAAGGCCTCCTGCACTTCGGCGCAATGGAAGTTCAGGTCGGGCTGCTCGGCCAGAAAGCTGTGCAGGTAGTACTGCCTGCGGCGCGCGTCCCATTGCCAGGCCGAGCCGCCGAACACCGACAGCCAGTTGGTGGGCGGCGTGCCGTCGGGCCGGGGGTCGGCCCACACGTACCAGTCGGCCTTGGGGTTGTCGCGCGAGCTTCGGCTTTCGGTGAACCAGGCGTGCTGGTCGGAGGTGTGCGACAGCACCTGGTCGATGATGAGCTTCAGGCCCAGCGCATGCATGCGCGCGAGCATGGTGTCGAAGTCGGCCAGCGTGCCGAAGATCGGGTCGACCGCGCGGTAGTCGGACACGTCGTAGCCGAAGTCTTTCATCGGCGAGCGGAAGAAGGGGGAGACCCAGATGGCATCGACGCCCAGGCGGGCCACATGTTCGAGCCGGGAGGTGATGCCGGGCAGATCGCCGATGCCGTCTGCGTTGCTGTCCATGAAACTGCGGGGGTAGATCTGGTAGATCACCGCGCCGCGCCACCAATCGCTGTTGCTCGAGTTGCCCATGCCGTTCCTGTGATCTGAAAATCATTGTGGCATGCGAAATTCGGGCCAGTGATACCGGCTTGCGCACGGTACGTGCGTGTGCGGCTTGCGCACGGCACGTGCGTGTGCGGCTTGCGCACGGTACGTGCGTGTGTCCACCGCCGCTCGAAGCTTTCTACACTGGACGCCGTTTCCGCTTTTCCCAATGACACCAGATCCCGCTTCTTCCCTGGCCGCGCTCGAGGCGCGGCTCGCCCAGGACCTCGACTACCTCGGCTGGCCCGGCCGCAACTGGATGCCGCCGCGCCACGCCGGCAATGAACCCGTGCTGGACGTGGCCGTCATCGGCGGCGGCCAGGCCGGCCTGGCCGCCTCGGTCGCGCTGATGCAGCAGGGCATTCGCCCCGTGGTGTTCGACCGCGCGCCCGCCGGCCACGAAGGCCCATGGGCCACCACCGCCCGCATGGAAACGCTGCGCTCGCCCAAGGAACTCACCGGCCCCGCCATGGGGCTGCCCGCGCTCACCTTCCGCGCCTGGTTCGAGGCCCAGTTCGGGCGCGAGGCCTGGACCGCGATGGACAAGATTCCGCGCCTGCAGTGGATGCACTACCTGGTCTGGTACCGCCGCGTGATGGGCGTGGACGTGCGCAACGACACCGCCGTGACCGGCATCCGTCCGCTGCCCGACGCCACCGCCGTGCGGCTCGCGTTGCGCACGCCGCAGGGCGAACACAGCGTGCTGGCGCGCCGCGTGGTGCTGGCCACCGGGCGCGACGGCCTGGGCGGGCCGGCCATTCCGGCGTTCGTCGATGCGCTGCCGCGCTCCAAATGGGCGCATTCCTCCGACGAGATGGACTACGGCCGCCTGAAGGGCCTGCGCGTGGGCGTGGTCGGCGCGGGTTCGTCGGCCATGGACAGTGCCGCCACCGCGCTGGAAGCCGGCGCGCACAGTGTCGAACTGCTGATTCGCCGCCCCGACCTGCCGCGCGTCAACAAGGGCAAGGGCGCGGGCGTGCCGGGGCTCACGCAGGGGCACTGGGACCTGCCGGACGAACTGAAATGGCGCATCCGCCACTACATCAACGTGGCGAACGTGCCGCCGCCGCACGGCAGCACGCTGCGCGTGTCGGGCCATGCGAATGCGTTCTTCAACTTCGGCTGCCCGATTTTGTCGGTCGAACCCATGGGCGACGCGATGCGCGTGCACACGCCCAAGGGCATTTTCGAGTTCGACTTTCTGCTCGTCTCGACCGGCTTCAAGGTCGACTGGGCGCACCGCCCGGAGTTCGCCGACATCGGCCCCTGCGTGCGCACCTGGAAAGACCGCTTCACGCCCGCGCCCGGCGACGAAGACCAGGAGCTGGCCGATTCGCCCGACCTCGGGCCGGTGTTCGAGTTTCAGCAGCGCGTGCCCGGCGAATGCCCGGGGCTCGCGCGCATCCACTGCTTCTGCTACCCGGCGGCGCTGTCGCACGGCACGGTGTCGGGCGACATTCCGGCCATCAGCGAAGGCGCGAAGCGGTTGGCGGGCGGCATGGCCAGCCTGTTCTACCGCGAAGACTTCGACCACCACTACGCCAACCTCGAGGCCTACGCCGAGCCGGAACTGTTCGGCGACGAATGGGTGCCCGCATTGCCGCCCCAAGAAAGAAACTGACCGATGACAAACACATTCGACGTGATCGACACCGCCGTGGCGCTGGCGCCCGACCATCCCGCCTGGGCGCTGCGCCGCCAGCGCGAGAAGGTCGTGGCCGCCACCCAGGCCAGCCATGACGCCTTGTTTTCCCCGGCCGTCGAAGGCCTGACGGTGCAGGAGCGCCTGCTGGTGGCGCTGCATGCCTGCCGTGTGTCGAAGGCGCCCAGCCTGGCCGCGCACTACCGTGAGCGGCTGGTGGCCGAAGGCGCCGCAAGCGGCCTGATCGCCGCAGTGGACGGCGGCGGCCCCGTGCCAGATGCCCGCCTGCAGGCCCTGCTGGCCTTCACCGGCAAGCTGATCGAGCGCCCCATCGACGGCGACAGGGCGGCGGTGCAGTCGCTGGCCGACAGCGGCCTGTCGACGCCCGCCATCGTGGCGATGAGCCAGCTGATCGCGTTCCTGTCGTACCAGATCCGCGTGGCCGCGGGCCTGAAGGCGCTGGCCGCCGCGGAGGCATCGGCATGACCACCCCGATTCGCATCAATGGCTTCACCAACGACGTGCTTCAGTGGACGCCGTGGCTCGACACGGTGAACGTCGACACCGCCACGCCGGCCCAGCTGGCGGCGCTGGACGAAATGAGCCCGCAGGCGCGCACCTCGCCTTACTTTCTGCTGCTGGCGCACCAGCCCGACATACTGCTGCAGCGCTCCATCGCCTTCAACGCGATCATGTTCGCGCCGGGCGGCATGCCGCGCGCGGAGCGCGAACTGGGCGCCACGGTCGAGTCGCGCGTGAACGGCTGCGTGTACTGCGCCTCGGTGCATGCGCAGCGCTTCGAGCAACTGGCCAAGCGCAACGACGTGATCTCGCAGGTGTTCGAGGAGCCCGCCACGGCAGGCACCACGCCGCGCGAAAAGGCCATCGTCGCGTTCTCGGTCCGCCTGGGCGCCGAGCCCGACAAGGTGTCGCCGCAGGACATCCAAGCGCTGAAGGCCGTGGGGCTGAGCGAGCTGGAAATTCTGGACCTGGTCCATTCGGTGGCCCTGTTCGCCTGGGCCAACCGGCTGATGCTCAACCTCGGGGAGCCTGTGTTCCCAGAAGCTGCAGCCTCATAGGCGCGCGAGCAGCCCGGCCACGCTCTCGCGGGCCAGGCCCAGCGGTTCGAGCAGGTCGTTCTCGCTGCGGTAGTCCACGCCGTTGAGCAGCGAGGCCGCGTCCACGATGGTGCGGGTCGCGGGCGTCGGCACGCCGGCCATGGCGCCCAGCGCCTCGACGAACACCAGGCCGTAGGGCATGTCTTCGCTCACGTAGCGGGTGTCGACCTGCGTGGGGCCGGGCGGGCCGCCGCGCTTGGCGTGCAGCTCGGCGGCAATGTCGGCCAGCGTGTGCGACGTGGTGCCGAAGGAGCGCGCGAAATGCGCCTCGATGGGGCCGACCTCGATGCCGAAGGCCGCCGCCACGGCGCGCCGTTCGCGGTCGAGCGCCTCGATGGCGCGCGACACGCCGGGGGTCATGCAGTGGTACTGCGGCCAGTTCTCGGCACGCTCGATGCGCGTCCAGTTGAAGACCGCCAGCGGCCCGTGCGACTGCGGGTTGACGTTGGCCAGCGCGCTGGCCAGGGCGCTTTGCTGCACCGAGAAGCCGTCGCCGAAGAGCGCGGTGCACAGCGCGACGGCGTCGTTCGCCTTCGCTGCGGGCAGGGCAGACACGCCGACCGCCTTGCGCCGCGTCATCACCTTCACCTGCGTGCCCGACTCGCGGCGCGCCGTCAGCACGGTGGTGCCGAAGCTCGCGACCGTGACCTGCCGGCCGGCGCGACGTGCCGCCTCATGCAGGTAGAGCGACGACAGCGAGGCCATCGAACTGACGATGACCGTCTGGCCGTCGCGCAGGAACGGCAGCAGCGCGTCCATCACCCGCTTGTGGCCGTTGACGGGCAAGGCGAGCAGCAGCACGTCGGCGGTCGCGCAGAGCCCGGCCGCGTCGTCGGCGACCTCGACCATCACCGCAAAAGACCGCAGCCCGCTGGCCTCCAGCGGCTGCGTGCGCAACGCATCAGCGCCCCGGCCGCCCGGCGACCACACGGTGACGCCATGGCCCGCCTGCCGCAACCATGCCGCGCTGGCCAGTGCAATGGCGCCGGTGCCGGCGATGCCGACGCGACAGACGGCCCCCGGCACCCGGTCTGTTTCAGTCAACCTTGATCCCCCCCTGCTTGATCACCTTGGCCCAGCGCTGGCTGTCTTCGGCCACCACCTTGCCCAGCGCGGCCGGGCCGCCGCAGGTGTTGACCGCGCCCAGCTGGGCGAAGCGCTGCTTGGTCTCCGGCAGGTTGCACACCTCGACCAGCGCGGCGGACAGCTTCTCGACGGTGGCCGCCGGCATGCGCGCCGGTGCCATCACGCCCACCCACACCGGCACTTCCATGCCCGGCAGGCCGGTGGCCTCGCCCACGGTGGGCGCCGTGCCCATGCTGGGCAGCGACACGTGGGAGAAGGTGCCCAGCACGCGCGTCTTTCCGCTGGCGACCATCGGCTCGATGGAGGCCACGCTCGTCACGATGGCCGCCACCTGCCCGCCCAGCAGGTCGGTCATGGCGGGCGCGGCGCCGCGGTAGGGCACGTGCAGCAGGCTCACGCCGCCGGCCTGCGCCAGCAGCGCGCCGGTCAGGTGCGACACGGTGCCGTTGCCGGTGGAGGCGTAGGTCACCTGGCCCGGGCGGGCCTTGGCGTCGCGCAGCACGTCGGCCACCGTCTTGTAGGGGCTTTCGGTGCGCACGGAGAGCGTCATGGGGGTGTCGGCCACCAGCGCCACCGGCACCAGGTCGTGCACCGGGTCGTAGGGCAGCTTGGCCTGCAGATGAGGCGCGATGGTGATGGCGCCGCCGGTGGCCAGCAGCACCGTGGCGCCGTCGGTCGCCTTGGCCACCGCGTCGGCGGCCACGATGCCGCCGGCGCCGGCCTTGTTGTCGATGAGCACCGGCTGGCCCAGCCTGTCGGTCAGCTTGGCGCCCAGGTAGCGGGCAATCACGTCCTGCGCGCCGCCGGTGGCGAAGGGCACCACGATGCGCAGCGGCCGGTCGTTCTGCTGGGCCCACAGGGGCGTGGCGGCGGCCATGGCAAGGCCCAGAACAACGTGTTTCAAAAACAATTTCATGCGGTTTCCCGTCCCGTTGCGCACTGCCGCGGCGGTGCATTTTTCGCGAAATGCCGCGGAACCGGCTTGGCCGGGCCGCTGGCGTTGCCCCCGTCGGGGGAAGGAGAAGCGGCACCAAGTGCGCGAAGCCCGGGGGCAAGTCTAGTCCGGCGCGATAATCCCGCGTTCCCGGCCGTCCCGCGCCGGGCTCTTGCCGAACCGCCATGAATCCCAGCTACAAACCCAGCGACGTCGAGTCCGCTGCCCAGGCGCAATGGAGCGCCGCCGATGCCTACCGCGTCACCGAGGATGTGAACCGCAAGAAGTACTACGCCTGCTCCATGCTGCCGTACCCCAGCGGCAAGCTGCACATGGGCCATGTGCGCAACTACACCATCAACGACATGCTCACGCGCTACCTGCGCATGAGCGGCTACAACGTGCTGATGCCCATGGGCTGGGACGCCTTCGGCCTGCCGGCGGAGAACGCGGCGCTGAAGAACGGCGTGCCTCCGGCCAAGTGGACCTACGAGAACATCGCCTACATGAAGGGCCAGCTCCAGGCCATGGGCCTGGCCATCGACTGGAGCCGCGAGATCGCCACCTGCGACCCGAGCTACTACAAGTGGAACCAGTGGCTGTTTTTGAAGATGCTCGAAAAGGGCATTGCCTACCGCAAGACCCAGGTCGTGAACTGGGACCCGGTCGACCAGACCGTGCTGGCCAATGAACAGGTGATCGACGGCAAGGGCTGGCGCACCGGCGCTACCGTCGAGCGCCGCGAAATTCCGGGCTACTACCTGAAGATCAGCGACTACGCCGAAGAGCTGCTCGAGCACACCCAGAACAAGCTGCCGGGCTGGCCCGAGCGCGTCAAGCTCATGCAGGAGAACTGGATCGGCAAGAGCGAAGGCCTGCGCTTCGCCTTCACGCACGACATCAAGGACGCCAGCGGCACGCTCATTCAGGACGGGCGCATGTACGTGTTCACCACGCGTGCCGACACCATCATGGGCGTCACTTTCTGCGCCGTGGCGCCCGAGCATCCGCTGGCCGCGCACGCCGCCACGCTCGACCCCCAGGTCGCGGCCTTCATCGAAGAGTGCAAGAACGGCGGCACCACCGAGGCCGAGCTGGCCACGCAGGAAAAAAAGGGCGTGCCCACCGGCCTCACGGTGACGCACCCGATCACCGACGAGCAGGTGCCGGTGTGGGTGGGCAACTACGTGCTCATCAACTACGGCGACGGTGCCGTCATGGGCGTGCCCGCGCACGACGAGCGCGACTTCGCCTTTGCCAACAAGTACGGCATCGAGATCATCCAGGTGGTGCTGGTCGACGACGAGCCGCACTTCGACTATCACAAGTGGCAGGACTGGTACGGCGACAAGACGCGCGGCGTGACCATCAACTCCGACAACTTCAGCGGCATGACCTACAAGGAGGCCGTGGCCGCCGTGGCGCATGCGCTGGGCCAGAAGGGCCTGGGCGCGCTGCAGACCACCTGGCGCCTGCGCGACTGGGGCGTGAGCCGCCAGCGCTACTGGGGCACGCCGATCCCCATCATTCACTGCGACGAACACGGCGCGGTGCCGGTGCCTGAAAAAGACCTGCCGGTGGTGCTGCCCACCGACTGCGTGCCCGACGGCTCGGGCAACCCGCTGAACAAGCATGAAGGTTTCCATGCCGGCGTGGTGTGCCCCGTGTGCGGCAAGGCCGCGCGGCGCGAGACCGACACCATGGACACCTTCGTGGACAGCTCGTGGTACTTCATGCGCTACTGCGACCCGAAGAACGACCAGGCCATGGTGGCCGAAGGCGCCGACTACTGGATGCCGATGGACCAGTACATCGGCGGCATCGAGCACGCCATTCTTCACCTGCTGTACGCGCGCTTCTGGACCAAGGTGATGCGCGACCTGGGCCTGGTGAAGGCCGACGAGCCCTTCAGCAAGCTGCTGACCCAGGGCATGGTGCTCAACCACATCTTCTACAAGCGCAACGAAAAGGGCGGCAAGGACTACTTTCCGCCCACCGAAGTCACGACCGTGCTCGACGCGCAGGGCCGCATCACCGGCGGCACCACCGCCGACGGCACGCAGGTCGAATACGGCGGCGTGGGCAAGATGGGCAAGAGCGAGCGCAACGGCGTCGACCCGCAGGACCTGATCGAGAAGTACGGTGCCGACACCGCCCGCCTGTACACCATGTTCACCGCGCCGCCCGAAGCCACGCTCGAGTGGAACGACGCGGCCGTGGAAGGCAGCTACCGCTTTCTGCGCCGGGTGTGGAACTTCGGCGTGGCCCAGGCCGAGCTGCCCAAGGTGGCGACCGCCGGCCAGACCTTCGGCAAGCCCGCCCAGGCGCTGCGCCGCGAAGTGCACATCCTGCTGCGCCAGGTCGACTACGACTACCAGCGCATGCAATACAACACCGTGGTGTCGGGCGCGATGAAGCTGCTCAATGCGTTGGAGGGCTTCAACCCCGACGGCAGCAAGGGCGACGCGGCCGCGCTGCGCGAGGGCTTCGGCATTCTGCTGCGCTGCCTCTACCCGGCCACTCCGCACATCGCCCAGCAGCTCTGGGACGAACTCGGCTACGACAAGGAACTGGGCGGCCTGCTCGACGCGGCCTGGCCCACGGTGGACGTGGCCGCGCTGGCGCAGGACGAGATCGAACTCATGCTGCAGGTCAACGGCAAGCTGCGCGGCAAGCTGCTGGTGCCCGCCACCGCGTCCAAGGACGAGATCGAAAAGCTCGCGCTGGCCTGCGACGACTTTGTCGCTTTCGCCGAAGGCGCGCCGCCCAAGCGCGTGATCGTGGTTCCCGGCCGACTGGTCAACGTGGTTCTCTGACGAACGACTCAAGCATGAACACTCGCAATGTCTCGCAGCCGCGCCGCGGCTTTCTTCTTGGCCTGACGGCGGCGGGCGCCACGCTGGGCCTGGCCGGTTGCGGCTTCGAGCTGCGCAAGGCGCCGGTCTTCGCGTTCAAGTCGCTGTCGGTGGACGGCAACTCGGCCATGATCAACCAGATCCGGCGCGAGCTGCGCGCCGCGGGCACGGTGACGGTGGTGACGCCCGAGAAGCCGGTGCCCGGCAGCCCGCCGCCGGTGTCCACCGCCGACGCCGTGCTCGAAATTCTGGGCGAGGAGCGCAACCGCTTCGTCATCTCGACCAATTCCGCCGGCCTGGTGCGCGAGCTGCAGCTGCAGCTGCGCGTGCGCTTCCGGCTGCGCACACCGGCCGGCAAAGACCTGCTGCCGGCCACCGAGGTTTCGCAGACGCGCGACCTGAGCTTCAACGAAACCAATGCGCTGGCCAAGGAAGGCGAGGCCGATCTGCTGTTTCGCGACATGCAGTCGGACATCGCGCAGCAGCTGATGCGCCGCCTGGCCGCCGTCAAGGAACTCTGAGCCCGCGCGCCCAGGTCATTTCATTGCCATGCAACTTGCCAGCGCCCAGCTAGCGGCCCACCTGCAGAAGGGCCTGAAGCCGCTCTACACGATCCACGGCGACGAGCCGCTGCTTGCGCAGGAAGCGGCCGACGCCATTCGCGCCGCCGCGCGCGCGCAGGGCTACACCGAGCGCAGCTCGTACACCGTGGCCGGCGCGCATTTCGACTGGAGCGCGGTGCTGGCGGCGGGGGGCTCGCTTTCGCTGTTCGCCGACAAGCAGATCGTGGAGATCCGCATTCCCTCGGGCAAGCCCGGCAAGGACGGCAGCGCGGCGCTGCAGCACATGGCCGAGGCCGCGCCCGGCAACGACAGCACGCTCACGCTGGTGATGTTGCCGCGGCTGGACAAGGCCACGCGCACCGGGGCCTGGTTTTCGGCGCTGGAGAACAACGGCGCGAGCATCCAGGTGGAGCCCATCGAGCGCAACGCGCTGCCGCAATGGATCGCGCAGCGCCTGGGCCAGCAAGGCCAGCGCGTGATGGCCGGCGACGAGGGCCAGCGCACGCTGCAGTTCTTTGCCGACCGCGTGGAAGGCAACCTGCTGGCCGCGCACCAGGAAATTCAGAAGCTCGCGCTGCTGCACCCGGCCGGCGAGCTGAGCTGGGAGCAGGTGGAAGGCGCGGTGAACAACGTGGCGCGCTACGACGTGTTCAAGCTGTCGGAGGCGGTGCTGGCCGGCAACCCGCAGCGCGTGGCGCGCATGCTCGACGGCCTGCAGGCCGAAGGCGAGGCCGAGGTGCTGGTGCACTACACCATCGCCGAGGACATTCGCGCGCTCAAGCGCGTGAAGGACGCCATGGCGGCCGGCCGCCCGCTGCCGATGGCGCTGCGCGAAAACCGCATCTGGGGGCCGCGCGAGCGCGCCTTCGAGCGCGTGCTGCCGCGCCTGGACGACCGCATGCTGGCGCGCCTGCTGCGTGCCGCGCACCTGGTCGACGGCATCGTGAAGGGCCTGAAGCAGCCCGACTGGCCCGCCAGCGGCTGGCAGTCGCTGCAGCGCCTGGCGCTGATGCTGTGCCGCGCGTGCAGCAGCGCGGCGGCGGCACCGCGACGCGGCTGAGCCTCGCTGGAAGGCCCCGCGCTTCTTGTGGCTTTGGTGGCTTCGGTGGCTTTGGCCATCAAAAGGCCTCTGTCATCTGGACCGCAGCTTCGCGTGGGAAAATGCCGGCCATGAATGCGTTCAACGTCAGCGAGCACATGCAGACCCTGGGTCTGCAAGCCAAAGCCGCTGCATTCCTCATGGCCCGTGCGGATGCAGCTACCAAAAACACAGCATTGAAGGCGCTGGCCCGGCGCCTTCGCGACGCCGGTCCGGCGCTGGCCATCGCCAACAACAAAGACCTGGAGCGCGCCACGGCCGCCGGCCTGTCGGCGCCCATGGTCGACCGCCTCAAGCTCACGCCCAAGGTCATCGAGACCGTGGCCCTGGGCTGCGAGCAGCTCGCCGGCATGGCCGACGTGATCGGCGAAATCATCGGCATGAAGCAGCAGCCCAGCGGCATCCGCGTGGGCCAGATGCGCGTGCCCATCGGCGTGTTCGGCATGATCTACGAGAGCCGCCCCAACGTGACCATCGAGGCCGCGAGCCTGGCCATCAAGAGCGGCAATGCGGCCATCCTGCGCGGCGGCTCCGAAGCCATCGAGTCGAACAAGGCGCTGGCGCTGCTGGTGTCCGAGGCATTGGCCGAAGCCGGCCTGCCGGTGGACGCGGTGCAGCTGGTGCAGACCACCGACCGCGAGGCCGTGGGCCAGCTCATCGCCATGCCCGAGTTTGTCGACGTGATCATTCCGCGCGGCGGCAAGGGCCTGATCGAGCGCATCAGCCGCGACGCCAAGGTGCCGGTCATCAAGCACCTGGACGGCAACTGCCATGTGTACGTGGACGACACGGCCGAGTTCGACATGGCCCTGCGCATCGTCGACAACGCCAAGACCCAGAAATACAGCCCCTGCAACGCCGCCGAAGGCCTGCTGGTGTCGGCCGCGGTGGCCGAAGACTTTCTGCCCCGCATTGCCGCGGTGTTCGCCGCCAAGGGCGTCGAAATGCGCTGCGACCCGGCCGCCGCCGCCATCCTGCGCGCCGACGGTGCCATGGACCCCAAGGCCCGGGTGCTCGACGCGGTGGAGTCCGACTGGTCCGAGGAATACCTGGCCGCGGTCATCAGCATCAAGGTGGTGGCGGGCGTGGACGAGGCCATTGCGCACATCAACCGCTATTCGAGCCACCACACCGACGCCATCGTCACGCGCGACCATGTGCACGCACAGCGCTTCCTGCGCGAGGTCGATTCGGCCAGCGTGATGGTCAATGCGAGCACGCGCTTCGCCGACGGCTTCGAGTTCGGGCTGGGAGCGGAAATCGGCATCAGTACCGACAAGTTCCATGCCCGCGGTCCGGTGGGCATCGAAGGCCTCACTTCGCTCAAGTACGTGGTGCTTGGGCAGGGCGAGGTTCGGACCTGATGGGCCGGCGCACCGCCTGGTCCGTCTTGTCATTGGGGCGGCCATCCCCAAATCCTACAATTCCGCTCCACCTTTAAGCACAAAACCAACAAGGCCGCCGCATGGTTCCGCATCTCGTCACTGCCCTGACCGGCCCGATCAACGAACTGGAGCAGCGGGTGCTCGACTCGATGCCCGCCATCGAACGCTGGTTCCGGCTCGAATGGATGGAGCACACGCCGCCGTTCTACAGCGCCGTGGACATCCGCAACGCGGGCTTCAAGCTCGCGCCGGTCGACACCAACCTGTTTCCGGGTGGCTGGAACAACCTCACCAAAGAGATGCTCCCGCTGGCCGTGCAGGCCGCCCAGGCCGCCATCGAAAAAATCTGTCCGGAGGCGCGCAACCTGCTCGTCATTCCGGAAAACCACTCCAAAAACACCTTTTACCTGGCCAACGTCGCGCAACTGGTGCGCATCTTTCACATGGCGGGGCTCAATGTGCGCATCGGGTCGATCGACCCGGCCATCAAGTCGCCCAAGAAGATCGAGCTGCCCAACGGCGACACCGTCACGCTCGAGCCGGTGGTGCGCACCAAGCGCCGCCTGGGGCTGAAGAACTTCGATCCCTGCACAATTTTGCTCAACAACGAGCTTTCGGCGGGAACGCCCGGCATCCTCGAAGACCTGCACGAGCAGTACCTGCTGCCGCCGCTGCACGCGGGCTGGTCGGTGCGCCGCAAGAGCAACCACCTGCACAGCTACGAAGAGCTCTCCAAGCGCTTCGGCAAGCTGCTGGGCATCGACCCGTGGCTCATCAACCCGATTTACGCGCGCGCCGAAGGTGTCGATGTGGCCGAGGGCCGCGGCATCGACGTGCTCACCAGCCACGTGGACGCCGTGCTCACCAAGGTGCGCCGCAAGTACAAGGAATACGGCATCAACGAGAAGCCGTTCGTGGTGGTCAAGGGCGGCCACAGCGGCAGCGGCAGCCCGGGCGTGGTGACGGTGCGCGATGCCAAGGAGGTGGAAGCGCTCATCGGCAAGGCACGCACCGGCGGGGCCAGCGCGCCGTCCATCAAGGCCGCCGCCAGCCGCAACATCGAGCCGCGCGAGCCCACCGAGCTGATCGTGCAGGAAGGCGTGCTCACCAACGAGCGGGTGCACAACGGCGTGGCCGAGCCGGTCGTCTACATGATGGACCGCTACGTGGTGGGCGGCTTCTACCGCGTGCATGCCGAGCAGGCCGCCGACGAAAACCTCAAGCTGCCGGGCGCGAGCTTCGTGCCGCTGGCGTTTTCCGAAAGCGCGCACATGCCGCAGCCCGGCGCCAAGCCCGGTGCCAGCGCGCCCAACCGCTTCTACATGTACGGCGTGGTCGGCCGGCTGGCCATGGTGGCCGCCAGCTACGAGATGGAAGCGACGGACCCGGACGCCGAAATCTACGAATGACCGTGGGGCCGGCTCGCGGCGGCTTGCACCGGGCGCCGGCAACGGCAAAATAGCGGCCCCACAGCACCACGGAAAAAAAAGGGCGGGAGGGCGAGAAGGGAGGGCGGCTGAACTAAAGTTCGCCTCCACCGCACCCCGGCGTGTCCGACGCGCCAACCTCCGCAGCCTGCCCTTTTCCCCATCGACCTCGTGTCAGCCCCCAAATCTCTCTCAGCCGGCCTGATCGTCGGCGCCATCGGCGTGGTCTATGGCGACATCGGCACCAGCGTGCTGTATGCCGTCAAGGAAGTGTTCGGCCACGGCCATGTGCCGTTCACCGTGGAGAACGTCTACGGCATCCTGTCGATGTTCTTCTGGACGCTCACCGTCATCGTGTCCATCAAGTACGTGGTGCTGGTGCTGCGCGCCGACAACGAAGGCGAAGGCGGCCTGGTCGCCATGCTGGCGCTGGCCTCCCGCGCGGTGGCCGACAAGCCCAGGCTGCGCAGCGTGCTGCTGGTGATCGGCATCTTCGGCACCTCGTTGTTCTACGGCGACGGTGTCATCACGCCGGCCATCTCGGTGCTGTCGGCGGTGGAGGGCCTGGAGGTGGTGTCGCCGCACTTCTCGCACTACGTGATTCCGGTCACCCTGGTGGTGCTGTTCTGCCTCTTTGCGGTACAGAAGCGCGGCACCGCGGGCATCGGCAAGTTCTTCGGGCCGGTCACGCTGGCGTGGTTCGCGGCCATTGCGGTGCTGGGCGTGTGGCAGATCCTGCACCACCCCGAGATCATCAAGGCGCTCAACCCCTGGTACGCGCTGAAGTTCATCTGGGACAACCCCGGCACCAGCTTCATCCTGCTGGGCGCCATGGTGCTGTGCGTCACCGGCGCCGAGGCGCTGTACGCCGACCTGGGCCACTTCGGCAAGAAGCCGATTCGCATCGCGTGGTTCTCGGTGGTGATGCCGGCGCTCACGCTCAACTACCTGGGCCAGGGCGCGCTGCTGCTGGAGAACCCCGAGGCGGTGAAAAACCCGTTCTTCATGATGGCCCCCGAATGGGCCCTCATTCCGCTGGTGCTGCTGGCCACGCTGGCCACGGTGATCGCGTCGCAGGCGCTCATTACCGGCGCCTTCAGCGTCACGCGCCAGGTCATTCAGCTGGGCTACCTGCCGCGCCTGAACATCGAGCACACCAGCGTGCGCACCGCCGGGCAAATCTACATTCCGCTGGTCAACTGGGGCCTGTTCGTGGCCATCGTGCTGGCGGTGGTGATGTTCCGCTCGTCGAGCAGCCTGGCCGCGGCCTACGGCATTGCCGTGACCACCGACATGCTGATCACCACCGTGCTGACCTTCTTCGTGATCCGCTATGCATGGAAGCTGCCGCTGCTGCTGTGCATCGGCGCCACGGCGGTGTTCTTCTTTGTCGACTTCATGTTCTTCGCGTCGAACCTGCTCAAGCTGTTCGAGGGCGGCTGGTTCCCGCTGATGATCGGCGGCTTCGTGTTCACGCTGATGATCACCTGGAAGGAAGGCCGCCGCCTGATGGGCGAGGCGCAGCATGCCGACGCGATCGACCTCAAGTCTTTTCTGGGCTCGGTGTTCGTGAGCCCGCCGGTGCGCGTGGAAGGCACCGCGGTGTTTCTCACGGCCGAGCCGGGCACCGTGCCCAACGCGCTGCTGCACAACCTGAAGCACAACAAGGTGCTGCACGAGCAGAACATGTTCGTCACCGTGCGCAACCACGAGGTGCCCTGGATTCCGATGGACAAGCGCATCGAGATCGACGCGCTGGGCAACCACTGCTGGCAGGTGATCGTGCACTACGGCTTCAAGAACGACATCGACCTGCCGCGCGCGCTGGACAACGCACGCCTGCGCGGCTGCCAGCTCGAGCCGATGACAACCAGCTACTTTCTGTCGCGCGACGTCGTCATTCCCACGCTGGGCAGCGGCATGGCGCCCTGGCGCGAGAAGCTGTTCGCGCAGATGCACCACAACGCCAGCGGCGCGGCGGCCTTTCTGGGGCTGCCGAACAACGCGGTGGTGGAGCTGGGCTCGAAGATCGAGATCTGACCGGCCCTGGAGCGGGCGGGGCCGGCTTTCAGCCCAGCCCCAGCATCTGTCCCAGGCTGCGCTGCGAGGCCGGCCGGTCCAGCGCGATGTTTCGCTCCAGCACCAGCAGGTGCGCTTCCATCAGCCGCACGGCCGTGTCCGCGTCGCCGCTCGCCATGGCATCGACCACCGCCGCATGCTCGCCGTGCTCGCACGCGGCATGGCCGGGCGGCTCGTACAGCGCCACGATCAGCGAGCAGCGCGACATCAGCTCGCTCAGGTAGCGCTCCAATATCGGGTTGCGCGCCAGCCGCGCCACGCGCAAATGAAAGGTGCTGGCCAGCCGCGCCCATTCGGGCTGCGTGCAGCGGTGCAGGGCCGTGTGCTCTTGCTTCAGGTGGCGGCGCAGTTCGGCCAGGTCGGCCTTGGTGGCGTGGCGCACCGCCAAGCGCACCAGCGCGGCCTCCAATGCGCGGCGCGCCTCGAAGATCTGCCGCGTTTCTTCCGGCGACGGCATGGCGACGATGGCGCCGCGGTTGGGCCGCAGTTCCACGATGTGGTCGTGCGCCAGGCGCTGCAGCACCTTGCGCACCAGCGCGCGGCTCACGCCGAACAGCGCGCACAGCGCGGCCTCGGGCAGCTTGGTGCCGGGCGCCAGGCGCTGGTGGGTCACGCCCTCGAACACAGCGCGGTAGATGCGGGCTTCGACGCCGCCTCCGACACCGCCTTCGATCCCGCCTTCGATCCCGCCTCCGATCCCGCCTCCGATCCCGCCTTCGATCCCGCCTTCGACCCCGCGCGCTCCCACCGCCGCACGCGTCACTCGAACGCCCCCGGCCGCTGCGCCGCCAGCTGCGTCATGTGCGCCGCAATGGCGCCCGGCGTGGTGAACCAGATCTCGCCCCGGTCGCGCGCCCGCGCCAGGTGCGCGAGCGCCGTGCGCAGGTGCCGCAGCCGGTAGGGCTGGCCCACGATGTACGGGTGCAGCGCCAGCCCCATCACCAGCGGCTGCGCCTTCGACTGCTCGCGCATTTCGTCGAAGTTGTCGACCACCATCGCGCTGAAGTCCTTCGCGTCCATCAGGCGCCCGACGATCATCGGAATGTCGTTGAGCTCCTGCGGGTACGGCACCGACCACAGCGCGCCGCCGCCGCGCGTGCGCATGCGAACCGGCTGGTCGTCGTGGCACCAGTTCAGCGTGTAGGCGTAGCCGGTTTCGGCCAGCAGGTCGGGCGTGACGGCGCTCTCCGAAATCCACGGCGACAGCCACCCCGAAGGCGCCTGCCCGCTCTCGCGCAGCATGCGCTCGCGGCAGCGCTGCAGCAGCGCGCGCTCGTGGCTTTCGTCCAGCACGCCCTGGCGTTCGGCATTGCTGTGGCCGTGGCCGATGAGCTCGTCGCCGCGCGCCACCAGCGCCTGCACCAGCGCCGGGCAGTGGTCGTACAGCGCCGTGTTGACCAGCGCGCCGGTCGGCAGCGCCAGCGCGTCGAACAGCTCCAGGCAGCGCCAAGCGCCCACCCGGTTGCCGTACTCGCGCCAGCCGTGGTTGAGCACGTCGGGCTGCGGCGACGCCGGGCCGATGCACGCGCCCAGCCCGTCGCCGAAGGCGAAGTGCTCCACGTTGAAGCCCAGGTACACGGCCAGCCGCGCGCCGTTGGGCCACACGTAGTCGGGCCGGCGGGTGATCGGGCTGTAGTCGAAACGGTCGTGCGTGGGAAGCCGGTCGGGCCAGCGCGTGGTCATGCCCGCGGCCTCACAGCACCGCGAGGCCGGCGCGCACCAGCAGCCATTCGGCGCTGTCGTTCCACACGTCCATCTGCACGATGAGGCCGTGGCGCACCACGTAGCGGTCGACGTAGCGGTTGCCTTCGAAGGCGGTGCCGTCGGGCCAGGCGCCGTAGAGCGTGCCCAGGCTGTAGACCACGGTGTCTTCGGGCGTGCCGCCGGCCACGGTTTCGGTGCGCTCGATTTTTTTCTTCACCCAGGCATAGCGCTGCGCATTGAAGGCCGACGTGTCGCCCGGCGCGTTCATCGGGCGGTTGCCGGTGAAGCGAATGCGGATGCCCGGCGCGGTGTAACGCGAGGCGGACTGCGGGTCGGGAATCATCACCAGGCGAAGGAACTCGTCGACCACGGCGGCGGGGTCGAGCGCGGGGGTGTCTTGCGGAGCGGGTGGGGTCATGGGGGTGAAAAAGAGGAGGGGGTGGTTCGGTCGGTGGGGGCCATGGCGGTGCATGGCCGGTGCAGCGACGGCATCGGTGCAATTCCTGTGCCCGGATTGTCGGCATTGCGGCGGGTGAATTGTCGACAATTCAAGGCGGCCGCCGATTGGCGGGCGCGAATTATGCATTCATGAATTTATTTGGATCGGCCGCGGCAATTCATTGAATTGGCACCAGGCTGTGCGCGCCAGAATTGCGGAGGCGGGGTGTATAGGGTGACAAATTTGTCTGGCGTGTGTCATTTTGGTTATTTTGAGAATGGGATTGTTTTGGTTCGTTTATTATTTAAAACAATTATTAAACAATCCTGATATTTGACGGGGCGATTTTTGAAAGGGCATGCAACCTGCAATTGAAAAGCCCGCCGACATCGGTCGGCGAGCTTTAACCAGGAATAAATGCATGAAACGTCTCGGAAAATTTACCAATGCTGCTCAGAAGGGCTTCACGCTCATTGAGTTGATGATTGTTGTGGCGATTGTGGGGATCTTGGCTGCTATTGCGATGCCGGCTTATCAAAGTTATTCAGGAAAGGCGCAAGTCAGTGAGGCCTTGATGATTGCCGAAGGCGTAAAACGGGAGGTGGAAATGTCTTTTGCAATGGAGGGTGTATGCCCTGCTAACGGCTCGGCGGCGGTGGGGTCAATCGCTAAGGCTGAAAATATCAAAGGTAAGTATATTGCTAGCGTCACCACGGATGGCACTATTTCGAATATCGGAGGCTGCACTGTGATGGCCACTTTTAATGCAGCAGGGGTTGGTCGCGGAGTAGAAGGTAGAACCGTCACTTGGACCTTGGTAGCGGGTACAAACACGTCCGAGTGGACTTGTAAATCTACCCTTCTCGCTGCCTTGCTCCCAAAGGGCTGTACTGCTTAATTGGTTGCTTTGAACTCTGGCCATCGCTGGCGCTGATGCTGGCGATGGCGTTGTGTGCAACTTAATTCGCGCTGCACGATTGCATAAAAATTCAATTTTTAAAGGCCCCGCCTGTAGGCTGAAAAGTATTGAAATTTGCAAGTGCAACTCAATAAGCGATTGAATTAACCCCGGCATCAATTGAATAAAAGATCGACTGAAAATTCCCATGCAGATTTTTGCTCAATCCACTCATTCAATAGATCCCGGGGCATTGCAGCAAGAAACAGCCTTGCCATCCCTCCCGGAGATGGCAAGGCCCCCCGCTGACCAGAAAATCAGCCTCGATGCACTCGTCGCCATGTCCAGGTGGAGCCGAAGGACCTGGTGGCGCCGCATTGCCAACGGCCAGGCGCAGCGTGTCGACGACGACCGCCGCGGCCGGGTCATGCTGTCATGGGACAGCCTGCACAACCCCCTGTGGGAGCCCTCGAGCCCGCAGGACGTGCAAATCATGTTGCAGGCAGATGCCGGCGATGTCGTGGCTCAGAACGACTTCGGCCAGCACCTGTTTGTGTTGAACCGCCCCGCCGCCGCCCTCTACTGGATCGGGCAGGCGGCCGCCCAGGGATGCGCCGACGCGATGCAGTGGCTCGGCGTGGCGCACGCCACCGGCCAGGGCGTGGCGCGCAACGACTACCTGGCGCTCATGTGGATCGCCAGGGCGGCCGCCCAGGGACACGTCATCGCCATGGCGCAGGCGGATGGGCTGCTCGGCCCCGCACCCGGGCGCACGCCCGGCCCCGCACTCTGGCGCACGCCCGGCCCCGCACCCGGGCGCACGCCCGGCCCGACACCCGGACGCACGCCCGGCCCGACACCCGGGCGCACGACCGGCCCGACAATCCCGGGATGCGTTTCTTCAAGGATCTGAGCCTCTCCGCCTTCACCGCGGGCTTCGTCGCCGTGCTCGTGGGTTTCACGAGTTCGGTGGCCATCGTTTTCCAGGCCGCCCAGGCCTTCGGCGCCACGCCGGAGATGGCCGCCTCCTGGATGTGGGCGCTGGGCATGGGCATGGGCCTGGCCTCCGCGCTGCCCTCGCTGTGGTGGCGCAAGCCCGTGATGATTGCCTGGAGCACGCCCGGCGCGGCCGTGCTGGCGGTGGCCGGCATGGGCTACAGCATGAACGAGGCGGTGGGCGCGTTCATGGTCTGCGCGGTGCTGATCGTGCTGGCGGGCGCCACCGGCTGGTTCGAGCGGGTGATGAACAAGATTCCGATGGCCATCGCCTCCGCGCTGCTCGCGGGCGTGCTGGCGCGCTTCGGGCTGGGCGCGTTCATCGCGGCGCAGACCGCGCTGGCGCTGGTGCTGCTGATGCTCGGCACCTACCTCGTCACCAAAAGGCTGCTGCCGCGCTATGCGGTGCCGCTCACGCTGCTGGTGGCCATTGCGTACGTGGCGGCGCGCGGGCAACTGGCGTGGTCGGCGGTGCATTTTTCGCTCACCTGGCCGGTGTTCACCATGCCGGTCTTCACCTGGCAGGCGATCGTGAGCCTGGCGCTGCCGCTGTTCGTGGTGACGATGGCCTCGCAGAACCTGCCGGGCGTGGCGGCCATTCGGGCGGCGGGCTATGGCGCGCTGCCGGTCAGCAAGCTCATCACGCTCAGCGGGCTGACCACGCTGGTGCTGGCGCCCTTCGGTGCCTTTGCGCTGAACCTGAGCGCCATCACCGCGGCCATCTGCATGGGCCGCGAGGCGCACGAAGACCCGGCGCGGCGCTACACGGCGGCGGTGTGCTGCGGCGCCCTCTATGTGGTGATCGGGCTGTTCGGCGCGGCCGTCACCGGGCTGTTGACGGCGTTTCCCAAGGAGCTGGTCGCGGCCATCGCCGGGCTGGCGCTGCTGGGCACCATCGGCGGCGGGCTGGCGGCGGCGGTGCGCGACGAGCCGCACCGCGAGGCCGCGCTCATCACCTTTCTGGTGACGCTCTCGGGCGTCACGCTGGCGGGCATCGGCTCGGCCTTCTGGGGCGTGGTGGCCGGGGCGGTGGCGCTGGCGGTGCAGCAACTCGGCCGCGTGGAAAGCCGTGTGGAAAGCCGCGTGGGCGGCGCTGCGCAGGGCGGCTCGCCAGCCGCGCAAAAGGCCCCTCCCGACAAAGACATCGCGGCTTCCGGCAACATCGCGCCCCGTACCCTTGTGACCCCCGAGACCTCCGTGAGCGCCGACCCTGGCGCGCCAAGAAAGAACGCCTGATGACCCACATCCTCTTCGTCGCCGATCCGCTCGACCAGTTCAAGATCTACAAGGACACGACCTTCTCGATGATGCGCGAGGCGCAGCGCCGGGGCCACCGCATCGCGGCCTGCCTGCCGCAGGACATTCAGTGGAAATCGGGCGGCCAGGTGACGGCCAACGTGCGGCAGATCACGCTGACCGGGGACGCCAAGGACTGGTACACGGTCGACAGCACCGAGTCGAAGCCGCTGAAGGACTTTGGCGCCGTGCTCATGCGCAAGGACCCGCCCTTCGACGCCGAATACATCTACGCCACCCACCTGCTGCAGCAGGCCGAGCGCGAGGGCGCGCGGGTGGTGAACTCGCCGCGCGCGCTGCGCGACCACCCGGAGAAGCTGGCGATCATGGAGTTTCCTCAGTTCGTCACGCCCACGCTGGTCACGCGCAGCGCGCAGGCCGTGCGCGACTTTCACGCGGAGCACGGCGACATCATCCTCAAGCCGCTCGACGGCATGGGCGGCATGGGCATCTTCCGCGTGAAGCAGGACGCGCTGAACCTCGGCTCCATCGTCGAGACGCTGAACAAGGACGGCGCCGAAACCATCATGGTTCAGCGCTTCGTGCCCGAGGTGGTGCAGGGCGACAAGCGCATCCTGATCATTGCGGGCGAGCCGGCGCCCTTTGTGCTGGCGCGCATTCCGCAGGGCACCGAGGTGCGCGGCAACCTGGCGGCCGGCGGCAAGGGCGTGGCCCAGCCGCTGACCGCGCGCAACCGCGAGATTGCCGAGGCGGTCGGGCGTCAACTGGCACCGCGCGGGCTGCTGTTGATCGGGCTGGACGTGATCGGCGATTCGGTCACCGAGATCAACGTGACCAGCCCGACCTGCTTTCAGGAGATCACCGAGCAGACGGGGTTCGATGTGCCGAAGATGTTTGTCGATGCGCTGGAGGCGCATCTGGCGACGTAATCGGCAACGCATGCGGCCGGCGCCTGGGCAAGGCCAGGGCCGGCCGGGGCGTGCTCAGAAGTCGATCGTGCCGCTCACCGCGAAGGTGCGCGGTGCGCCCAGCACCAGGTAGTTGGAGCCCTGCGTGCCGCCCACCGAGGCCCAGTACGACTTGTTGAACAGGTTGTCGATGCGCGCGCGCAGCGTGAGCGTGCGGCTGTTGCCCAGGTCGACCAGGTAGCGCGCGCCGATGTCCACGCGCGTCCACGACGGCACCGACTGCGTGTTGGCGGCGTTGGCGTACTGCTTGGAGGTGTAGAGCACACGCGCATTCAGCGACACGTTGCGCAGGCCGGGCACGTCCCATTCGGCGCCCAGGTTGGCCTGCTGCTTGGCCACGCCGATGGCGGTCAGGCCGTCGGTGGTGCCGCCGGCGGTGTTCTGCTGCTTGGCGTCGATCAGCGTCAGGCCGCCCAGCAGGCGCAGGCCCTTGGCGGGCTGGCCGAACACCGAGAACTCCAGGCCCTGGTTGCGCTGCTTGCCGTACAGGCCGTAGGTCTGGCCCGAGTAGTAGTAGGTGGGCTGGTCGGTGGTGAAGAACGCGGCGCTGGCGCCCAGCGTGCCGCCGTCGTACTTGACGCCGATTTCCTTTTGCTTGGCCTGGTACGGCGCGAAGATTTCGCCGGCATTGGTCACCGGGCGGTTGTTCACCGTGGTGCCCGCCTGGTTGCCCTTGACCAGGCCTTCGATGTAGTTGGCGTAGGCCGACACGGTGGGCGTGATCTTGAACACGATGCCGGCCACCGGCGTGGTCTTGCTCTTGTCGTAAGTGCTGGTTTGCTTGAGCGTGCTGTAGGCGAAGCTGGTCTGCTCGATGGTCTGGCGGCGCACGCCCAGGGTGACCAGCAGGCGGTCGTCCATGAAGGCCATGGTGTCGGCGATGGCCACGCTCGAGGTGTCGATCTTGTCGGTCAGGCGCGGGTTGTCCAGCGTGTTGCCCACGAAGCTGTAGGCGACCGGGTAGGGCGACGCGTACGGCGTGTAGATGTTGTTGCGCACGCTGCCGGCCGAGATGGCGTAGGCGTTGTCGCGGTCGTTGCTGTACTTGGCCGCCGAGGCCACCAGCGTGTGCTTCACCGGGCCGGTGGTGAAGCTGCCGCGCACGCCGATTTCGGCGGTGCCGATGCGGTCCTTGCGGGTGTTGCTGAAGCGCGTGTTGCTGGTGTCGCCGAATGCGTTGGTGAGGGTCGGGTTGGACAGCACGTTGTCTTCGTCGCTGCGGCGCACGCCGCCGGCGGCCCAGGCCGTGATGTTGTCGGTGATGTCGACCTCGCCGCGGAAGGTGGCGAACTTGTCCTTTTCCTTGGCATAGGTCCAGGGCTGGGCGAAGTTGGTGCGGGCGTCGGGCGCGCGCGGAATGGGCAGCGTGGAGGAGGGCGTGACGCTGGGGCGGCCGTCCTTCAGGTCGAAGTCCTGGTAGCCGAAGTCGGCCGACAGGCGCACGTTGCGGTTGTGCCAGTCCAGGCCCACTGCGAAGGCGCTGAGCTGCTGGCTCTCGTTCTTCACGCCGGTGCCGCCCTCGCGGCGCACCGCGTTCACGCGCACGCCCAGGCTGTCGTCGGGGCCGAAGCGGCGTGCCAGGTCGAGGTTGACGAAGCCCTGGCCGCCGGTCTGCACGCCGAAGCCCACGCGCGTGAGCGGCTCGTTGGGCGCGCGCTTGGGCAGCAGGTTGATGGCGCCGCCAATGCCGCTGCCGCCGGGGGCCGCGCCGTTCAGAAAGGTGTTGGCGCCGCGGAACACTTCCACGCGCTCGAAGAATTCAGAGGCGATGTACTGGCGCGGCAGCATGCCGTAGAGGCCGTTGTACGAGACGTCGTCGGAGTACACGGGGAAGCCGCGCACCACGTACAGCTCCTGGAAGTTGCCGAAGCCGCGCGCCTGGCGCACCGACGGGTCGTTCAGCAGCACGTCGGCCACGCTCTTGGCCTGCTGGTCCTGGATCAGTTCGTTGGTGTAGTTGGTGCTGGAAAACGGCGTGCTCATCATGTCCTGGTTGCCCAGGATCCCGACCCGCCCGCCGCGCGCCACCTGGCCGCCGGCAAAGGGCTTGGTCAGGCCTTCGGCCGAGGCGTCGGCGCTGGCTTCCACGTTCACGGTGGCCAGCGTGCCGCTCGATGCCGCCGCTGCGGCGGCGGGCTCGGCCGGGGTGCTCTGGGCCAGTGCGGCCACGGCATGGAGCGCGAGCAGCGTGGCGGCCACGGTGGGCCGAAGGGAGAAACGAGGAGCGGGCATGGGAAGTCCGGGAAAGGTGCAAATGAGAACAGTTATTGTTCCCGTGTTTGCAGCCGGTCGCCGATACTTTCATGCACTGTTGCTAAAAAGTGTCAGCCAAAAGACCGCACTTTTGTTTGCAACCAGGTGTGCAATCGGGTGCGCAATCAGCCCGCCGACAACCGCCCGTCCACGAACACATGCAACTCGCCGGGCGCGAACCGGGTCCAGGTCTCGTTGGTGGTGAGCGGCGCGGTCACCACCACGGCCACGCGGTCGGTGGGGGTGGTGTGCTGCGCGAAGTCGATGGCCAGGTCTTCGTCCGACAGTTGCGCGGTCACGAACGGGTGCTGGCGCTCCACGTACCAGAGGTTGGTGGAGGCATGCGCCCACAGCGCCTGGCCGTTGGACAGCATGAAGTTGAAGGTGCCGTGGCTCGCGAGCTGCGGCGCCAGTTCACGCAGCGTGAGCGTCAGCTCCTCGATGCTCGGCACGCCCGCATGCGACTTGGCCAGCTCCTGCATGAGCCAGCAGAAGGCGTGTTCGCTGTCGGTGTTGCCCACCGGGTGAAAGTTGCCGTGCAGGCGCGGACGAAAGTCTTTCAGGTCGCCGTTGTGGGCAAACACCCAGTAGCGGCCCCACAGCTCGCGCACGAAGGGGTGGCAGTTCTGCAGGTTCACCTCGCCCTGCGTCGCCTTGCGGATGTGCGCGATGACGTTGCGGCTTTGAATGGGGTAGCGCCGAATGAGCTCCGCCACCGGCGATTCGCACGCCGGCTGGTGATCGACGAAGTGGCGCAGCCCGCGGTCTTCGAAGAACGCGATGCCCCATCCGTCCGCATGGTGGTCGGTGCGGCCGCCGCGCTGCGCGAACCCCGTGAAGCTGAAGGTCACGTCGGTCGGCGTGTTGCAGTTCATCCCTAGCAATTGACACATGTCAGCGATTAGACCGCGATTCGCGCCGGCCCCCGTGCGCCGCGCCGCTCACCTGGCGTGGGACGGCGGCTAGCGGATGAATTTGCCTTCCTTGGTCACGCGCACCATCTCGATGAAGCGCGAACCGGTGTTGCTGGCGCCGGTGAAGTCGATCTCCATGCCGCCGATGCGCAGCTTCATCGCCTTCAGCGTGGCGTGCAGTTTGGCGCGCGTGAGGTCGCGGCCGCTGCGGCGCAGGCCTTCGACCATCACCAGCGCATTCACATAGCCCTCGTAGGCCAGGTAGCCCATGTCGACCTTGGCGCGCTCGGCCAGCTGGCGGAATTCGCGCGCGGTGGTGTCGACCTCGCTCCAGGGGTACGGCACGATCTGCGAAATGGCCAGCCCGCTGGTCTTGTCGCCCACGAGCTTGGCGGTGACGTCGCCCGGCACGATCGACATGCCGTAGTACATCTGGCGCCCGCCGCCCGCCCAGGCCGCCTTCATCACTTCGCCGCCGATGCCGCCGCCCAGATACATGATGACGGCCTGCGCCTTGCTGTCGGCCAGCGCCTTGCCGGCGGCCTCGTTGCCGGTGCCGTCGCCCTTGACGGCCACGGCGGCCTCGGGCTTGAGCTTGAGCGTGTCGAGCGCGGCCTCGACCAGCTTGGCTACTTCCGCGCCGCCGGGGTTGTCGAGGTACGCCACGGCGATGCGGGTCACGCCGATGGTGGTCAGGTGCTGCACCAGCGCCTGGGCTTCACGCGCGAAGGTGGCGCGCACGAAGTAGCCGGCGCCGCCCATCTTCTCGCGGGCCGAGTCCGACACCGCATAGCCGCCCACCGTGGGCGCGCCGCTCTGGTTCACCACCTTGGCGCCCGCGGCGGTGGTGCCCGAGCCCACGCAGCCGAAAAAGGCGAAGACGCGGTGCTCGGCCAGCAGTTTTTCGTAGTTGGCCAGGGCCTTTTCGGGCTTGAGCTCGTCGTCGAGCGACACCACGCGGATCTTGCGGCCCGACAACCCGCCCTGCGCGTTGACCGAGTCGAAGGCCAGGCCCGCGCCGGCCATCACCACCTTGACCGGCACGCCCAGCGGGCCGCTCAGGATGCCGGTGTGGCCCAGAACGATTTCACCGTCGGTGACGCCGTTGTCGGCGGCATGGGCTGAAAGGGAAAACGGGCCGAGTGCGGCTGCTGCCGCGGCCGAGGCGGCGATGAAATTTCTGCGATGCATGGGGAACCCAATGGCTGTCAGGATCGAATGGATACAACTGATAACAATTGAATGCGAAAGCCTCCCCTTTCGCCGCCGGGGTTTACCCCGTGTTGCGCATCGGCCCCGTGCCTTGCGCTGTCGGCGTGCGCAACTGCCAGGCCGCGCAGATGGCCAGCGCGCACAGCCCCGCAAGCATGGCGAACACTTCGTCGAACGCGGCCAGCCGGGCCGGGCTGCTCAATGGGTTGGCCAGCGAGTCGCCGTGCGCGGCCAGCCGCCACTCCAGCACGATGGCGCACAGGCTCACGCCGGCCGCGCCGCCCAGCATGCGCACGAAGTTGATGGCGCTCGCGCCCTGCGGAATGAGCGGCTTGGCCAGCGGGCGCATCGAGCCCAGGTTGAGCGACGGCAGGATGAACCCCAGCCCGATGCGCCCGATGACCGCGAACGCCACCAGCAGCCACAGCGCGCTGTCCAACCGCAGCACCATCATCAGCGCGAAGGAGGCGGCCAGCAGCGCCAGGCCGATGGTCACCAGCAGCCACGTGGGGTGCCGGTCGGCCAGCCGGCCTACGCCGGCGATGGTCAGCGCCAGCACCAGGCCCGCGGGCAGCAGGATGGTGCCCACGTGCGAGGCCGACAGGCTCAGCCCCACCTGCATGTACACCGGCAGCAGGTACGTGGAGCCGAACAGCGCCGTGCCGTAGATGAAGGCCACCACGCTGCCCATGGCGAACTGCCGGTACTTGAAGAGCGCCAGGTTCATCAGCGGCGTGCCGCCCGCGGCGGCCAGCCGGCGCTGCCACCACACGAAGGCGGCAAAGGACGCCAGCGCCCCGGCCAGCAGCAGCGCCGCCTGCAGCGGGGAGTCGCCGCGCAGCTCGACCAGCCCGTTCAGCAGGCACAGCGTGCCCACCGTGCCCAGCGCCAGGCCGCGCGTATCGAGCCCGCTGCCGCGCACCGCGGCCACGCCGCCCGGCGCGGTCTTGGGCACGAACTTGTAGGCCAGCCAGATCGAGGCCAGGCAGAACGGCACCACCATGAAGAAGATCGAGCGCCAGCCGAACAGGTCGACCAGCACCCCGCCGATGCTCGGCCCGATGGCCGGCGCCAGCACCACGCCCATGCCGAAGATGCCGCTGGCGCGCCCCTGCTCGTGCGGCTCGAAGGCGCGCAGGATGATGATGGCCGGAATGGGCTGCACCACGCCCGCCGCCAGCCCTTCGGCCACGCGCGCGAACAGCACCAGAGAGAAGTTGTTGGCCAGCCCGCCCACGATGCCGCCCACCAGCAGCAACAGCATCGTGCCCACGTAGGTGCGCCGGTAGCCGTAGCGCGACAGCAGCCACGGCGTGGTGAGCATGGACACCGTCATGGCCACCATGAAGCCCGAGCTCACCCACTGCGCGCGCTCCTGGCCCAAAGAGAAGTGGTGGCTCATGCCCGGAATGGCCACGTTGACGATGGTCGAGGACATGATCGACGCCATCGTTCCCACCATGACCGAGAGCAGCAGATACCAGCGGTAGCGCTCGCCGTAGCGTTCGCGCAGGGGGCCGATGGTGGGAATGGGTGGGGTGGCCGGCGGGGGCGGCGGGGGTGGCTCGGGCGCGGCTTCGGATGCGTGGGGGGGTGTCATGTGCTGCGGAATGGCGGGGTGTTCCGTCGTCCTACAAGCATATCGGCGATTGCATGGCGAACGGCGCGGCGGCCAATCGCACAATGCAGGCGCTGACCCCTCGCGTCAAGCTTCGCGTCAAGACCGATGCACCCCATGAATGCCCCAGTGAACGATCTCAACGACCCCACCGCTCTTGCGTCAGCGCCCGAAGTTTCCTGCGCGCCTGGCGCGCCCGCAGCGGCCGAAGGCACCCCCGCGCCGGGCACGCTCGCCACCGAACTGGCCGCGCCCACCGTCAGCCGTTCGTACCGCTGCCAATGCGGCCGCCCCGTGTTCCTGCGCAACAGCCAGTGCCTGGCCTGCCGCACGCCGCTGGGCTATGTGGAAGACCGCCTGGGCGTGATGCCGCTGGCGCCCGCGCAGGGCGACGACGCGCCGCCCGACACCTTCACCGTGTTCGGCGACCCGCAGGGCCCGATCTACCGGCGCTGCGCCAACCTCATGACCGCCGCCGCCTGCAGCTGGATGGTGCCCGCCGCGCGCGACGGCCAGCCGCCACCGGTCGACAACCACGGCCTGGCGCCGGGCTACTGCCTGGCCTGCAGCGTGACCCGCACCATCCCCGACCTGTCGCAGGAGGCCAACGGCGTCTTCTGGGGCAAGCTCGAGCAGGCCAAGCGCCGGCTCATCTCGCAACTGCTCGCGCTGGGCCTGCCGGTGGTGAGCCGGCACGTGGACGCCGTGCACGGCCTGGCCTTCGACTTCCTGAGCAACATGCCCGGCGGCCCGCACGTGATGACGGGCCACGACGACGGCGTGATCACGCTGAACGCCGAGGAGGCCGAGGACGCCGTGCGCGAGCGCATCCGCGCCGAGATGCGCGAGCCCTACCGCACGCTGCTGGGCCACTTCCGCCACGAAATCGGCCACTACTACTGGGACCTGCTGGTGCTGCCCACCCCGTGGATCGACGGCTTTCGCGCGCTCTTCGGCGACGACCGCGCCGACTACGCGGCCGCCCTGCAGGTGCACTACGAACAAGGCCCGCCGCCCGACTGGGCCGACCGCTACGTGAGCAGCTACGCCAGCACCCATCCGTGGGAAGACTGGGCCGAGACCTGGGCCCACTACCTGCACATGGCCGACACGGCGGACACCGCGATGAGCTTCGGCGTGGACGCCACCAACGTCGAGCTGACCAACGACCTTTTCACCGTGGACGACCTGTGGCAGCCCGACCATGCGGACGCGGGCAAGTTTCTGGACTTCATCAACGGCTGGGTGAAGCTCACCAACGTGCTCAACGAGCTGTCGCGCAGCATGGGCCAGCCCGACTACTACCCGTTCGTGCTGCCGCGCGCGGCGGTGGGCAAGCTGCAGTTCATTCACAGCGTGATCACGCAGCAGCGGGCGGGCAGCGCGCCGACGATGGTGGTGGCGAGTGAAGTGGCGGCGAGCTCGGTGGAGGCGGTGCAGTCGCAGTCGCAGTCGCAGTCGCACTCGCACTCGCAAGGACAGTCGCAGGGCCAGTCTCAATCTCAAGGCCAGTCACAGGGCCAGTCCCAGTCGCAGGGCTTCGTTCAGTCCTGAGGCCGCGGCGCCTTTTCTGCGCGCGTTTCGCCTGTTGCGCAACGCGCGCAGATGCACGCCAGCCCGCGCATGTCTTCCGGCAGGTTCGTCAGCGGCGCGTTGCTGAAGTCGACCTGCATGCACCAGCAGGCCGGCTGCGCCTGCCCCGTCTCGCGCTCGGCTTCCATCGCGCAGCGGTTCGGCTCGCCGCACAGCGGGCAGCGCGTGGCGTCGATCAGGCCGGCGGGCGGCGCGGCGGCCATGGTCATGCGATTTCGAAGGCCGGCAGCTTCTTCGCCACGGCCACGTTCTGCAGCGTCACGTACACCGGCAGGCCGCCGCTGTAGGCCGGGTAGTCCTCGCCCTCGATCAGCGGCAGCAGGTAGCGCCGGCATTTTTCGGTGATGCCGTAGCCGTCGTCAGAAATGAAATCGCGCGGCATCGGCTTCTCCACATTGGCCACCGACTCCAGCGGCGCGCTGCCGATGGTGTACGCATAGGGCACGTCGGACGTGCGCTCGATGGTCGGCATCACCGCGTTGCGGCCTTCCAGCGCCAGCTCGACCGCGCGCTGGCCCAGTTCATAGGCCTGCTTCACGTCGGTGGCCGAGGCAATGTGGCGGGCCGCGCGCTGCAGGTAGTCGGCCACCGCCCAGTGGAACTTGTGGCCCAGTGCGTCCTTCACCATCTGCGCCACCACCGGCGCCGCGCCGCCCAGCTGCGCATGGCCGAACGCATCGCGCGTGCCCTGCTCGGCCAGGAAGGTGCCGTCGGGGTGGTGGCAGCCTTCGGACACCACCACCGAGCAGTAGCCGTGCTGCTTCACCAGTGCATCGACCCGCGCGATGAAGCGCGCCTTGTCGAACTCGATCTCCGGGAACAGCACCACCACCGGAATGCCCTGGTCCGCCGCCAGGCCGCCGGCCGCCGCGATCCAGCCTGCGTGCCGGCCCATCACTTCGAGCACGAACACCTTGGTGGACGTGGCCGCCATCGAGCGCACGTCGAACGAGGCCTCGATGGTCGACACCGCCACGTACTTGGCGACCGAGCCGAAGCCCGGGCAGCAGTCGGTCAGCGGCAGGTCGTTGTCGATGGTCTTGGGCACGTGGATGGCCTGCAGCGCATAGCCCATCGACTGTGACAGCTGGCTCACCTTGAAGCAGGTGTCGGCCGAGTCGCCGCCGCCGTTGTAGAAGAAATAGCCGATGCCGTGCGCCTTGAACACCTCGATGAGCCGTTCGTACTCGCGGCGGTTCTTCTCCAGCGACTTGAGCTTGTAGCGGCACGAGCCGAACGCGCCGGAAGGCGTGCTGCGCAGCGCGGCAATGGCCTCGGCCGATTCGGCGCCGGTGTCGATCAGCTCCTCGGTCAGCGCGCCGATGATGCCGTTGCGCCCGGCGTACAGCTTGCCGATGCGCTCGGGGTGCCGGCGCACCGTTTCGATCACGCCGCAGGCCGACGCGTTGATGACCGAGGTGACACCGCCCGACTGGGCATAGAAGGCATTGGTGAGGTCGTGGGGCATGAAGATTCCTTGGCTCGCGGGGAGGGCCATTCTGGCGCAATCGGTCTGCGCAGGCCAACCGGCGCGGCGTCGCTTCGGGGGCGGCTACAGTTCTTTTCCTCGTGCACAGTGCAGCCCGGCGCGCAGACGCTGCGGCGCCATTCAAGGAGTTTTCACGTGAGCATCTTTTCCCGCTTCTTCGGCCGCAAGGACGAACCCGCCGACCTCGCCGATGCCGGCGCGCTGGTGGCCAACCCCGATCTGGAAGACCCGGTCGCGCTGACCGTGCTGTTCGCGCAGCCGCAGCCCATCGACATTGCCGCGTTCGGCCAGGCGCTGCGCGCCTACCACCGCTCGACCGCCGACGCGCGCTGCGAAATGTCGTCCGACCCCGGCCCGTTCATCGCGCTGGCCGGCTGGCGAAACCATGTGGTGCGGCTGGTCGGCTTCGATGCGCCGATGCCCGCCGACGCGCTGGAGGCCTGCGTGGGGCCGGCGCACTACCCGCAGGAACTCAAGGCCCAGGTGCGCGCCCACGGCGGCCACGTGATCCTGTACTACGCCGGGCGCGAGGCCTCGGTGCTGGAGCAGTACGTGGCGCTGGCCACCGTGGCCGGCGCGCTGGCCCGGCTCGGTGCGCTGGCGGTGGTGAACGAGGCGGCGCACACCTCGATGCCCGCGGCAGTCTTCGACGCCGACATGGAGGGCGACAGCATCGAACTGCTGCGCGAGCTCGACCTGCCCGCGCTGTACTGCGGCTTCGTCAAGTACGACGTGGAAGGCGTGCCGGGCGTGTGGATGCGCACCTATGGCGCCGACCGCTTCGGCCATCCCGACTTTGCCGTGCTGGCCGAAGGCCACCACGAAGGCGAGGCCTACTTCGACCTGTTCGGCAGCGTGCTGCGCTACCTGGTCAACAGCGGCGCGGAGATGGGCGCGGGCCACACCATGCAGGTGGGCGAAGACCGCTTCATGCGGTTGCGCGCGCCGGCCGAGACCGAGTACTTTCTCGACGGCCCGGGGGAGGTGCTGGTGGCCGAACTGATCGACGCCAACCAGGTCGCTGTTCGCCCGCACTGAGCCCGCGGAATCCACACCGAGCCCGGCGCGCGAGTCGGTGTCAGCGGGGCTCGAACACCGGCGGGCGCTTCTGCAGAAAAGCGCTCACGCCTTCGCGAAAGCTCGGGCTGTCGATCAGCTCGCGCTGGCGCTCGCTCTCGTAGTGCAACTGCTCCTTCAGCGTGTGGCGCTCCGAGGCGTCGAAGGCCTCGCGCGCCTCGGTCACCGCATGCGCGGGCAGGCGCGCCAGGCGCTGTGCGATGGCCCTGGCTTCGTCCATCAGCTGCGCGTCTTCCACGCAGGCCCAGATCAGCCCCCACTGCACCGCGCGCTCCGCGCTCAGGCGCTCGTCGAGCAGCGCCATGCCCATGGCGCGCGCGCGGCCCGCGCGGCGCGGAATGGCCCAGGTGCAGCCCAGGTCGGGCACGATGCCCAGCTTGGGCAAGAACGGCAGGTAGAAGTACGCGCTGCGCGCCGCAATGGTCACGTCGGCCGCCAGCGCCAGGCCCACGCCCGCACCGGCCGCCGGGCCGTTCACCGCGGCCACCACCGGCACCGGCAGCGTGCGCAGCGTTTCGATCAGCGGGTTGCTGAGCGCCTGCATGCCCTCGGCCGTTTGCGTGCCGAGCGACTTGCCCTGGTCGCCCGCGGCCATCGCGCTCAGGTCGGCACCCACGCAGAAGGCCTTGCCCGCGCCGGTGAGGATCACGGCGCGCACCGCGCGGTCGTCGCGAATGCGCTCCAGCGCGTCGCGCAGTTCCACCTGCAGCTCGCGCGCGATCGGGTTGAGCTTGGCGGGCAGGTTCAGCGTGAGCGTGGCGATGCCGTCTGCCAACTCGTACAGGATGAAAGGCTGGTCGCTCATGGTCACAGCCTTTCGACGATGGTGACGTTGGCCATGCCGCCGCCTTCGCACATGGTCTGCAGGCCGTAGCGCTTGCCGCGCTGGCCCAGCGCATGAATCAGCGTGGTCATCAGCTTGGTGCCCGAGGCACCCAGCGGATGGCCCAGCGCAATGGCGCCGCCGTTCACGTTGAGCCGCGCCGGGTCGGCGTCGAGTGCCTGCAGCCAGGCGATGGGCACGGGCGCGAAGGCCTCGTTCACTTCGTACAGGTCGATGTCGCCGATGCGCATGCCGGCCTTCTTCAATGCGCGCTGCGTGGCGGGCAGCGGGGCCTCCAGCATGATGACCGGGTCGTGCCCCATCACGCTCATGTGGTGGATGCGCGCGAGCGGCTTCACGCCCAGCGCCTTCAGGCCGCGCTCGTTCACCACCAGCACGCCGCTGGCACCGTCGCAGATCTGGCTGGCCGTGGCCGCCGTGCAGCGCCCGCCTTCGGCAATGAGCTTCACGCCCGCGATGCCCTCCAGCGTGGCCTCGAAGCGAATGCCTTCGTCCACCGTGTGCTGCTCGCCGCTGCGCGTGCCGTCGGCCAGCAGCACGTCGATGGGCACGATCTCTTCGTTGAAGGCGCCCGCGCGGCTTGCCGCAATGGCGCGGTGGTGGCTCTGAAGCGCATAGCGGTCGAGCGCGTCCTTCTCGATGCCGTAGTTCTTCGCGATCATTTCCGCGCCGGTGAACTGGCTGAATTCCACGCCGGGGTAGCGCGCCTTCATCGCGGGGCTCATGTAGGTGCCCAGGCCGGCCTTGGCCGGCAGCGCGTTGGGCGTGAACATGGGCACGCGCGTCATGCTCTCCACGCCGCCCGCGATCACTGCGTCCATCGCGCCCGACATCACGGCCTGCGCCGCAAAGTGCAGCGCCTGCTGCGACGAGCCGCATTGCCGGTCGACCGAGGTGCCCGGCACCGACTCTGGCAGCCGCGACGCCAGCACCGCGTTGCGCGCGATGTTGCTGGCCTGTTCGCCCACCTGGCTCACGCAGCCCAGGATCACGTCCTCCACCGCCGCGGGGTCGATGCCGCTGCGCGCCACCAATGCATCGATCACCTGCGCCGCCAGGTCCGCCGGGTGCCAGCCCGCGAGCTTGCCGCCGCGCCGGCCGCCGGCCGTGCGTGCGGCGGCAACGATGTATGCCTCTGCCATGTTCATGTCCTTCCGATGACGGGAATTCGGGATGCCCCAAGGCGAGCGAGGCCGCGCGTTGCAAGCAACGGCGGCCAGCGTGCGTGGCGGGGCTCGTGGGCATCGATGGTTCGACGCCCACGAACCAGGGTCAAGCCGGGGACAACCCGTGGGGCAGAAGTCGCCAAGGCGACCGGGTGCGTGCGCGCCGCGGCAGCGCAATGGCGGCTGCCTGCGCATGCGAAACGGTGATGCACGAGGCCTCCAGCGCCGACACCAGCACGCGCCGGTGGTCGGTGCCTTCGAAGCGCTCGCCCGGTGCCAGCACGATGTCGCGCAGGTCGCGGTCCAGCGTGACCCAGACCGAGCCGCTGCGGCACGCGATGCCCACGCCGGCGCCGTCGGGCACGGCGAAGACGGCGCGCTTGGGCAGGCTCAGGTGGAAGCGGGAGGCGTCCGAAGAAGGGTAGGAAGACGCGCTGGAAGAAGGGTGGTCGGTGCTCATGGCAAGCTCCATTGCATTCGTGATACGAATGAATATAGTGAGCCGGCTTCCTATTTACACGCGGTCATTCGGAACTCGTTGCATGCACTCAGAGAATGCCAAAGCCCTTGGCGCGCTGCCCGGTGAGCTCCCGCCGCTGGAGTTGCTGCGCAGCTTCGAGGCGTCCGCGCGGCGGCTGAGCTTCACGCTGGCGGCCGGCGAGCTGCACCTCACGCAGTCGGCCGTGAGCCGGCAGATCCAGCAGCTCGAAGCCCACCTGGGCGTGCCGCTGTTCGAGCGCCGCCACCGCGCGCTGTCGCTCACCGAGGCCGGCAGCGTGCTGCAGCGCGCCGTCACCGACAGCCTGGAGCGGCTGCGCGACGCCACGGCCCGCGTGCGCGCCAGTTCCGCGCCGCGCCAGGTGGCCATCACCACCACGCCGGGCTTCGCGTCGCTGTGGCTCATTCCGCGGCTGGCGCATTTCACGGGCAGCCATCCGGGGGTCGATGTGCGCGTGTCGGCCACGCTCGACGTGCTCGACATGGAACGCAGCCGCATCGACGTGGCGGTGCGGCTCATGCCGACGGCCAGGGGCATGGGGCCGGCGCTGTTCGAAGAGTCGGTGGTGCCGCTGTGCGCGCCCCTGCTGGCCGATGCGCTGCGCGTGCCCGCCGACCTGGCCAAGTTCACGCTGCTGACGGTCGACTACCCCGATCACCGCGAAGCCCCCACGGCCGACTGGGAGCCCTGGCTCCAGGTGATGGGCCTGCAAGACCTGCGCATGAAGAGCACGCTGCGCTTCACGCAGTACGCCGATGCCGTGGCCGCCGCGGTGGCGGGGCAAGGCGTGGTGATCGGCCGGCTGCCGCTGCTGAACGAGCTGCTGCGCGACGGGCGGCTGGTGGCGCCGCTGGTGGCGCCGCGGGGGGAAGGCGCCGCGTCGCTGCGCGGCTACTTCGTCGAAACGGCAAAGCGCGCCGCGGGCAACCGCGACGCGCTCGAGTTCGCGCAATGGCTGCGCGACGAGGCCGAAGAGATGAAGGCGGCGCAGCGAGCCTGAGAGGTCGCTGCGCGCCTGCCGCTCAGGGCATCAACCCGGCAGCAGCACCTTGTTCACGACGTGGATCACGCCGTTCGACTGGTACACGTTGGCGATGGTCACCATGGCGGTGCCGCCCTTGGCGTCGGTCACCAGCACGTTGCCGCCGCTCATGGTGGCGGTCAGGGTGCCGCCGCTGGCGGTCTTCAGCACGGCCTTGCCGCCGCCGGCGTTGATGGCGCTCATCAGGGCCGGGCCGTCCATCTTGCCGGGCACCACGTGGTACGTGAGCACCTTGGTCAGCGTGGCCTTGTTCTCGGGCTTGAGCAGCGTGTCCACGGTGCCGGCCGGCAGCGCGGCAAAGGCCGCGTTGGTGGGCGCGAACACGGTGAACGGGCCGGGGCTCTTGAGCGTGTCGACCAGGCCGGCGGCCTTCACGGCGGCAACCAGCGTGGTGTGGTCCTTCGAATTCACGGCGTTGTCGACGATGTCCTTTGTCGGGTACATCGCGGCGCCGCCGACCATCGGGTTGGACGACATGGCGGTGCTGCCGCTGCCGCTCATGCCCATGCCGCCTGCGCAAGCGCTGAGCAGGACCGAAACGCCGACTGCAATCATGAGTTTTTTCATTGAAGGCTCCTAGAGAGAAATGGTTCTTGGAAGGTGTCTGTGGAAACCGCCAACAGCTCGGAGGCGCTGCGCGCTTGCATCGAATACGGGGGCGCTTCGGGTTTGGATTCGCCGCCGGTTTCAGATTTTTTGCGCGTCGGCTTTGCGCCACAGCCGGGCATGCCGCGCTTGCGCATCGCCCGCGTGCTCGACAGAATCCGCCCTTCGTTTTTCAGCAACAGTTTCTTTTCACCGCGCCTGGTGACGATCGACCTCCCGGGCGCTCAAGCCAACCAATGAACCGTTTCCTGAACACCTGACCCGCACACCGACCGCCCCGGCCGGATGTGCATCCACGCATCCGCCGAGGCCCATCGACAAAGGCCCCGCGCAGCCATTCGCCGGGGCTTTTCTGTTTCTGGAGTGTGCGCACCTATGAGTGCTCGACGAAAGGCCCGCGACGACGACAAGCGTCTGGGCCGGTATTACTTTGCGGTGTCCGCGACGGCACCGCGCAACCCCGTGGTGGCCGCGCTGGCCCGCGGCGAAGCCAACCAGCGCGCGGGCCGCCACCTGCGCACGCACCGCGCGGAGCGGCGTGCACAGAAGGTGGCGCTGCAGAAGGCGGCGTACAGCCCGCGCGGGGGAGCCGACGATGCGTGACGACATGGACAAGGTCATCGCCGATGCCCGGTCACGCGGCGCGGCGGGTGCGAGAGGCCGGCCTTCGGTTCACCCGATCATCGGCACATGCACGGGCGGGACCCTGTGTATGCCGCCGCGATGCGCAGGCTCAACATGTGGGAGGTGCGCAAGCGCTTCGGCGATCTGTGGCCGGACCCCGCGGCCGGCCCCATCAACCTTTGAGGCGCGCAGGCACGGGTGCCCGCGGCAGCAGCACGAAAGCCAGCGTGCCCGCCGCCAGCATGCCCGCCACCGTGAGGAACACCGCGCGGAACGGCTCCGCGCCGTGCGCCACCGCCCACGACGCGGCCACGCCGGTGGTCCATTGCATCAGCGACACACCGAGGAACATCGCCATGTTGAGCAGCGCCATCGCGCGGCCCGTCATGGCCGCCGGGTAAGAGGTCTTGGTGTACGCGTACTGCAGCACGCTGTAGCCGGAGAGCAGGCCGTAGGCAATCGGCAGGCCGATGTCGACCACGCGCGAATTCGTGAGCGCCATGGCCGCGAACATCAGTGCGCCGGCCAGTGCGCAGCCCGTCATCCAGTGGGCGCGCCGCGCACCGCCCGGGTCCATGCGCCCGAACAGCGCGGGGCTGATCATGCCCGCCACCGTCATCACCAGCGCCACGTTGCCGCTGGCCACCAGCGACAGCCCATGCCGGTCGTGCAGCACCGGCCCGAGCCACAAGCCGCGCAGCGTGATGAACGCCGCGTACGACACGCAGGCGAAGCAGATCAGGCCCAGCGTGTGCGGCATCGCGAACAGCGGCAGCAGCTCGCGCACGGCCTTGCCCAGCGACTGGCGCTCGGCCGGTGCGGCCTGTGTTTCTTCGTCATGCGCCGCGGCGCGCGCAGGCTCGCGCACACGCCAGAAAATGAACACCCAGGAGAGCACCGCGAAGCCGGCCAGCACCGCATAGCCGGCGCGCCACGAAGCGGCCTCGATCAGCAAGGCCAGCGGCGTGCCGGTGAACACGATGCCCAGGCCCGCCATGCTCATCACCAGCCCCGACATGGCGGTGAAGCGCGAGGCATCGAAGTGCCGCGCGATGAACACCGTGCAGGCCAGGAACGCCGGCGCGCAGCCCACGCCGATGAGCGCCTGCCCGATCAGCAGCGCGTGGTAGTTGGGCGCCATGGCGCACAGCACCGCGCCCGCCACGGCCAGCGGAAAAGCCGTGAGCACCGTGCGGCGCACGCCGAACATGTCGATCGACACGCCCATGGCGAGCTGCATGATGCCGAAGGCGAAGTGAAAGGTGCCGGCCCAGATGCCGAGCTGCTGCGGCGTCAGCCCGAAGTAGCCGCTGAGCGGCGTGGCCATCATGGCGCCGACCGTGCGAAAGGCCTGGCTCAGCGCGAAGGCCGAGGCCAGCGCGACCAGCATGGCGGCCGCGGAGGTGGCCCCAGGGGGAAAGCGAGAGAAGCGAGAGAGGCGTGAAGGCTGTCCGGCGTTGCCGGTGCGCTCCGCGGGCTTGGGTGCCGCGTTCGGGTTCATGAGGGGGAGAGAGACGGGGGGCTTGATGAAGAGGGCGGCCTGAATGCTAATGGCTCGCGGCCCTTCATGCAGAACGGCGCCCGAGGGCGCCGTTCGTTTCATCGACAAGCGCGCGCCTGCGGGGCTCGCGCGTGGTCGAGGCTCAAGCCTCGCCCTTCACCTTCAACCGCCACGCATGCAGCAGCGGCTCCGTGTAGCCGCTGGGCTGCTCGATGCCCTTGAACACCAGGTCCTGTGCCGCCTTGTACGCCGCCGAGGTGTCGAAGTGGCCCGCCATCGGCAGGTACTGCGCGTCGCCCGCGTTCTGCTCGTCGACCACCTTGGCCATGCGCTGGAAGGTCTCGTCGACCTGCGCCTTGGTCACCACGCCGTGCAGCAGCCAGTTGGCGATGTGCTGGCTGGAGATGCGCAGCGTGGCGCGGTCTTCCATCAGGCCCACGTTGTGGATGTCGGGCACCTTGGAGCAGCCCACGCCCTGGTCGATCCAGCGCACCACGTAGCCCAGGATGCCCTGCACGTTGTTGTCGATTTCCTGCTGGCGCTCTTCAGCCGTCCACTTCGCTTCGGCAGCGATGGGCACCTGCAGCAGCGCGTTGAGGATGTTGTCGCGTTCGCCGTCGGCGTCGATGTTCTCCAGCTCCTGCTGCACCGCGGTCACGCTGACCTGGTGGTAGTGCAGCGCGTGCAGCGTGGCGGCGGTGGGCGAGGGCACCCAGGCGGTGTTGGCGCCGGCCTTGGGGTGCGCGATCTTCTGTTCGAGCATGGCGGCCATCAGGTCGGGCATGGCCCACATGCCCTTGCCGATCTGCGCCTTGCCGCGCAGGCCGCACGACAGGCCCACCAGCACGTTGTTCTTTTCATAGGCGCCGATCCACGCGCTGGACTTCATGTCGCCCTTGCGGATCATCGGGCCGCCCTGCATGGCGGTGTGCATCTCGTCGCCGGTGCGGTCGAGAAAGCCGGTGTTGATGAAGGCCACGCGCGCGGCGGCTTCGGCAATGCAGGCCTTCAGGTTGACGCTGGTGCGGCGCTCTTCGTCCATGATGCCCAGCTTCACGGTGTTGGCGGGCAGGCCGAGCAGTTGCTCGACCCGGCCGAACAGCTCGCTGGCAAAGGCCACTTCGGCCGGGCCGTGCATCTTGGGCTTGACGATGTAGATGCTGCCGGTGCGCGAGTTGCCCTTGCGCTTCAGGTCGATGGTGGCGATGGTGGTGGTCACCACGGCGTCGAGGATGCCTTCGGGGATTTCCTTGCCGCCTTCGTAGAGCACGGCGGGGTTGGTCATCAGGTGGCCCACATTGCGCAGGAACATCAGCGAGCGGCCGTGCAGCTTGACGGGTTGGCCGTTGGCGCCGGTGTATTCACGGTCGGGGTTCAGGCCGCGCGTGAAGGTCTTGCCGCCCTTGGCGACTTCTTCGGTGAGCGAGCCTTCGACAATGCCCAGCCAGTTCGCATACGCGACCACCTTGTCGGCCGCATCGACCACGGCCACCGAGTCCTCGAGGTCCAGGATGGTGGAGAGCGCGGCTTCGAGCACCAGGTCGCTCACGCCGGCCGCGTCGGTCTTGCCGATGGGCGTGCTGCGGTCGATGCGAATGTCCAGGTGAATGCCGTTGTGCTTCAGGAGCACCGACGACGGCGCCGCGGCGTCGCCCTGGTAGCCGATGAACTGTGAGGCATCGGCCAGGCCGGTGCTGCTGCTTTGCAGAGCGATGACGAGCTTGCCGTCCTTCACGCTGTAGCCGGTCGCCATCTTGTGCGAGCCGTTTGCCAGCGGCGCGGCCTGGTCGAGCACGTTGCGCGCAAAGGCGATGACCTTGGCGCCGCGCACGGGGTTGTAGCCCTTGCCCTTTTCAGCGCCGTCGGTTTCCGGGATGGCGTCGGTGCCGTAGAGCGCGTCGTACAGCGAGCCCCAGCGTGCATTGGCCGCGTTGAGCGCGTAGCGCGCGTTCAGGATGGGCACCACCAGCTGCGGGCCGGCCTGCAGTGCGAGTTCGGAGTCGACGTTGGTGGTCGTGGCCTTCGCGCCCTTGGGTTGGGGCAGCAGGTAGCCGATCTTTTCCAGGAAGGCGCGGTAGGCCGTCATGTCGGAAGGATTCGAAGGATCACCTGCGGTGATCGGCCCGGGGTTCTTCTTGTGCCAGGCGTCGAGCTCGGCCTGCAGGCGGTCACGTTCGGCCAGCAGGGCGATGTTCTTGGGCGCGAGGTCGTGAACGATGGCGTCGAAGCCCTTCCAGAAGACGTCGCTGGCAACGCCGGTGGCGGGCAGGACCTTGTCTTCGATGAAGCGGTGGAGCTCGGTCGCGACCTGGAGTCCGTGGGCGGTGGTGCGGGCAGTCATGGGGGTTCTCCTTGAGAAAGATGCAGTCTTGGGGCGAACTTTATTCGATACCTTGATGGCAAGTAAGCGCCGCAAGCGGGATTTATCTGTGACAAAAATGGGGGTAATAGAAAATCGTCAAGGTGGGTGCAAAGGGTAGGCACTGAGCCGGGCATGGCACGCGCCGGATATATTTAACTTATTAAGCAAATCGGGACCCGCCCTCATGATTCTTCTAGCGTCCAACGAAAACCCCCTGGGCATGCCCGAATCGGCCCGGCGCGCGGCCGCCGCGGCACTCGACGGCGCGGGCAACTATCCCGACAGCAATGGCACCGCGCTGAAGAACGCGCTGGCCGCCCGGCTCGACGTGCCGCCCGAGTGGCTCACGCTGGGCAGCGGGTCGAGCGAGATCCTGGAGTTGGCCGCGCAGGTGAGTCTGAAGCCGGGCGAGGGCGTCGTCTATTCCCAGTACGGTTTCGTCGTCTATGCGCAGGCCGCCGCGCACGCCCATGCGCGCGCCACCGTGGTGCCGGCGCGCGCGCACGGGCACGACCTGCCTGCGATGCGCGCGGCCATCGGCGACGACACCCAACTGGTGTTCGTGGCCAACCCGAACAACCCGACCGGCACCTTCATCGATGCCGCGCCGCTGCTGGCGTTCTTGCAGTCGGTGCCTTCGCATGTGACGGTGCTGCTGGACGAGGCCTACACCGAGTACCTGTCGCCCGCGCAGCGCTACGACAGCATCGAATGGGTGCGGCGCCTGCCGAACCTGATCGTGGCGCGCACCTTCTCCAAGGCCTTCGGCCTGGCGGGGCTGCGCATCGGCTACGGCGTGTCGCAGCCGGCGCTGGCCCTGCGCATGAACGCGCAGCGCCCGCGCTTCAACGTGACCACTCCCGCGCAGGCCGCTGCGGTGGCGGCGCTGGACGACGCGGACTTTCTGGCGCGCACCTACGAGCTCAACACGGCGGGGCGCGAGCAGCTCGCGGCGGGCTTCAAGGCGCTGGGGCTGGCGTACGTGCCCTCGTCGGGCAACTTTCTGATGGTGCGCGTGGGCGATGCGCAGGCCGTGCATGCGCGCCTGCTGGCGGTCGGCATCGAGGTGTCGCTGCTCGGCAACTACGGGCTGGCGGAGTGGCTGCGCGTCAGCGTGGGCTTGCCCGAGCAGAACCAGGCCGTGCTCGCCGCATTGGGCTGAGTTTGTCTTTCTCCCTCCCCTCCCGGGGGAGGGCTGGGGTGGGGGTACGACGGCCTCTGAAAAAGCGCGGCGCCTGATCGAAGGCCCGCCCCCATCCCAGCCTTCCCCCAGAGGGGGAAGGAGCAAGCCCGATCACACCGWGCCCGGCTTCTTGACTTGCTCCCTCCCCCGCYGGGGGAGGGCTGGGGTGGGGGCACGGCGGCTTCTGAAAAAGCGCGGCGCCTGATCGAAGGCCTGCCCCCATCCCAGCCTTCCGCCAGAGGGGGAAGGAGCAAGCCCGATC